>QWCH01006578.1_pt1 | contig 10221 bp, 6 predicted proteins | sample 1972671 | NCBI WGS metagenome assembly QWCH01 (sample SAMN09866713, study PRJNA288562) | Human gut metagenome isolate term3_stool, whole genome shotgun sequencing... | isolation source: gut | host: Homo sapiens | place: USA: California | reverse complement strand
CTTCTGCAGCCCCGTGACTATCTGAGCTCTTTCCTTCTTTATGCAATGCTCATTGTCGCATTTGTCGGTATTATCGGAGCCCATCCGACAATTGATGAAAGCGTATTCCCTGCCTTTGCAGGATTTACTGTTAATAACGCAAACGGTACGCAGTTCTTATTCCCGATTTTATTTACCACCGTAGCCTGCGGTGCTATTTCCGGATTCCATTCCCTCGTTTCTTCCGGTACCACTTCGAAACAGCTGGATAAAGAATCCGATGCCAAACCGATTGCTTACGGCGGCATGCTTCTGGAATGTGTACTGGCTATCATTACTCTCTGTGCCATCGGATATGCCCGTGTAACCGGTCATACCAAAGGAGCTACCGACATATTTGCCGGCGGTATCGCTGCCATGATCGGTGCCATTCCCGGACTGGAAGGCATGGAAACAATCATGTACACTCTTCTCGTACTCACTTACTCCGCTTTCTGCCTGACTTCCCTCGATACGGCAACACGTCTTGCCCGCTTTATGTTCCAGGAATTCTGGTTGAACCCGGGCGAAAATCCGAAAGATGTAAAAAGCGGATTCCGCAAATTGATGGTCAATCCTTATTTTGCCGGGCGAAAATCCGAAAGATGTAAAAAGCGGATTCCGCAAATTGATGGTCAATCCTTATTTTGCTACCATCATCACCGTTGTTTTGGGAATTTCCCTCGGTATGGGCGGATTTGCAAAAATCTGGGGATTATTCGGTGCCGCTAACCAGCTTCTCGCAGCCATCGGTCTCTTGGCTGTAGCAGCATGGCTCGGAAATGCAGGAAAGAATAATAAAATGTTCTTATTCCCCATGACCTTCATGCTCGTTGTAACGATTTCTTCATTGGTTATCATCGTTATGAACCAATTCGGAATCATCAATGCCGGTACTGCCGGATGGGGTCCTTATGCACAGGTTATTATCGGTTCCCTCCTTGTAGTACTTGCCCTCGTACTTGCTTATGAAGGATACCGCACCGTATCCCACCCGCATGAAGAACTGAAAGTTTAACCGTAGTAAATAAAAAGTCTGCCATGAAAGTTTCGTACTTCATGACAGACTTTTTTGATGTTCATTTTTTATCAGATATCCGAATCCGTTTTTTCATACAGAACCGGACAGGCGGGAAGGTATTTTCCGAGCATGACCGCCAAATCCTCTTTCCCTTCGCGGTCCGTATATATTTCCTTTGCCACCGTCTTGGCAAGGTCATCCGTCACATAGATGACAGGTTCTTTTGTCTCATCAGGCATCACCAGGAGCATCATATCCATATGATCATCATGGCGGAAAAAATATGCCCTGCCGTAAAACGGAAATTTCATACCGCCCATATCAAAAATAATCCGGCTTGCCGCCACATACAAATAAGATTCCGTAAAAGACAGCCGGTGGTACGGTTCTATTTCTTCAAGAAAAATCTTTGCCGAAGAACGCAGCCCTTCAGGAAACAGCACCTCACCGTTCCGGATAAGCGTTTCTATTTTGCTGCGGAGCGGAGAATCACTTCCCAGTAACAGGCGGTTCAATTTGACAAGCCCCCGCCACTCGTGAACCGTGAGATACTCCCTGAAATAAGGACGCAGGCTTTCTTCCTTATGCGGCGGAAGTTCTGCCGTCACCAGATACCCGCAAATCATATTTTTTGTTCCCGGCGGTTGCAGAGAAATCTGCCCCAACTGATAAGACAATTCCGCTATTTTTTTCCGGATCATAATGACTCCCTTTCCAGTCCGTCAATCCCGTAAAGAACGTACTTACCGAGCTTATTCCTTGCCATATGGCTCCCCACTACGGTAATAAGATAATAGACCTTTCCCGCTTTATAAAGATGACTGTCTGTCCAAAGCGGAAGTGCACCGTATCCTTCCCGGAAGACCACAAGACGGCTTTCCTGACTCCAACGGTAAGACCCGTCTTTATTTTTATAGCGTTGCCAGGGAGAAAAATCGGAAAGCACCGCCGTTATATGCTGCACCTTTTCCTTCTCCAACTTGCGGTCCAGCGCCGCCCCGTATTCGGTAAGACTTATTTTCGGCGTTCCGAAAAGAAAATCCGGCTTTTCTGCCTTCCTCTGAAATGCATTGTTCCAAAAAGAAAGAGCTTTCTTATCCCGCCCGTTGCGGCAAGGACATTCTTTTCCGGAAACAACAAAAAGAAGAGCCGTATACTCCCCTTCCATATCTTTTGTACGAATCTGATACATACGAGCCGTATCACCAGAAAACGATTGATTTCCGAAACAAGACTCCATGCCCGGCGGCACAGACAAAAGGCGAATCATTTTTTCTATATCCCGTCTGCTGTCATCCCCGGTACGTAAAAAACTTTCCGCCGCTCCACCGGCCGCAGTCACTTCCATGTTCTGACGAAACGGAAATTTTCCCAATCCTTCCACCTCAAGAGAGCCGGCAGACACGGTCATCACACCTGCCATAAACCAAAGAATAAGTCCCATAAATGTATAACGCATGATGTTCTCCTGTAAACAGTATTTTCTTTATTGTAAAAAAAAAGACGCATTTTCTCAAGTTCTACACAAAAATCCCTTTCTCCGAATCTATCCGGTGAAAGGGATTTTTTACTTCTATTACATTTTTATTGCTCAATCAGAATTTATATTCATAGCCGAGCATGAAATTTCTGCCTTGTGAGATATAGCCGAACTTTTCAGGATTCGGTGCGGTGACGGTTGTGTAATCTTCTCTATCAAGCAAATTATTGATATGGAAGAACACTTTGTGTGCTTCTCCCGGTTTGTAGGAGATATCCAAATCGGTAAAGAGGGCAGGTTTTACTTTGGTACGTCCGTCATCAGCCGAATTATAGCGGTAACCTAAATAGTTGGCGGAAAGCGTTCCCTCCCATTTATCCTTGTGATAGCGGACAGAAGACGTAATCTGCCATCTGTTATTGGTATGAATCCAGTCTCCCACATTCCCGCTGCTGTCCAAGCTCTTTTCTTTTGGATTTCCATAAGCAATGCCCACTGTGTAATCCAAATATTCGCTATGACGGACGTCGGCGGACACTTCAATACCCGTATTCTTGCTATCCGCATTGCTGTATTTCAAATCACCGGTGAGAGGAGAACCGCTGAAACTCTTAATAGAATCTTTAATATCATAATGGAAGAGCGCAACTCGCCATGAAATATCTCCCTTGTTCAGTTTATAACCGACTTCATAATGCTTTCCATGCTCCGGTTGTAAATTGACATTCGGAAGCATTGCCGAGCCCCCGAATATTTTGGTTAATTCCGGCAAACGGAACGATTTGCCCGCTTTGGCATAGAAAGAAGCATTCTCATCTATCTTCCGGATATACTGCACTTCCGGTGTAAATTTATTCTGATTTTTCTGTACCGTCTTGCCGGTTTGACCGCTTTCTATTTCTGTAGTCGTGCCATCTGCATTGCGTACAAAAGTTTCACGAGCGTTGAAAATCAATTGGTCTTTATCTGTCATATGCCATTTGTAAGAACCGTAAACGGAATATATATCACGGTTATAATTCCCAAATTTTGCCGGTTGTGCCGGTCTTGACCCCATTTTCTTTGTACCTGCACTTCTTACATCCAAATCTTCTCTTTGGAACGAAGCACCTATTAAGAATGTATCTTCACCGCTTGTTTCAAATACTTTCTGAACATTTAAATTGGTATTGTGTCCTTTTCTCCAGCTGTACTCGATATCTTCTTTGATATCACCCGTTTTCTTGTCATAGCTGATCTGATTGTGATTTCTCTCCTGCGTACCATAAGAGACAAAAGCGGTCAAACCGTCCTTATCGTCATAATTCAAAAGGAAGGTATTGTTATCGTCTTCATATTTCTTTGTCTGATACGGGCTGTTTTTATAAGCCGAATCCATCTGGGAAACCGTATTTCTTGTATTGACATAGTTATGACTGAACTTCAAATGGTCATTGATGGCATAGTTCCAGAAAATGCCCCAATCGTTTCCTTTTTTATAGTCGTAATAGCGGTCTGTAAATTTTCCGCCCATCGCTTTATTCTTAGTCGTAGTCGTCGTGATATGGTCAATAGGTCCTCTATGTTCATAATAAAGAGAGGCGTTGAATGCATCCGCACCGATATTGACATTATATCTCTGCTTGTCATAATTACCGGCGGCCACTTTGACACTGTTTTGTATCCGGGAACGGGTAATGATATTGATAACGCCGCCGGTAGCTTCAGAGCCGTACAGCATGGAACCGCCGCCGCGGACAATTTCAATGCGCTCTATGGCATCGGCTCCGATATCTTCCAGATTATATTTCCCGTCCTGATTCATCGGCACACCGTCCACCAGAACCAGCGTCCCCTTATCTACACCGCGGATATTGATTTTACTCGTCATGGAACCCATACTGACGCCATTAGGAAGCTGTGTGCTGGCAAAAGTTCCCAAGGAAGTGCGGAGAACTTCAAATGCGCTGCCTGCCCCGCTCGCTTCAATGTCTTTTCTTTCCACAACTTCCACCGTCGCCGGTGTATCCAAATCACGGTTTTCGACACGCTGCGCTGTAACAAATACAGGATCAAGCTCGTAGGTTTCCGCCCCCCCCTATATTTACCAGCGAGCAGGCGCTTAACGCAGCAAGAATGCCGATTCTGATGGTCCGATTCATAGAAAACTCCTTCCAAAACAAAAAACGCGTCATTACAAGAAAATGAAATAAGAATTTATTTTTTGCAAATTGTTTTCCTATCTCCTTTAATTTGTAATAACGCATTTACCATTAATTACTATTATGCTATCACATAAACAAAATCATATCAAACTGTTTTGTTATTTTTCTTTAATATTTCCATGTTACAAATAAAATAATTCCATAGAAAAATCCCCTTCATCGGATTTTCACGGTAAAGGGGATTTAATCTTAAAAGCATGTTAACTCATTTGTTTTTACGGCAATACGTCTTCCGGCGTCTCTTCCACAACCGGTTTAATCGGTTCGCCCTTATGCTCTACCGAGAGCTTACGGTAACGGGACATACCTGTTCCGGCAGGAATGAGTTTGCCGATAATGACATTTTCCTTCAAGCCGAGAAGCGGATCTTCTTTCCCTTTGATTGCTGCTTCGGTAAGTACTCTTGTTGTCTCCTGGAAAGAAGCGGCGGAGAGGAAAGAGTCGGTAGCAAGTGCCGCCTTGGTCGTACCGAGAAGCAGGTTCTCTCCGACAGCCGGTTCTTTTCCTTCATCTTCCAGACGGCGGTTCTCCGCACGGTAAGAAACTACATCGACCGTTTCTCCCGGCAGCCATCCGGAGTCACCGGGGTTGATAATTTTAATCTTCCGGAGCATCTGATGGACGATGATTTCAATATGCTTATCATTGATTTCAACACCTTGGGAACGATATACCTTCTGAACTTCTTTTACAATATAATTCTGTGTGGCCTTCACGCCGAGAACACGAAGAATATCGTGAGGATTGATGTTACCTTCAATCAGGCGGGTGCCTGCTTCGATAACCTGCCCTTCTTCTACGGAAATTCTCTTTCCGAACGGAATCTTATAGGTATCCGAAGTTTCTTCATTTGTTACGGTAATGATTTTGATATTTGCATTTTCCGAAGAATCTTCAATCGATACCGTTCCGGCAATGTTGGAAATGATAGCATTTCCTTTCGGCTTGCGGGCTTCAAACAATTCTTCGACACGCGGCAGACCTTGTGTGATATCTTCCGCCGATGCAACACCGCCTGTATGGAATGTACGCATCGTCAGCTGTGTCCCCGGTTCGCCGATGGACTGGGCTGCAATAATACCTACAGATTCACCGATTTCTACATGACGTCCCGTAGCCAGGTTACGGCCGTAGCATTTTGCACAAATGCCGTGCTCGGACTGGCAGGTAAGAATGGAACGGACACGGAGAGAATCATAGTGCTTTTCGATTTCTGCCGCCTGGTCATCAGAGATTTCTTCATTCTTTTTCACGATGACTTTTCCTGTTTCGGGATTCAATACATCTTCTACGGAACAACGGCCGGAAATACGATCGGCAAGCGACTCGATAAGCCGTCCCATTTCCGTAATTTTACGAACTTCAATCCCCTTCATCTGGTCCATGCGGACACGAATCAGCGGAATATCGGCTTTGAGAATTTTCTTTATCGCCGCATCATTAATAACCGTATCGGCAGGAAGAATTTCTTTTCCTTTCCGGTCAAGAGCGGCCTCTTCCAGCTTAGCATCCCGGAAATGTACGGTCAGATGGTGCTTCATGGCACGATCATATTCATTGATTGCCTCTGTTACATCAAAAGCAACCGTTTCCGTTGTACTTTCTTCTTCTCCCGGAATTGTTATCGTTACAGATTCAATGAGATTCTTATTCATAAGAACAACATCTTCGGCATCGATAGTTTTTCCTTTGACCAAAAGAATTTCTCCGCTGCGGCGGTTCAGAATGTCTTCTTCCAAAATGGAACCAATCAGCTTATTCTTTTGTTCATTATAGATATTCCGGACAGCCGGACGGGAAGCTATGAGATTCAATCCTCTGTCAAAGTTCAGTACCTGGACATCACAATCTTCTTCACGGACAATGACATCTTGCGATACATCGACAAGACGGCGTGTCAGATAGCCGGAGTCGGCCGTACGGAGTGCTGTATCGGCAAGACCTTTGCGGGCCCCATGGGAAGACGTAAAGTAATCGAGTACCGTCAATCCTTCACGGAAGTTTGCTTTAACAGGAAGTTCTACCGTTTTACCTGAGGTATCGGCAATCAGACCGCGCATACCTGCGAGCTGGCGAATCTGGTTATCGTTACCGCGGGCCCCTGACTGGGCCATCATGGTCAGCGGATTCATCTTTGTCATGGAAGCTTTCATGGCCTCTCCGACATCGTTGGTCGCTTTTTCCCAAATTTTGACGACTTTTCTGTATCTTTCTTCTTCTGTCATAAGACCGCGGCGGTAGAATTTTTTAACCTTTTCTACCTGCTTGTCACTTTCGGACAAGATATGATCTTTCTTTTCCGGTACGGCTACGTCGTAAATACCGATGGAAATACCGGAAATCAATGCGTAGTGGAACCCGAGTGCCTTGATGGAGTCAAGAAGGTCACCGGTCGCCTTAAACCCGAGTTTCTTGAAACAGTCATTGACAAGTTTACCCATCTGCTTTTTGCCGATGGTAACACCAAGTCCGGTGGTGCCGTCATTCCGCTTATAGAAGAAACGGAGTTCTTCGGGAATAGCATAGTTGAAAATGAGACGTCCCGGTGTAGTTACAACAAGACCGTGTCCGGGTACTTCTACCTTGATAAAGTCGTGTATGCCCACCTGTTTCAATGCGTAAGCAAGCATCACTTCATCATAATTCGTATAAGCATGGAACTTGGATGAATCCAGTGCGTCTTCCTCTTCTTTATCTTCTTTGACAATCGTCAGGTAGTAAGATCCGAGAATCATATCCTGGGAGGGGATGGCCACCGGTTTTCCGTCTTTAGTGGACAAAATATTATTGATAGACAGCATCAATGTTCTTGCTTCCGCCTGTGCTTCTACGGAAAGCGGCAGGTGGCACGCCATCTGGTCACCGTCAAAGTCCGCATTGTAGCCGGGGCACACGAGAGGATGCAATTTAATCGCTCTGCCTTCCCAGAGAATCGGTTCAAAGGCCTGAATGCCCAAACGGTGAAGCGTCGGTGCACGGTTAAGAAGTACGGGATGTTCTTTGATAACATCGCCCAATACGTCCCACACTTCAGGTGCTAATTTGTCCACCTTTTTACGGGCTACTTTCAAATTGCTTGCCATTTCTCGTTTAATCAGCTCATGCATGATAAACGGCTTGAATAATTCAATAGCCATTTCCTTAGGCAATCCGCACTGGTACATCTTAAGTTCCGGACCTACTACGATAACGGAGCGGCCCGAATAGTCTACACGTTTTCCGAGGAGGTTCTGGCGGAAACGTCCCTGTTTCCCTTTGAGCATATCGGAAAGAGATTTGAGAGGTCTGTTTCCCGGTCCGCTTACGGCTCTGCCGCGGCGGCCGTTATCAATAAGGGCATCGACAGCTTCCTGGAGCATACGTTTTTCATTGCGGACAATGATTTCCGGTGCACCCATACCCATCAAACGTTTCAGCCGGTTATTTCTGTTAATGACACGACGATACAAATCATTTAAATCGCTGGTAGCAAACCGGCCGCCGTCAAGTTGTACCATCGGACGGAGATCCGGCGGAATAACGGGAAGCACGGTAAGAATCATCCATTCCGGTTTATTTCCGGAGTGCAGGAATGCTTCTACTTCCTCCAAACGGCGAATACTGCGTATCCTGCGCTGGTTACTGCTGCTTTCCACATCTTCTTTCAGTTGTTCTTCCAAAGCGAGAAGATCGAGGTTCTGCAAAAGTTTTTGGATTGCTTCTGCCCCCATCTGTGCTTTAAATGAACCTGCACCGTATTCCTGGACAGCTTGCTGGTATTCCTGTTCATTCAGTACCTGCTTGTCCTGGAGTTTTGTATCGCCTTTATCGATAACGATATAGGCTGCGAAATAAAGAACTCTTTCCAGCTGACGGGGAGATACGTCAAGAATCAGTCCGATACGGCTCGGTGTGCCCTTGAAATACCAGATATGGGATACAGGACATGCCAACTCGATATGACCCATTCTTTCACGGCGGACCTTAGAGCTCGTAACTTCGACACCGCACTTATCGCAGACCGTGCCTTTGTAACGCATTTTTTTATACTTACCGCATTTACATTCCCAGTCCTTGGTCGGTCCGAAAATTCTTTCGCAGAAAAGACCGTCTGTTTCAGCCTTCAGAGTGCGGTAGTTAATTGTTTCCGGCTTTGTGACTTCCCCATGAGACCATTCTTTGATCTTTTCCGGAGAAGCGATACCGATTTTCATAGAGTCAAATTCATTTACATCTAACAATTGTTTAGCGCTCCTTTCCGGAATCAGGCTTCAGGGTCATCTGCAAGACCCGCTTCAATATCAACATCAGTTTCAGTAAAGGACGAATCTTCAGGTTCATCGGCAGTAACTTCTGCCTCAAGAGTATCGTTAAAGGAAGCGACATCATTTACCTGCGTGCCTTTTCCTTCCCCGGAAATATTGGATTCCATAGCCCCACGGGATGCTGAAACGGCATCGTCACCTTCCATGGCCTCTTTTACTTCTTCTTTGCGGAAACGTCCGCCGCCGAAGCCCTGTTCTAAATCAGATTCATCTAATTCCTTCAATACTACTTCTTCATTGTTTTCATTTAAAATTCTGACGTCAAGTCCGATAGATTGGAGTTCTTTCATAAGTACTTTGAAAGATTCCGGTACTCCCGGATTCGGGATATTTTCCCCTTTGACAATCTTTTCATAAGCTTTGACACGGCCGATGACATCATCGGATTTTACCGTCAGGATTTCCTGCAGTGTATAGGCAGCACCATACGCTTCCAATGCCCAAACTTCCATTTCGCCAAAACGCTGTCCGCCGAACTGTGCTTTACCGCCGAGCGGCTGCTGGGTTACAAGTGAATACGGACCTGTGGAACGGGCATGAATCTTATCATCTACCAGATGATGGAGCTTCAGCATGTATTTCCAACCGATAGTGATCTGTCCGTCCAGTTTTTCACCGGTACGGCCGTCATACAAATCAGACTTCGCATTGACAGGAAGTCCTGCCGCCGCCAGTGTTGACGCGAGATCTTCATCACGGCAGCCGTCAAAGACGGGGGTCGCTATGTGGATACCCGAGTCTGTCGGTTCCGGCATCCCGTAAGCATCAAAGTCATATCCGGCTTTGCGGAGTCTTTTTTCAAGAAGCTTCGCCTGCTTCGGATCTTTTTGTGCAGCTTTGATTTCTTCCCCAAGCATATGGCATGCCCAGGATAAGTGAATTTCAAGAATCTGTCCTATATTCATTCGGGACGGAACGCCGAGAGGATTCAAAACCAAATCGACAGGACGTCCGTCAGGCGTAAACGGCATATCTTCAACAGGCATAATGCGAGAGCATACGCACTTGTTTCCGTGACGGCCTGCCATTTTATCGCCTTCACGAATCTTACGTTTCTGTGCAATATAGACACGGACAAGTTTATTAACGCCCGGTGCAAGCTCATCGCCGTTTTCACGGGTAAATACCTTAACATCAACAACTTTACCGAATTCACCGTGCGGCACACGTAAAGAGGTGTCCCGGACTTCTCTT
>QWCH01009575.1_pt1 | contig 10227 bp, 12 predicted proteins | sample 1972671 | NCBI WGS metagenome assembly QWCH01 (sample SAMN09866713, study PRJNA288562) | Human gut metagenome isolate term3_stool, whole genome shotgun sequencing... | isolation source: gut | host: Homo sapiens | place: USA: California | reverse complement strand
GTGGGTCATGATGATAGCGCCCACCAGACGGGTGGAAACGCCCCAGCTGGTCTGGAACGGATGATGCAGCTGGTTGTCGCGGCCGGTAAAGGTCACGTCATAAGCCTTGCTGAACTTATCGCCAAAGTAGTGGCTGGTGCCGCTCTGCAGGGCCTTGCCGTCCTTCATCATGGCCTCGATGGTATAGGTGGCCTCGGCACCGGCAAACTTTTCCTTGTCGGTCTTGCGGCCCTTCACCACGGGGATGGCCAGATCCTGCTCGCAGACATCTGCGTAGCAGTTCAGCTGCTGCTGGGTCTCAGCCTCAGCCTCGGCGGCAGTCTCGTGGATGGTGTGGCCTTCCTGCCACCAGAACTCGCGGCTGCGCAGGAAGGGGCGGGTGGTCTTTTCCCAGCGGACAACGCTGCACCACTGGTTGTACTTCATGGGAAGCTCACGGTAGCTGTGCAGCACGCGGGACCAGTGGTCGCAGAACATGGTCTCACTGGTGGGACGCACGGCCAGACGCTCTTCCAGCTTGTCGGAACCGCCCATCGTGACCCACGCCACCTCCGGCGCGAAGCCATTGACCAGTTCGCCCTCCTTCTGCAGCAGGCTTTCCGGGATCAGCACGGGCATTGCCACGTTCTCATGGCCGGTGGCCTTGAAGCGGGCATCCATGTCCTTCTGGATCAGCTCCCAGATGGCCTGACCGTAGGGGCGCAGGATGATGAAACCCTTCACGCTGGAGTACTCCACCAGCTCTGCCTTCACGCAGATATCGGTGTACCACTGTGCGAAGTTCTCTTCCTGGCTGGTGATCGCCTGTACGAGCTTCTTTGAATCTTTTGCCATTTTTGCTTTTTCCTCCTAAGGCCGTGCGCCAAACGGCTTGCGTTCCGCACGAACCATATTAAAAGCCCCGTCCATGCAGTGCGGCCGGGTGCCGCACCAGAAGGCAGGGCTTTTTGACTGAATCAGTTCTGCGCGTGGCTGTCCACAAAGTTTACCACATCGCCCACGGTGCGCAGGGACTCGATGGCATCGTCCGGCACCTCAATGCCAAACTCATCCTCCAGCGTCATCACCATATCCACGATATCCAGACTGTCGGCCTCAAAATCGCTCATGATGTCACTGTCCATCGTGATCTTTGCCGGGTCAACATCCAGCTGCTCCGCCAGCAATGCACGGATTTTTTCAAAAGTATCCATTCCTGTGGTCTCCTTTTTGCAGTTGTTTTGCCTGTCCTGTACACCGGTGCCGTGCGTGCGGCTGCCGTGACGGATGCACCCGCAGATGCTGCGCGGCCCCGGACTGTACAAAACTCTCTCTTTTTTTATATCCCATGCCATGCGTATTGTCAAGCCCTGTTTTCCATTCTGACAGATTCCTTTGCGAAAAATTGCCGGAAAGGTGCATTTTCGCTTGACAGGAGCGCCCCGGTTTCTTATCATTATAGAGTAGCGAGTTTATAGGGACTGACCACAAGTCCCATGAAGGAGTTTTGAGCATGAAGCTTTCATTTACCAAAATGCAGGGCTGCGCCAACGATTATATCTATCTGGACTGCCGCAAAAGCGGTGTGCCGGAGAACATTGCAGCCCTTTCCGAAAAATTGTCCCGGCGGCATTTTTCCATTGGTGCGGACGGCATCATCTGCATCTGTGCTGCGCAGACGGCGGGTGCGGACGGCATGATGCGCATCTTCAATGCAGACGGCAGCGAGGGCAGGATGTGCGGCAACGGCATCCGCTGCGTGGCTGAATGGCTGTACACCCACGGCATTGCCAAAGAGACCCTTGCCATTGATACCCTCAGCGGCCTGAAGACCGTCACCCACAAGGGTGCGGGCCTGTGGCAGGTGGAGATGGGCGCTTACAGTGCCATGCCTGCCAGCCTGCCTGCTGTGAACATGGGCGAAGAACCGCTTGTGGACAAAGAACTGACCGTGGATGACAAAACGTGGCATGTGACCTGCATCAGTGTGGGCAACCCCCACTGTGTGACCGTGGTGGAGGATGTGGACAGCCTGAAGCTGGAAGAGATCGGCCCGGCCTTTGAGCACCACGCAAACTTCCCGGAGCGCATCAACACCGAGTTCGTGCAGGTGGTGGATGCCACCCACCTGAAGATGCGGGTGTGGGAGCGCGGCAGCGGCGAGACATGGGCCTGCGGCACCGGCACCTGCGCCACCGTGGCGGCCCTGACCGAGCTTGGCATCTGCCCGGCAGGTGAGGACATCCATGTGCAGCTGCGCGGCGGTGTGCTGACCATCCGGGTATTGCCCGGCAGACAGCTGCTGATGACCGGCGCCGCCGAGACCGTGTGCGAAGGCACGACGGAAGTGTAAAGAAAACGAGAACCCTCTCAGTCGCCTGACGGCGACAGCTCTCCCGAAGGGCGAGCTTTTCCACATCAAGAGGAAAAGTTTTTCTTCACAACAAAAAAGCTCCCCCACTCGGGGGAGCTGGCATCGAGCGGACGCGAGATGACTGAGAGGGTCATACCAAAACAGAATCGAGGGAAAGTAACCATGAAGATGAACAAGCATTACAACGAGCTGAAGGCAAGCTACCTGTTTGTGGACATTGCCCACAAGGTGGCCGCTTATCAGGAGGCACACCCGGAGAAGGAGATCATCCGTCTGGGCATTGGCGATGTGACCCAGCCGCTGGCAAAGTGTGTGGTCAAGGCCATGCACGATGCAGCCGATGAGATGGGCACCAAGGAAGGCTTCCACGGCTATGGCCCGGAGCAGGGCTATCCCTTCCTCAAGCAGGCCATTCAGGGCTACTATGCAGGCCGCGGCACCCAGCTGGCAGAGGATGAAATTTTCATCTCTGATGGTGCAAAGAGCGATCTGGCCAACGTACTGGGCCTGTTCGATGTGGACAACACCGTGCTGGTGCCGGACCCCGTTTATCCCACCTACGTGGACGATAACGTGACCGATGGCCGCAAGATCATCTACAGCCGCACCAGTCAGGAGAACGGCTTCCTGGGGATGCCGGATGAGAATGTGAAGGCTGACATCATCTATATCTGCAGCCCCAATAACCCCACCGGTGCCGCCTACACCCGCGACCAGCTCAAGGCATGGGTGGACTACGCCAAGAAGAACGATGCCATCATCCTGTACGATGCTGCATACGAGTGCTTCATCTCCGACGAGAACCTCGCCCGCAGCATCTTCGAGATCGAGGGTGCACGGGAGTGTGCCATTGAAATCTGCTCCTTCTCCAAGATCGCAGGCTTCACCGGCACCCGCTGCGGCTACACCGTGGTGCCCAAGGAGCTGGAGCGCGAGGGAATGAACATCAATAAGCTGTGGCTGCGCCGCCAGACCACCAAGTTCAACGGTGTGCCTTACGTGGTGCAGCGCGCCGCCGCTGCGGTGTTCACCGAGAGCGGCATGGCCGAGATCCAGCAGAATTTGGACTACTACCGCAAGAATGCCAAGGTCATCGCGGACGCTCTGGACGAGTGCGGCGTGTGGTACTGCGGCGGCAAGAACAGCCCCTACATCTGGCTGCGCTGCCCCGGTAACATGAAGAGCTGGGAGTTCTTCGACTGGCTGCTGGAAAACTGCGGCGTGGTCGGTACCCCGGGCGTGGGCTTCGGCGAGTGCGGCGAGGGCTACTTCCGCCTGACCGCTTTCGGTGACGCCGAAAAGACCAAGATGGCCGCCGAGCGTATTAAGACCGCCATCAAGGCACTGTAAAACCTAAAAAATGCACCTGCTGTCCGTTTTGGACGGCGGGTGTATTTTTTTGCGTATTCTCTTGACAAATCCGTATTTACTGTATATACTGTGAATATACAGATAAAACACAAAAGCCAAAGGAGCAGCCGATGGAACTGTTTATCAACAACAAAAGCGGCGCGCCCATCTATGACCAGATGTCCGCATCCTGCGGGCTGAGCAGGGAAGAGCTGCGGGAGATGCTGGAACTGCTGTGGGAGGGCTGAACATGAACGCACTGGAACTGCGGGGACTTACTAAGCACTATAAGGACTTTACCCTCGGACCGCTGGATCTGACACTGCCCGGCGGCACCATCTGCGGCCTGATCGGTGAAAACGGCGCAGGCAAAAGCACCACCATCAAATTGATTCTGGACATGCTGCAGAAGGACGGCGGTACCGTGACCATTTTGGGCAGGGACAGCCGCACCGACCTTGTACACACCAAGGAAGAAATCGGTGTGGTTCTGGGCAGCGATGGCATTCCGCAGTGCCTGAACGCTGTGGAGGTGGGCAAGGTGATGGCGGGCATCTACCACAATTGGGATGCCGCTTCCTACACAGAATTTTGCCAAAAATTTGAGCTGCCGGAAAAGAAAAACTCCTCCCACATCGTCAGCGACTTGGAAAAGCTGTGCGATACCATCGCCTTCCTGCACAAGGGCAGGCTGCTGCTCTGTGAGGAAAAGGACGCCCTGCGGGAGGAATATGCCTTGTGGCATGGCACGGCGGCGCAGCTGGCGGCATTGGATACGCAGGTGTACGGCAAGCGGGTCACCCCCTACGGAGTCGAGGCGCTTGTGCGCCGGGATGCAATGCCCGCCGGGGCAGAGCTTACCCCGGTAAGCATTGAGGAACTGTTTGTGCTGATGGTGAAAGGGGAGTGTGCTGCATGAAAGGCTTGCTGTTAAAGGACGCATATCAGGCATGGTATTACGCAAAAATGGTCGTTGTGGCAGCTGTAGTTATGATGGGTGTGGGCGTGATCTCGATGATGAACGGGGCCAATTTCTTCATTGTCTATGCGGGCTTTTTGCTGGGTATGATGCCCATGACACTGCTGGCATACGACCAGACCAGTAAATTCAACGAATACAGTGCCGCGCTTCCGGTCACAAAAGAGCAGCTGGTGGGGTGTAAATACATCGTTGGTCTGTGCGGGCTGGTGCTGGCAGAGGTTTTCGCCGCTGCAGCCCTTGGCGTGGCAAGCCTGCACTGGACAGCTGTGGACCATGCGCTTGTGGTTTCCACGCTGGTGCAGGTAGGCATGACAACGCTGCTGAACAGTGCCGTTCTGCTGCCGTTGAATTACCGTTTTGGCTACGAAAAGGCAAAATATGCGTTTTATCTTATGGTCGGCCTGGTTGCGGCTCTGATGGGGTTTGGCATGTCCGCCAATGAGGACGGCCTGGCCCGGAACCTTCTGCCGCAGGGCGTTCCGCCACTGGCTCTGCTGGGCATTGTACTGATCGTTCTGGGGCTGTACTCCCTCTCTTGGCGGCTGTCCGTTGCCTGGTACGGAAAGGCAGAGCAGTAAAATGAAGAAAAGTCAGATCGCGGGTATCCTGTTCGGTGTTGCTATGGGCGTTTTGTTCAGCGTGTCGATGGGGACAGTGGGTTTTGTGCTGGGCGCCAGCTTTGCAATTCTGGGCATGGTGATGTTTAAAGGGCTGGATGACCCACAGGATAAAAAGTAAGGTGTAAAAAGTGCGCCGCCCCTGCAGGAGAAGCTTCTCCGGTAAGGGCGGCGCGTATTTATTTCTTGGACTTTTCGGCGGTTTTCTGTGCGGCTTCCAGCTCCTCCACCCGCTTTTGCAGAGCGGTGATCTTGTCGTCCATTTTCAGGAACGTCCACACCAGAACAGCCAGCACCACCGCAGGCGGAACCACCATCAGCAGGGACTGCTGACACCAGAGCAGCAGCGAATAGCCGCCGAACACGGTAAAGAGGAACACGGCAAACAGGCTTGCAGCCAGTACAGCAAAAAATCCCATATAAATGCCCTCTCTCGGCTTATTCCTCGGTCTCGTCCTCTTCGTCCGGGTCCAGCTCGATGCTGAACACGGCTTTCTTCAGTTTGCCGCAGCCCTGCGCCTTCAGGCCGGATTTATAGGGTTCTCCGGCCAGATACAGGGCAAACCGCCCCTCGCACAGCATTCCGGCAATGCTGGTGCCTGCGGTACCCACGGTGGTGTCGGTGGCTTCGTCGGTGGGCTTTGTGGGGGTCAGCTCTGCAAGGCTCACCTCAAACAGCTCGCTGCCGTCCAGATCGGTCTCCAGCGTGATGTGGTTGTCGTGGCGCTGGAACAGCGCTTTATCGGAAGTCAGCGGTGTGACAGTGCTCACAGTGACCACAGCCTTTTCGCCGTCGATGCGGGTGCGTCCGGCGGGCAGGGTGGTGATGTCCCGTGCCATGATATACTCAATGACGGTGTCGAGGTTGTCGCTCACGCCCAGATAGTTGGGCAGGTTGTTCAGGGTATCGTAGATCATAGAAGAACTCCTTTATCGTGCAAAACAAGGTTCACCGCCTGCATATAGCACAGACGGTGAACCGGAATTTTAAATTTTATTCTGCGTCCTTCGGGTCGGTCATCAGCTCTTTGATGCTGGGCACCACGCCGCCCAGATTCTGAAGCTCCGAAGGAATGATGATCTTGGTTGCCTTGCCGTTGGCCACCTTGGCCAGAGCTTCCAGACTGCGGATGGCCAGAACCTTATCGCTGGGCATGGCCTCGTTCAACAGGCGGATGGCATCGGCATTGGCCTTCTGCACGGCCAGAATGGCCTGTGCTTCGCCCTCGGCTTCCAGAATGCGCTGCTGCTTCACAGCATCTGCACGCAGAATGGCGGCTTCCTTTTCGCCCTCAGCGGCGGTAATGGCAGCCTGCTTTTCACCGTCGGCTTTCAGGATGACGGCGCGCTTCTCGCGCTCAGCCTTCATCTGCTTCTCCATGGCTTCCTGAATTTCACGCGGCGGGATGATGTTCTTCACTTCCACGCGGTTCACCTTGATGCCCCACTTGTCGGTGGCTTCGTCCAGGATGGCGGTGATCTTGCCGTTGATGACATCGCGGCTGGTCAGGGTGTGGTCCAGCTCCATTTCGCCGATGATGTTGCGCAGGGTGGTGGCGGACAGGCTTTCGATTGCCGCAATGGGCTGGTTGACACCGTAGGTGTAGAGCTTGGCATCCATCACCTGAAAGAACACCACGGTATCGATCTGCATGGTAACGTTATCGCGGGTGATGACCGGCTGAGGGGGAAAGTCTGCCACCTGCTCCTTCAGGCTCACCTTTTTGGCGATGCGCTCGATGAAGGGAATCTTAATGTGCAGGCCTGCCGACCATGTGTCGGAGTAGCTGCCCAGCCGCTCAACGACATACACCTTGGACTGGGGCACGATGACGATATTGGTGATGATCACCAGCAGGACGACAAAGACCAGCGCGAGGATCAGAAAAAACATGACCATAGTGGTTCTCCTTTTTCAGATGGGTGCAACGTTTCAGCGCAGAACGCAGATCACGCTCTGCGGCTTTCGGTCAATACGGGCTCCACGATGAGCAGGGTGCTGTGCAGTTCGGTCACACGGCAGCGCTGCCCGGGGGTGAGAATGTCGCCGGGAGTGGCGCAGCGGGCATTCCAGTCCACGCCGTCCAGTCGCACACGGCCCGGCAGGTCGGCGGTGACGGTGGTCAGCACGGTGGCCTCCCGGCCAAGGTTTCGGTCGCCATTGGTGGGGGTGATTTTCTGGCGCAGCTTTGCAGCCAGCGGCCGGAACGCCAGCAGGCACAGAATGCTTACCACAATGAACACCAGGGCCTGCGCCCGGAACGAATCCGTGAACAGGCAGGTGAGCAGGGCGGCAGCTGCGCCGACGGCGAACCAGACAGAGGTCATGCTGAAGGTGGAAGCCTCCAACAGCAAAAAGCCCACCACGGCAGCCAGCCAGAGAAATGGAACAGGGTTCATGGTTCTCCCTCCTTATGCCCCTATTATAGAGTATCCCCCGGGTGGAAGGTCAAGCGTTTTTTACTGGAACGTTGCGCAGAAAACGAAATAAAGAACAAAATAAATGAAAAGCAGTGCAAGATGTAGTTTGCGGATACGGCCCTTTGCGTGAAAATGCAACAACGGGCGGCCCGCAGGCTGCCCGTTGTTGCGAAAATAAAAGATAAAATTTCCTCTGAATGTGCCCAGAGCGAACGCGGCGGGCATTCAAATCGTTTTTACTTGATATCGTAATAGCTGTGGTTCGGGTTATGGCCGTTCTCCTCCACCACGATGGTAAAGCCCATGGGGTTCACCTCCGTGTGCTTGCCGGAAGCCAGCGGCTCCACGATGATGTGCTCCGAGCGGTTCACGATGATCTCGGCGGTTTCAAGCTGGCCTACGCGCTGGTAGTGCAGGATGCCGTCCTGCGCCCGGAGCACCCGCAGCTCACCGGTGCGGAAGGCCTCGCAGGTGTGGCGCAGCTGCGCCAGCTGGGCAAGCACCGGCTTCAGGCGCTTTTCGTGGCTGTCCCAGCAGAAGAAGGCACGGTTGAAGGGGTCGCGGTAGCCCTGCATCCCGATCTCGTCGCCGTAATACAGGCAGGGCACGCCGGGCAGCGTGTAGATGATGGCATAGGCCATGCGCAGGCGCAGCATCCCTTCCTCGTAGGCTTCGCCGGTCACACAGCGGCCGCTCTGCCACTCGCGGCCACGGCCGTTGGCGGGCTCGTCCGCAATGACGGTGAGGGCGCGTTCGGTGTCGTGGGTGGAGAGAAAGTTCAGCGCAGTGTCCATGGCAGGGGCGGGGTAGTGCTCACAGATGGACAGAATTTCGCCCATGGCCTGCTCGGCGGGCTTACCCTTTACAAAGTCCAGCACAGCGTTCTTGAAGGGGTAATTCATCACGCTGTCCAGCCCCTTGCCCAGCAGATAGGTGCGGCGCTGGCCAAAGCCGTATTTGGTGGTGGCGTCCTCCCACACCTCGCCCAGCAGGAACTTCTCCGGGCTGACCCGCTTGACAGCGGCGCGGATCTTTTCAATAAAGTCGTCCGGCAGCTCGTCGGCCACATCCAGACGGAAGCCTGCGGCACCGCGCCGCAGCCATGTGTCAATGACACCGCCCTCGCCGGTGATGAACTCCACATAGGAGGGGTTCTCTTCGTTCACCTCGGGCAGGGTCTCGAAGCCCCACCAGCTGCGGTAGCCGCCCTTATACTTGGGGTCAAAATCGTACCAGCTGCGGTAGGGGGAGTTGGGGTCGCGGTAAGCGCCGCCATCCCCATAGCGGCCTTCGCGGTTGAAATAGCGGCTGTCGGAACCGGTGTGGCTGAACACACCGTCCAGCACGATGCCAATGCCGTACTTGGCGGCCTCGCGGCAGAGCACCTCGAACTCCTCGTTGGTGCCCAGCAGCGGGTCTACGTTGAGATAGTCGGCGGTGTTGTAGCGGTGGTTGGAGTGCGCCTCAAAGATGGGGTTGAGGTAAAGGTAGTCCACCCCCATCTCCCGCAGATAGGGCAGCTTGATGCGGATGCCTTCCAAGTCGCCGCCGAAATAGTCCTCGTTCAGGTGGCCGCCGGTCTCGTTGGGCTGCCAGAAGGGTTCGGCGTGTTTGTCGGCCTGATACAGCCGGTCCGGGAAAGGCATGGGCTTGTTCTCAATGCCCTCGCAGAACCGGTCCGGGAAGATCTGATAGAACACCTTGCCCTTGATGCACTCCGGGGTCTGGAAACCGGCATCGTAGACGGTGATCTGCCACTTTTCGCCTTCCTGCCAGCTGACAACGCCGCAGTTGTCCGGCCCGCGGTAGATGCGGCGGAAGTCGGTGTAGAGGTCGAAGTAGTAGAAGTACAGGCCCGGGTCGTTCAGCGGCAGCTCCACGGAAAAGTGGTTCTGCTGGGGGGTCTGGCCGTCGAACTTCATGCGGTAGTGCACCGGCACGTCGTATTTTCCCTCCTTCTGGAGCACCAGATGAGGATCCACATAGCCCAGCTCTTCCGGGATGCAAAGGGTCAGGCGTACGGTCTGACCGGCCCGCAGTGCGCCAAAGGGCTGCTTGAAATAGGGGTCGTAGCTATTGAACAGACAAGACAAAGCAGGGTCGTCCTTTCTCAAAAAAGCCCCGGCGGGCCAAACGCCGCCGGGGCAGATGGATTTTTAAGGGAAAATTACTTGCCCATGGGCACCGGGGAAGCGTACCAGATGTCGCGTGCGTAGTCCAGCACGGCGCGGTCGGCGCTGAAGATGCCGCTGTTGGCGGTGTTCTTCAGGCTCATGTGTGCCCACTTTTCGCGGTCGCCATACAGCTTCTGCAGGTCGGCCTGTGCACGGCGGTAATCCTTGAAGTCGGCCATGACCATGTACGGGTCGCTGGTACGCAGGTTCTCGGTCACCTCGTGGAAGTTTTCACCGTTCCAGCCACGCTCCAGGAAGTTCAGGGTGTAGTTGGCCACGTCGTCGCCCGTGATAAAGGCGTTGGGGTGGTAGCCCACCTGCTTCAGGTTG
>QWCH01005508.1_pt1 | contig 10235 bp, 10 predicted proteins | sample 1972671 | NCBI WGS metagenome assembly QWCH01 (sample SAMN09866713, study PRJNA288562) | Human gut metagenome isolate term3_stool, whole genome shotgun sequencing... | isolation source: gut | host: Homo sapiens | place: USA: California | reverse complement strand
AGCAAACCCCCGCCGCAGCAGTGCGCTGGTGAGCCGCCGCTTCTCCGCCTCCTCTGGGGCCCGGCCCCGGAGCTTGGCCGCAAGAAATCGGTCAATCTGCCAGGCGCTGTCCGGTGCCTGATCCAGAGCCTCGTCCCACAGCTCCCGGGGTACGCCTTTCTCCCGCAGTTTCTCTCGAATGCGGGCCGGGCCATAACCAAGGCCGGCGCAGTGGCGCACCAAGATTGCTGCGTAATCTGCATCGTTGATGGCACCAATGGCCTCCAGCCACTCAGCGGCGTACCGCGCCTCCGCCTGACTGGCCCCCTTCTCCTGGAGCTTCCGCTCCAGGTCGCGGCGGCTCATGGCCCGCTTGCCGATGAGGTCCGCCGCCGTGGCCTTCACGTCGGAGACGCTGGCAGCCTTCTTCAGCTGCTCCAGACGTCTGCCGTCCAAATCATCTCCAGTCCGCAGGCCGAAGTCCAGCGCCTCCTGCTCTGTGATCTTCAGGCAGGCGCCGTCCTCCAGGAACACCAGCACCCGGCCCTTTTTGTGGGGGGACGCCTGGACGCGCTCAATCCGCATCTTCGAAGTCGTCGGCGCTCACATCCACCGCCCGGCCGGCCGCCTTGGCGGCGATGCGGGACTGGTTGCTCATCAGCTTGTCGAAGTTCCGGCGGATGTCCGCCTCCAGCTTGTCCGCCGTCTCCGGGTTCTCCTGGAGATACCGCTTGGCGGCGTCCCGGCCCTGGCCGATGCGGGTCTCCCCGATGGAGAACCAGGAGCCGGACTTCTGCACCAGCTCCAGCTTCACGCCCAGGTCCAGCAGCTCACCGAAGTGGGAGATTCCCTCGCCGTACATGATGTCGAACTCCGCCTCCCGGAAGGGGGGCGCCACCTTGTTCTTCACCACCTTGGCACGGGTCCGGTTGCCCACGATCTCAGAACCGTTTTTCAGCGCCTCGATCCGGCGCACATCGATGCGGACGGAGGCGTAGAACTTCAGCGCCCGGCCGCCGGTGGTCACCTCCGGGTTGCCGTACATGATGCCCACCTTTTCCCGCAGCTGGTTGATGAAGATGACGATGCAGTTGGTCTTGCCGATGGCGCCGGTGAGCTTCCGCAGGGCCTGGCTCATCAGCCGGGCCTGCAGGCCCACATAACTGTCGCCCATTTCGCCCTCGATCTCCGCCCGGGGCACCAGGGCCGCCACGGAGTCCACCACCACCACGTCAATGGCGCCGGAGCGGACCAGGGCCTCGGTGATCTCCAGCGCCTGCTCGCCGGTGTCCGGCTGGGCGATCAGCATGTCCTCCACCTGGACGCCCAGTGCCCGGGCATAGGTGGGGTCCAGGGCGTGCTCTGCGTCCACAAAGGCCACCTCGCCGCCCCGCTTCTGGGCCTCCGCGACGACGTGCAGGGCCAGGGTGGTCTTGCCGGAGGACTCCGGCCCGTAGATCTCCACAATCCGCCCCTTGGGCAGGCCGCCGATGCCCAAGGCCACGTCCAGGGACAGAGAGCCGGTGGGGATGTAATCCACGTTCAGCTCCGCCTTGTCGCCGAAGCGCATAATGGCGCCCTTGCCGTACATCCGCTCGATCTGGGCCATGGCCGTGTCGATGGCCCGCTTCTTATCGTCCGCCGGAGCCGCGTTGGGCAGCGGCGCTTTCTCTCTCGCCATTGTATTCTCCTCCTGATTCTCTATAAAAACTCTTTATTTCAACTCATCTGTAAGTCCCTTACTTCTCTGAGAGAGTCCCCAGCAGAGGGATCCAAACAGCATCCCTCCATACACGATCACCGCGCGGCCGCCAGGCAGCGTCTCCCGGACAGGGTCCCAATACTCAGGCGCATAACTGGACGGGCCTGTTTCAACCGCTGCAAAAAGGTTAGGTCACCGCTGTGGCCGCCATGGAAAGGGCTGACGCCCTATACGCCGTATAACGCGGCTTGGGCGAGTGCTTAACGAAACCCCGGCGCATCAGCGTCCAGCCCGACACCAGGGGCCCGGCCCACAGCAGGGTCGGACTTCCCGCCTCCTGCACATAAAACGGCAGCCCCACCATTGCCGTTCCTTTCTCTAAACGTCAGAGCTCTGTACACAGCGTTCCGAATACCACCCGGGGGATGTCGTGGTGGTCCTTCACCACCTGGATATCCCCGAAGCCCTGGGTCCGCATGATCCGCAGCACGTTGTCCGCTTGACCGATGCCCACTTCAAAATACAGACGGCCGCCGGGAGCCAGGGCCTCCTTCCACTTCTCGGAGATGCTCCGGTAGAAGTCCAGGCCGTCCTCGCCGCCGTCCAGGGCCAGATGAGGTTCATAGTCCTTGACGGAGGTGTCCAGCGTCTCGATGTCCGCCTGGGGGATATAGGGGGGATTGGACACGATGCACTGGAACTCTCCCAGGGATTTCTCCGGCTTTTCCCGGGCGTCCGCCTGCATGGGCACCACCCGGGCGGTGAGGCTGTTGCGGCGGACGTTCTGGCGGCAGATCTTCAGGGCCCCGTCAGACCACTCCCCCAGCACCACCCGGGCCTGGGGCACTTGGGCCGCCACCGCCAGCCCGATGCAGCCGCTGCCGGCGCACAGGTCCAGCACCCGGCATTCCCCCAAGGTCTTGATATAGCCAATGGCCTGCTCCGCCAGCACCTCCGTGTCCGGCCGGGGAATCAGCACGTCCCGGGAGATGTCCAGCGGGAGCCCATAGAACTCCCACTCACCGATAAGGTATGCCACCGGCTCGCCCTCCAGATGCCGCCGCACCAGGTCCCGGACCCGGTGCTCCAGCTCCGGGGAGGCGTACAGTCCCCCATCCCGGGCCAGCTCCTCCCGGCTCTTGTTAGTGCCGAAGCAAACCAACTCCCGGGCCTCCAGCGTGGCCTCCTCGATCCCTGCCCTCCGCAGCTGCTGGCGGATATCCAAATACAAATTGTTGTATGTCGTCGCCATAATACGCCTCATTATCAAAAATTCACCATTCGTCTTTCCCTTTTTCACTGGGCAAGACCAGCTCCAGGGACCGGATGGCGCACTCAATCATGGAGTCGTCCGGCTCATTGGTGGTGAAGTTCTGCATCCACATTCCGGGGGCCGTCAGGATTTTGGCCAGCCGACTGTCCTGCACGTGGCGGCCCACCCAGCGGTTGAACTCATAGGTAATGCCCACCACCAGAGGCAGCAGAATCAGATGTGCCAGTGTCCGCAGCCAGACATTGGTGATGGGCCAGATGCCGAACACCACACTGGACACCAGGATGGACACAAAGATCACCACGAACAGAAAGCTGGTGCCGCACCGGGGATGGTGCCGGGGCTGAATGCGGACATTCTCCACCGTCAGGGGTAGCCCCGCCTCGTAGCAGAAGATGGTCTTGTGCTCCGCCCCGTGGTACTGGAACACCCGGTAGATGTCCTTCTGCTTGGAGCAGAAGATCAGATACAGTAGGAAGATAGCCACCTTCAGCACGCCTTCGATCAGGTTCCGGCCCCACATGGGGAAGTCCGGGAAGAAGTGCAGCAGCCCGCCGGTGAGGAAGGTGGGCAGCACCAGAAAGAGGAAGATGGACAGGCCGATACCCAGCAGCACAGAGAGGCCCACGATCAGCCCCTCCAGCTTCTTGTTGGAAAAGGTCCGGTCCAGCCACTGTTCAAATTTGGAGGGCTCCGTGGTCTCCTCCTCCGGATAGAAGTCCGCGGAGTACATCAGCGCCTTCACGCCGTTGACCATGGAGGAGAGGAAGTTGACGGTGCCTCGGATCAGGGGCCAGCCCAAAATAGGATGCCGGTCCTTGATGAGCCGCAGCTCATCCACCTTCTCCACCAGATTGCCCTCCTGGTCCCGGACCACGATGGCCTGCTTCTCCGGGCCCCGCATCAGAATGCCTTCAATGAGTGCCTGTCCGCCGATGCTGGTGCGGAAGGCGCAGGATTGGGGTTGTTTTGCCATGTGTTTCCTTTCTAATTCCGTACAGTTGAATTCTACCATGTTCTGTACAGAAATGCAAACATTTGTTCGATTTTCAAAAATCATTCCTTGACCGGCAGGCAGATGGTGACCACCGCGCCGCCGCCATCGGCGTTGCCGATGGTGAAGATGCCGTTGTGAAGGCCGACGATCTCATCGCACACCGCAAGGCCGATGCCGCTGCCCCGGGCCTTGGAGGAGCCCTTGTAGAACTTCTGCTTGATGAAGGGCAGCTCCGCTTCCGGGATGCCGGGACCGTAGTCCCGGACCCGAACCACCTCAAACTCGCCCTCCCGGCTGATGGAAGTGTCGATCCGCTTGCCGGAGCCGCCGTGCTTGGCGGCGTTGTCCAGCACGTTGCAGAACACCTGCTTCAGCCGCTCAGAGTCGCCGGGGATGGGAGGCAGGTCCTCATCCCCGCACTCGTAGTTCAGTTTGATGCCCTCCTGCCGGAACAGCTCGCCGTAGGTGAAGATAGCGTCCTCAAACTCCGCCTGCAGGTCCACCTGCTCCATCCGGAGGGTGAATCGGCCGTCCTCCATCTTGGAGAATTCCAGCAGCTCCTCTACCATGGTAGAGAGCCGCCGGGCCTCGTTCAGAATGATGCGGATGCCGCGGCGCATCTGGGCGGGGTCATCTGTGGTGTCCTCCAGAATCGTCTCGCCCCAGCCGTTGATGGCAGTGAGGGGCGTCCGCAGCTCGTGGGACACGGAGGAGATGAACTCGGATTTCATCTTCTCGTTCTGGCCGATCTTGAGGGACATATCGTTGATGTTGTCCACCAGTTCCCCCAGCTCGTCCGTGTACTTGTTTTCGATCTGGAAGCCATAGCTCCCGGCAGAGATCCGCTTGGCCGCCTCAGACACCACGGCCACCGGCTCCACCACGTTGTTGATGAACAGCAGGCTGGAGATCAGCACCAGGGCCATGCAGATGCCTCCCACCGCCAGAATGATAAAGACCACCAGGACAATCTGCCGGTCCACCAGCTTCATGGACGTCACCAGCCGCATGACGCCCGCCACCCGGCCGTTGAACAGCAGGGGCGCTGAGACCGCCATGATCTTCTCACCCGTCTCCGGGTCTCTGCCTTGGAAGGGCGTGATCTCCTGATTGGTGATGGCTCTGGTAATATCGCTGGTCCCCGGCGAGCTGCCTGCTGTCAGGCCGGAGGTGGACATCTGGATACGTCCGGTGCTGCCGATGAACTGCAGCTCAATCCGGGACTTGTCCTCATAGGTGTCCACTGCCTGGGTCGCCATCTGGTTGTACTCGGAGTAGCTGTTCATGAAGTAGTCGTTGAAAGCACTGGACATGGCCTCCGCCTGCTTCATCAGGCCGTTTTCCATGCTGCTGTAATAGTAGGTGGAAACGCCCACAGATACCAGCGTCACCAGCAGCATCAGCAGCACCAGCACCGGCAGAATGGTATTGACGATCCACCGCTTCCGCAGGCCCCGGAGGCGCAGCACCGTCCATTTCCGATCCCGTTCTTCCTCTGCCATGGGCCGCTCCTCCTTTCCCTGCGTTCCTTACGTCGGCATCACTGGCCGGCCGATTTTCTCAGAACCCCCACTTGTATCCGTATCCCCACACCGTGGTGATGTACGTGGGATTCTGCACGTTGCTTCCCATCCCGCGGCGCGGGATGGGACCCCTTTCCTCAGCTTGCGCGGCGGAAGTAAATTCCACCTTGCGCCAAGGTTTTGGCTTCCGCCAAAACGCTTGTACGGGCCATCGGCCCGCCCCGCTCCGCGGGGCCCCGGACAACGCCCGGAGCCGCTCAGAACCCCCACTTGTATCCGTATCCCCACACCGTGGTGATGTACGTGGGATTCTGCACGTTGTCCTCGATCTTCAGCCGCAGGCGGCGGATGTTGACATCCACGATCTTCAGCTCGCCGAAGTAGTCCCGGCCCCAGACCATATCCAGGATCTCCTCCCGGGAGAGGGCCTTGCCCGGATTTTCCATGAACACCTTCATGATGGAATACTCCACCTGGGTCAGCTTGATTCGCTGGCCGTTCTTCTCCAGCGTCCGGTTGCGGGTGTTCAGCAGGAAGGGATCCTGCCGAATCTCCCCGGTCTGGGGGATCTCCTCTCCGCCGGCCCGGCGGAACAGGGCGTCCACACGGGCGGTAAGCTCTGCCGGGGAGAAGGGCTTGGTCACATAGTCGTCGGCGCCGGTCATCAGTCCCGTCACCTTGTCCATCTCCTGGGAACGGGCGGTGAGCATGATGATACCGATTTTGGTGTTGGTGGCCCGGATGCGGCGGCAGACCTCAAAGCCGTCGATCCCCGGCAGCATGATGTCCAGCAGCGCCACCCGGGTATCGGGGTTCTCCTTCAGCTTGTCCAGTGCCTCTTCGCCGGTCTCCGCCTCAATGACGTCGTACCCGGCACGGCGCAGGTTGATGACGATAAAGCTGCGGATGCTGGACTCATCCTCCAGCACCATTACTTTTTTCATTCGGCATACCGTCCTTTCTTCTCTGTCAGCTGTCGCCGGCGGACCACTCCGTGGTGATCAGGCTGAACGCCTCCCGCACCTCGTCTTCCGTCAGGCCGTATTCCCAGCTCCCATTGGCGTCCAGAAGCTCGGCCGTGTAGATGATCTCCGGCAGACGGCGCAGGATGACCCGGCCGCCCCGGGTGGCTCTGGCCTCGCGGCCGGAGCCTGTGAGCTTGGTGATCCGCAGGACATCCTGTGGCGGCTCCCCGCTGTCTCCCCGGTAGGAGAATGTGACCGTGACCTCCTCCGTCCCGGCCGTGCGGGTAATGAGGATCTGATCCTTCCACACGTCCGGCAGGCGCAGGTACCAGCCGTCCTCCACACTGTGGTAGGTGCTCACCACAGCCGCTTTGGTGCCGTCGCTGGTATAGGTATACCAGTCGATCCGCCGGCAGGGGTCCTCACCCACGTTTCCCCAGGCCGGGATCGGCTCGGGATGGGGGACCTCTGTGATACCGTCGCCGTTGATATCCTCCGGGTACAGGGAACTGAAGGGCGCGATCTCCGAAGACACCCCCGTCACGTCGGACAGCAGGATGTTCACCAGTTCTCCATTTTTCACGGTCAGGATGTCAGTGACCATCCAGGCCGACTCCTCCACCCCCGTGACGAACAGGGCCGGCGTACCGTCCTGCAGGACACCGCTCTTCACACGCCCCTGCTGGCTCAGCTCCGCCATGGTGCTGGTGATCCGTGCGGAGGTTCGCAGCTGGAACTCTTCCTCCTGCCAGCAGTAGTAATCCGCAATGCCGTTGCCCTCCTCATCGGCCCGGAGCACCACCAGCTCCCACAGGCCATCCTGATTCAGATCGTTGACCGCATATTTCACATAGCTGGTGCCCTGCACCAGCTCCTCCGGCTCCCCGGACCGCAGGGTGTAGACGGAGAGGGCCAGGAGGTCCGTATTGACCCGCCAGCCCACCAGCAGCTCCTTCCGGCCGTCCTGGTCCAGATCCTCGTAGGCAATGCTGTAAATGCTGGTGCCGGTGCCCTCAATGACGGCAGCCTGCTCATATCCCTGCTTTCCGGCGGTAAAAATATAGATCTTCAGGGGCTTCTCATCCGCAGAGTTGCGGAAGAAGGCCAGCGCCTCCTCCTCGCCGTCTCCGTCCAGATCCTCCAGCTGCACGGGCTGGATGTTGCTGCCGGAGACGGGGGCCGCGTACTCCGCCCCGCTCTCCAGCAGCTGGTTGAGTGAGCTGTTCAGCTCCGTGTACTCCTCCGGCAGCTGCGGCAGGCTGTACAGGTCCGTGGGGGAAAAGGAAAATCCGCAGCCGCTGGCGGACAGAAGCAGAAGCAGGCCGACCGCTGCCGTCAGCATCCGCTGTATTCGCTGTCTCATGGCCTCCTCCTCTCTGCCGGTGGGCTGCCCCCGCCGAAAAACGCATAATTCAACTTATATATGATAGCACGTTTTCTCCCTGATGTGTAGGGGTTGTCAGCATTTTTCCCGCATTTTACGTTCTGTTCATTTTTCCGCCGTCCCCGGTCGGAAGGCCGCGATCAGGGCCAGCTTCCGCCTGCGATCCAGCCGTTTGATGGCGGCCTCCCGCCGCAGGGCCGCAGACCGGTCCGGCACCGCCTCCTGGTAGACCAGCTCCACCGGCAGGCGGCTGCGGGTGTACTTGGCGCCCCGCCCGCTTTGGTGGGCCTGGAGGCGGCGGGGCAGGTCGTTGGTGCAGCCTGTGTACAGTGTGCCGTCCCCGCAGCGCAGGATGTAGATCAGATAGCCCATACCGTCCCTCCTCTGTCCGATGAGACCAGTATACCACAGCCCGCCGCCCCGTCAAAGGGCTTTCCGCATGGGGACTTCCCTGCCCGGCATAGGAATGATGGTACAGGGAGGGATTCTATGTTGTCTGCCGCACTGCTGCTCTTCGCCAACACGCTGCTCTTCTCACTCCGCCTGTCCGGCGGCGGGTCGTTTCCAAAGCCGCTGTCCGCCGCAGAGGAGCGGGAATATCTCCGCCGCTACGCCCAGGGAGATCAGGAGGCCCGGGATGTACTCATCGAGCGGAACCTGCGCCTGGTGGCCCACATCATCAAGAAATACTATACCCAGAGCGCCGATCAGGAGGACCTGATCTCCATCGGCACCATCGGCCTCATCAAGGGCATCTCCAGCTTCGACCCGGAGAAGGGCGCCCGCCTGGCCACCTACGCCGCCCGCTGCATTGAAAACGAAATTCTCATGTACTTCCGCAGCCAGAAAAAGCTCCAGGGAGAAGTCTCTCTGTCGGATTCCATTGAGACAGACAAGGAGGGCAATGCCCTCCAGCTGATGGATGTGGTGGGCGTGGATGACACCATGCTGGACGATATCCACGACCGGGACAGCGCGCTCCGGCTCCACCAGATCATCCGGGAGCGTCTGACCACCCGGGAGGCGGAGATCATTCGCCTGCGGTACGGGCTGGGCGGCACCATCCCCCTGACCCAGAGGGAAATTGCCGCCTCCTTCGGGATTTCCCGGTCCTATGTGTCCCGCCGCGGTTATTGTAAGCGACGCCCGGAAAGCCTTGTGGGACAAGGCTTCCGGGCTTCAAGTGTAACCAGGATAGTGCCGCGATTATTGTATGCGGTGAGAAAATCTAGGATAAGTGGTCATTCATTAGTACGAACTATTAATAGAGTAGTTTTCGGTATTCTTCCGTCGCGTAAGTATCAGTCATTCCAGAAATGAAGTCACAGATTGAACGAACTAAGATTTTTTGTTTTTCTCTATATTCATTTAAGCATGAATCAAGATACTCTGTAACTATAGAATATTCTTTACTGGTTTCATCCAAAGAATCCTTGAATTCTGGTACGCTTTGATAAGGAGTAAAATCAATAGACGGGAACTCTTCTCTTAAATCTCGAAAGCGACTAGCATTACTCGGATTTTTGATTCTTTTCCATTCATCGTTTACAAGGTCAATATCGGCATCCTGAAAATGGATGACATTATTAGTCCGTTTTCGCGTCTCAATAAAAATCCGTTGAAGCGTACCATCATGCAATAAACGGGGGTTATCATAATATAGTTCAAACAATTTAGAAACGACGCGTTTGGCTTTGTCGTCAAAAGCTGCGACCTCGGGACTATTAATTACTTGTTTCGCAACAATTGTTTCCAAATAGTCGTTTAATATTTGCCCTTCTGCCGAAAAATGTAATACCTGGCGATCAACATGGGAGTTAGCTTTAAAAAATGCACGAATTTTTTTTACTTCTTCGCAGTTTTGCGCGAGAAAGTCTTCAAAGCATTTGACTACATCATCGATAAAGTAGTTTATTACTTGAGAAGCGACTCGACTAACCAAAAGTTCACGTTCAGAAACAAACATACGTTGACCCTTTTGGGCACTATATATACTTGATTTTAATTCTTCAATCTGTGCTTTTAGGGTGTGAAGCTTTTTTAAAGATAGCGCTTCTATCACATTGTCCATAGTCAAAAGCCTAGCAGATAGGGCATCGTCTAGGTCATGGCTTCTCTGTGCAATTTCATCTGCAATAAAAACAATTTGTCCTTCAACCGTTGAACAAAAACTGTTTTCAGGATGTAAGTGGTTTCGTGCTTCTTCAGAAATGCCATATGGTAAAAATCCTTCTAAATCACAAATAAGAGCGTCATGAGGAGATTTTCTTATTTTAGTGTGTTTCCACATACCTTCCAGTACTTGAACACTTAAATCCAACCCTGAACATTCAATGTACTCTTCTTCAAGTACAGAAGCAACATTTAGTGATTGGAAATTATGCTTAAACCCAATGTTGGCACAATCTCTAG
>QWCH01005502.1_pt1 | contig 10247 bp, 9 predicted proteins | sample 1972671 | NCBI WGS metagenome assembly QWCH01 (sample SAMN09866713, study PRJNA288562) | Human gut metagenome isolate term3_stool, whole genome shotgun sequencing... | isolation source: gut | host: Homo sapiens | place: USA: California | reverse complement strand
GGACAGGCCGGACACCTCCACAAACACCATCTCCGGCTGGCAGCGGTGCATGTAGGCCAGCGCCTGCGCCAGGGCGTCCTCGCTGCAGCTGCACTGCAGCGAGCCGTTGTCCAGCATCTCGATCGAGATGTCCTCATTCTCCTGAATATTCTGCCGGTGCAAAAGGGGCGGCTCGGTGAAGATGACGCCGATCTTTTTGTCCGGGTTCTGGCGCAGGATGCTGAGCAGGGCGGTGGTTTTGCCCGAGCCGACAAAGCCGGTCAGGCAGTATAAAGGAATTAACGTTTCGAGCATAAAGAATCCTCCATTCTGCTATCAAAATTTCCTGCCGTGAAAAAACGGCGGAAAGAGGTTGCGGGCAGCAGCGGTATAAGAAAAGTCTACAAAATCAGTTTACTGTTCTTTGCGTCGATTGTCAATGAGAAAAGGGAACAGAAAAGGAATTTTTTCGCAGCGGCCCTGAAAGCTTGTCCCGGCCGCGGCGAAGCAGTATAATGAAAAAGAGAAAGGGAGGGAGAAAAATGAATGTACAGGGCCTTGCACAGTCGCTGGGCTGCCGCCTGGTGGAGGCGATCGAAAAGGGCTGGTCCGGCGACCGCAAATTCCTGCTGGAAGATGGGGCAGGCGAACGCTTTGTGCTGCGCCTGTCGGCAAAGCAGGAGGAGCAAAAAAAGCGCCGGGAGTTTGAGCGGGTGCGGCAGCTTGACGCGATGGGGCTGCCGGTGTCCCGGGCGGTGGCCTTTGGCTGCCGGGAGGATGCGGTCTACCAGCTGCTCGGCTGGGTGGAGGGGTGCGACCTGCGCCAGACGCTGCCGGCCCTGCCCGAGGACGAGCAGTACCGCCTGGGGGTGCAGGCAAGCCGGGTGCTCAGAAAAATCCACACCCTGCCGCTGCGCCCCGGCGAGGGCAGGAGCAGGGAGGAACAGCAGCAAAAGATCCTCTCCCGCCTGGACCAGTACGAACAGGGGCAGCTGCGCCTGCCCGGCGACGAGCGGCCGCTGCGCTTTGCGCGGGAGCAGGTCGGGCTGGTGGGGCAGCGCCCGCCGGTCTGGTGCCACGGGGATTTCCACGCGGGCAACCTGATCTATACCCCGCGGGGGGAGGCGGCGGTCATCGACTTTAACCGGATGCGCCCGGTTGACCCCTACGAGGAGTTTTATAAGGTGGAGCTGTTCGACGCCGAGGACAGCGTCCCCTTCGCTGCCGGGCGGATAGATGGGTATTTTGACGGGGAAATCCCGCCCGCTTTCTGGCAGGTGCAGAAGGTCTATGTGGCCTACACCATCCTGTACAGCCTCCTGTGGGCAGCGCCCTTTGGACAGGGGGAGGTCGACGGGATGCGGGCGCGCTATGAGCGGTCGATGCGCGCCTACGACAACTTTGAGCGGGAGATCCCGCGCTGGTACGAGGACTACAAAAAGAGGTAGAGCAGCGCCAGCATCAGGCCGTTGTCGGACTTTTCCCCGGCCAGCAGAAAGAACAGGGCGAGGATGAGCAGCCGGTCGTGGTCCAGGTGCAGGCTGTCCAGCACCTGCTCGAGCGAGAAGCCGCTCTGCCCCGGCGCGGGAAGGGAAAGACCAGACCCGTTGGCAGAAGGCTGTCCCTGGGATGGATGTTGCTGCTGTGGCCTTGGCTCCGGCTGCGGCGCAGGAGAAGGAGTGGGCTGTGGCTGTTGTACCGGCTCCTGCGGCGGCAGCTCTGGCTGACGCTGCTGCTGCGTCTCCTTCGGAGGGGAATCCTGGACAAAGAAGGAGGGCGCGCGCGGCGAGTGGCGGATGGCCTGCTCGGAGCGGCGCTGCATCTGGCGGACCCGCTCCACAGCCTCCTGCTGCATCCGCTGCAGCTCCTGCGGGGTGTATCGCTTTTCTTCCCACTTCATTGGCTGTCACCTCCCAGCGCGAACAGGCCGCTCTCCTTGAGGGCCGGCAGCAGCTGGATCAGCTGCATGATGCGGATGGCGTCGTCCACCTTTCTGGCCCGCCGCGGGGAGAGCAGCGGCCGCATCGCCCGCAGCAGGTCGATGTTCGGGTTGGAGCGGGAGAGGGCCTGCATCGTCCGCTGAATTTTTAAGATGGTGTCCATGCTGATGGCGGGCGCGTTGGCCCCGGATGGGGAGCCCTGTAAGGCGGATAGGGCCTGACCTGCAGAGTTTGTACCATTCTGCGCCGCGCCCTGCTGCAGGGCCAAGAGCAGGGAAGAGAGATCAGAAGCAGAACTGCCCTTGCTCCCGTTTTCCATCTGCTGCTGTAAAGTCGAGAGCAGGGCGGAAAGATTGGCTCCCGCAGGGGCCTGCGAAGGCTGGTTCTGGCCGCTGCTCCTGTTCTCCATCTGCTGCTGTAAGGCCGAGAGCAGGGCGGAAAGGTTGGGTTCAGAGGAACCTTGCCCGGAGGATGCCTGCTGGGCATTTGTCTGCGCGCTGGCCGGCCCGCCCAGCCCCAGGGAGGAGAGCATCTGTCCGAGCTGCTGCATCTTCTGCGGGTCGTTTAGCTGCTGGAGCAGCAAGTCGCCAATATTTTCGGTTTGGGGCAAAGCGGATCACTCCTTTGCGGTGAGAGAATCGATTCAGCGCAGGCGGTTTAACAGCTCCTGCATCTTCTGCGGGTCGTTTAATAGCTGCTGCATCTGCTGCTGGATTTGCTGCTGCTGGTTTCCCAGCGCGCTCAGGTCGCCGTTTTCCAGCTGGCGGCGCAGCGCCTGCGGGTCGATGTGCAGCTGTTTGCCCGCCATCTTCAATAGCAGCTCGAGCTGGGCGGGGGAGATTTGATTTTGGTTCATGGCAAGTCGCTCCTTTTTGCGTTTTGGGTACGGACGGATTTCCTTTTTCTTATTATATGAGAGCAAAAGCGGAAAGTTGCCTCCGGCTTTTTTATTGGCAGCGGCCTGCCGTTGGCCCCTGCGAACCCCGATGCGAGGAGGGCTAACGCCCTCCTCTGCGCTCCACCTAAGTGGGGGCCGAAGGCCCCCACAACCTCCATGGAGAGGGCGCTCCGCCCCTCCACCCCGGGTGACTTTCCCGTCGCGGAGAAAGTCACCAAAGGCGCGCCAAGGGCTGCGCCCTTTGGAATCCCCCGGTACGAAGTCTCCGCCCTTTTCGCGCTCGCTGCGCTGCGCTTCGGCTCGCGCCGGGCTACCTTCTACCTCCGACCCAGACCGATTTGCCACTTTGAGATAGCGGAGGGAATCGGGCTCATCTTCTCCCCAAGACTGGCAGAGGTCACACCTCCTGCTTTCAAACCGTGGCGCGGCAGGGCGAACTGGTGGTTCGTGTTGGCCGCACATAGCAGGGGGCCGATTAGAGATAGGAGTTGCTGGGTAGGTGCACAAACAGCACAGACTGCACACTCATTTCCTAACTCCCTCTCTCTATATCTATTATATAAATCTCTTTTATAATAAATAGTGTGTACTTTGTGCAGATGGGTCAACAAATGGCGTTATCATGCGGTTTTTTGGCTGCACAGAAGCTGCACAAAACCTGCACAAACTGCACAGAACTCCCGTGCTCTGCACCACACCCCCTTCACCTATACCCCGAATCGCCCCAAAAGTTGCACCCAAACGTGCAACTAAATGCTCCCGCGCCACGGATTGAAAGCAGAATATTTCTCTTGCTTAAAGCCTAGGGCGACGGCGCAGCCAATTGCCCGCACCACCTCAAAGTGGCAAATCCATCTGCATCAGTGGCAGAACCCCCATCGAGGGGGTTGCGGCTTGCCGCAGGGGGAGCGAAGCGTCCCCCTTAGGGGGAGTACCCAGAGGGGTCTCCCCTCTGGGAGATTCTTTGGTGACTTTCTCATCGGGGAGAAAGTCACCCGGGGCTCGGGGCTGGAAGCCCCGCCATGAGGGAGTGCAGAGGGGGCACAGCCCCCTCGCATTGTCAAGAAGTCCCCCGGGTGCAGGGCGGAGCGCCTGCATATCGTGGATCGCAGGGACCCCCGTCCCTGCAAAATTCCCCGGGGCGCGGGGCTAAAAAGAAGCAGAAACCGCAAAAAGGTGGTTGCAAAAAAGGCGAATTTGTACGATAATAAGGGTGAGCCAAAATAGAGGAGGAACCTATGAGAATTGTTGTGATGTCGGATTCCCATGGCAGAGCCGACCGCGTCAAACAGGTGATCGAGCAGCAGCCGCAGGCGGAACTGTTCATCTTCCTGGGCGATGGGCTGCGGGACTTCCGCCAGGCGATGCGCGGCGTGCCAAAGGAAGGATGGTGCGTCTGCGGCAACTGCGATTTTGTCAGCGACGTTGAATATAATCTGATTTCCTATGTCCGGGACGTCAAGTTTTTCTGCACCCACGGCCACCAGTGGGGCGTCAAGGCCGGGCTGGACGAGCTTGCCCTGGAAGCCAAAAAGAAGGGGGCGTCGGTGGTGCTGTTCGGCCACACCCACGAGGCCTTTTATGAGTATCGGGATGGGATCCATTTCCTCAATCCCGGCAGCCTCGGCAGCCCGCGCGGGCCGCTGTACCCGACCTATGGGGTGATCGATATACAGGGCAAAAGCCTTGTCTGCGCCCACCTGAAGCTGGAGGAGACTGCCCGATGAGCACAGGGCAGGTGATTCATCTGGAGTCGGTGGATTCCACCAACGAGTACCTCAAGCGCCAGGGAGCGCTGCTGCCCGACGGCACCGTGGTGGTGGCCGATCACCAGACAGCGGGCAAGGGCCGCCTTGGCAGAAGCTGGCAGGACGCCCCCGGACAGAGCCTGCTGGCCTCCTGGCTGCTGAAAAGCCTGCAGGGGGACGCGCTTTTGCTGCTGCCGCTGGCGGCGGGAATGGCGGTGCTGGACGCGCTGGACAGCCTTGGGGCGCAGGGCGCAAATCTCAAGTGGCCCAACGACATTGTCGCGCAGCGGGACGGTCGCTGCCGCAAGCTGGCGGGCATCCTCTGCGAGCACCGGGTGGGGCAGCAGAGCTTTGCGGTCTGCGGCATCGGGGTCAATCTCCTGCAGCCGCAGGAGGTGTTTGACGGGCGCGGCCTGCCGGACGCCGGTTCGGTGCTGGGCGTGCTGGGAGCACCCTTAAAGCGCGAAGAACTGCTGCGGGCAATCGGCCAAAGCCTGCAAAAAAGATGCGCACAGGCAGTAGCAGAGCCGCAGGCGCTGCTGCAGGATGTTTCGGTCCGCTGCATAACCCTCGGCAGAACCGTCAAAATAAAGGCAGAGGCGGGCGAGTACACCGCCTTCGCCGCCCGGCTGGACCGGGACGGGCAGCTGATCTGCCAAAGCGAAGAAGGAGAAGAAATCAAGGTGCGCGCGGGGGAAGTCTCGGTGCGCGGCCTGAACGGATATCTATAGTATAAAAGTAAGGAGATTGAAAATGGACATCAAGGCAAAAGTACTGCGCAACCTTTCTTACGGTCTGTACCTGATCGGTGTGATGGACGGCGAGCGGCCCTGCGGCTGCATCGTCAACACCGTCTTTCAGGTGACCAGCGAAAACCCGATTGTCGCCATCAGCATGAACAAGAACAACTACACCTGGGAGCTGCTCGAGCGGGAGGGCCGCTTTGCGGTGTCCATCCTCTCGGAAAAGACCCGCAAGGAGGTCATCCAGAAGCTGGGCTTTGTCTCGGGCAGGGACCACGACAAATATGAGGGCATCGACTACACGATGCGCGACGGCCTGCCGGTGCTAAACGAGCAGTGCTGCGGCGCGCTGATCTGCAAGGTGGTTTCTGTCACCGAGACCCCAACCCACATGGTGGTGCTGGCCTCGGTGGCGGAGGCGTATGAGCTGGCAGCCACCGTCCCGATGACCTACCGCTACTACCACGAGGTCATCCGCGGCGGCGCGCCGAAGAACGCCCCATCCTACATCGCGCCGGAAAAGGAAGAGAAGGAAAACAGGCAGGCATCCGCAGGGCGGTGGGTGTGCGACGTGTGCGGCTATGTGTACGAGGGCGACCTGACACAGGAGCCGGACGACTACATCTGCCCGCTGTGCGGTGTTGATAAAACACATTTTCATAAGGAGGAAACAAATATGGCAGAGACAGAGCGCTGGGTATGCGACGTATGTGGTTATGTATATGAGGGCGACCTCACCCAGGAACCGGACGACTATGTTTGCCCGCTGTGCGGCGTAGACAAGAGCCACTTCACAAAAGAATAGAATCTTTGCCGGAAATCCTTCCGGTTAGCTCTTGATTTTTGTGTTTGGCTGTGGTATAATTTTCTCTATCATCTGGGTGTGGCGCAGCTGGTAGCGTGCTACCTTGGGGTGGTAGAGGCCGTGGGTTCAAGTCCCGCCACTCAGACCAAAGATGTCCGTCAAGCCTTTTGACTTGACGGACATTTTTTTGTGCGTTTGAAAGGAAAGTTTAAGGAAAAAGTGAAATGAGGGTGAATGATGGGCGTCTGTTTTTTGGAGAAGGAGAATCTTTTTCATCTGTGCGGCGGGGATGTCAGCTACATCCTGAAAATTTATCGGGATGCCTTCCCGATGCACCTGTATTGGGGAAAGCGGCTGTCCGACCCGGCCATATCCTGGTATCTGGAAGCGCCTTACCGCAGAAAAAAACTGCTTGAGGGCACCGAGCCGGACGATCCGATGTTCCTGCACGAATACTGGCCGTTTGAATATCCGGGGTACGGCCTGTCCGACTACCGCCCCGCCGCCTTTGAGGTGGTGGGCCAGGACGGGTGCTGCGCCTGCGAGCTGCGCTATCGGGGGTATGAGATCATAGACGGCTCGGTCGCGCTGCCCGGCCTGCCGTCGGTGTGGGCAAGGGAGGACCAGGCGCAGACGCTCAAGCTCCTCTTGAGCGACGAGCTGCTCGGGCTGCAGGTGGAGCTGTACTACACCGTCTTTGAGCACAGCGGCGCCATCACCCGCCACACCGTCTTTCGGAATCAGGGCGGTGGAAAGCTCAAACTGAAAAAGGCCCTTTCGATGAGCCTGGACATGAAGCACGCGCCGGCAAGGATGATTCAGCTGTCGGGGACCGCCCTGCGGGAGCACTGGATCGAACAGCGGGAGCTGGGGATCGGGGAAACGTACCTGGAGAGCACCAGGGGCATTTCCTCCCACCAGCAAAATCCCTTTTTTGCCCTGGTGGAGCATCAGACGACCGAGACAGGCGGGGACGCTTACGGGGTGAGCTTGGTCTACAGCGGCAACTTTCTGGCGGGCGTTTCCTGCGACATGTACCGCAGCGCCCGGGTGCAGATTGGCATCCACCCGACCAATTTTGGCTGGCAGCTCGATGCGGGCGAGCAATTTTGCACCCCGCAGGCCGTGCTGTGCTATTCGCCAAAGGGACTAAACGGGATGTCGGAAAAGTTCCACGACCTGTTTTGCAACCAGCTCTACCGGGGAAGATGGAAGGACCGCCCGCGCCCGATTGTGCTCAACACCTGGGAGGCCTTCTATTTTGGGCTCGACCACCAGCGCGTGCTGGAGCTGGCCGGCAGGGCGGCAAAGGCGGGCATCGAGATGCTGGTGCTGGACGACGGCTGGTTTGGTCACCGCAACGACGACACCAGCTCCCTGGGGGACTGGTTTGAAAATAAAGAAAAGCTGCCGCGCGGCCTGAAGGGGCTTGCCGGGGAGATCAACGCCCTGGGGCTGCAGTTTGGGCTGTGGGTGGAGCCGGAGATGGTGTCGCCGGACAGCGAGCTCTACCGCAGCCACCCCAACTGGTGCATCCACATCAACGGGCGCAAGCGCAGCCAGTGGCGGCACCAGCTCTGTCTGGACCTGTCCCGCACCGAGGTGCAGGATTACCTGATCGACAGCCTGAGCCGGGTGCTTTCCGGCGCCAACATCGCCTATGTCAAGTGGGACTGCAACCGCCGCATCAGCGAGCCGGGCTCGGATGGCCTGCCGCCGGAGCGCCAGGACGAGCTGCTGCACCGCTATGTGCTGGGCCTGTACCGGGTGCTGGAGACGCTGACCAGCCGCTTCCCCGAGGTGCTGTTTGAAAACTGCGCCTCCGGCGGCGCAAGGATGGACGCGGGGATGATGTATTACTTCCCGCAGACCTGGGTGAGCGACAACAGCGACGCGGTCTGCCGGCTCAGGATTCAGTACGGCACATCGCTGTGCTATCCGCCGGTGATGACGACCGCCCACATCTCCGCCTCCCCCAACCACCAGGTGCTGCGGCAGACGCCGCTTGATTTCCGCGCGGCGGTGGCCTATCCGTTTAATCTGGGGTATGAGCTCAACCTGTGCGCGATGAGCGACGGGGAGCTGCAGCAGATCGCGGAGCAGACCGCACTCTACAAACAGATCCGGCCGCTGGTGCAGCAGGGGAAATTTTACCGCCTGCTCAGCCCCTTTGCGGGCAGCCAGACCGCCTGGATGACCGTCTCGCAGGACGGGTCGGAGTTTGCGGTCTGGTACTACAAGGATTTTTGTCAGCCGGAGGAGGCCTACATCAACGTCCGCCTGACGGGGCTGGAGCAGACCGCCCGCTATCAGGACGAGGACGGCAGCTGCTACACCGGGGAGATGCTGATGAATCTGGGACTGCCGCTGCGGTGGAAAAACGGCGACTACTTCTCGCAGATGTGGCACTTTAAGCGGCTGTAGGAGAAAGCTTTGCCGGGGCGGTAAAAAGAGCCGCCCCAAGGGGAGAGACTTTTAGAAGAAAAAGAGGGATCGAGATGAAGCAAAACAAGGGACTGATGACCGAGGGCGTCATCTGGAAGCAGCTGCTGCTGTTTGCGCTGCCGCTGCTGCTGGGCAACCTGTTCCAGCAATTTTACAACACGGTGGATTCGATCGTGGTGGGCAACTACATCGGCCCCAACGCCCTGGCGGCGGTGGGCGCCAGCACCCCCATTGTCAACCTGATGGTCGGGCTGTTCACCGGCCTTGGCACCGGGGCGGGCGTTGTCATCGCGCAGTTTTTTGGCGCCAAGGACGAGAAGGGCGTCCACGACGGCGTGCACACCACCATCGCGCTGTGCCTGGTGGCCGGCGTGGTGATGGGCTTTATCGGGGTGGGGCTGTCGCCGGCCATCCTGCGGCTGCTGGACACCCCGGCGGAGATCATGGAGGGCTCGGTGACCTATCTGCAGATCTACTTCATGGGCGTCATCGCGCTGATGATCTACAACATGGGTTCGGGCATCCTGCGCGCCATCGGCGACTCGCGCACCCCGCTTTACTTTTTGATGGTGTCCAGCGTGGTCAACATCGTGCTGGACCTGGTGTTTGTCATCAACGTCCAGATGGGCGTGGCGGGCGTGGCCTGGGCCACACTGATCGCGCAGGTCATTTCCGCGGGCCTGGTGCTGATCCGGCTGATCACAACCAAGGAGTGCTACCGCCTGATCCTCAGGGACATCCGCTTCCACAAGCACGCGCTTTTGGAGACCATCCGCATCGGCCTGCCGGGCGGCATCCAGAACGCGGTCGTCTCCTTCTCCAACCTGATTGTGCAGTACAACATCAACAGCTTTGGCGCGGCGGCGGTGGCGGGCTGCAGCGCCTACACCAAGATTGACGGCTTTGCCGTCCTGCCGGTCATGAGCTTTTCGATGGCGGTCACCACCTTCACCGGTCAGAACGTCGGCGCGCGCAACTATGAGCGCGTGAAGAAGGGCGCCTCCACCTGCTTAAAGCTCTCCCTTGCGGTCACCGTCACCCTCTCGGTGCTGCTCTATGCCTTTGGCGGCAACCTGCTGCGGGTCTTTTCTTCCGACCCGGAGGTGCTTTCCTACGCGGTGAACATGATGCACTTTTTGGTGCCGGGCTATGTCTGCCTGTCGGTGGCGCACACCTATGCGGGCGTGGTGCGCGGAGCGGGCATCTCGATTGTGCCGATGCTGGCGCTGGTGGGCAACATGTGCGTGCTGCGCATCATCTGGCTGACGCTGGCGATGCCGGTTTTCCACAGCATTGTGGTGGTCTATCTGGGCTACACGCTGACCTGGTTTGGCAGCGGGCTGACGATGCTGATCTACTATTACAAATCGCACTGGCTTGAGCGGCAGCAGCTGCACGACCAGCTTTAAGAAAAGAGAAGAAGGAGAGAGAAGATGGAAAAGAAACGGGTAGAAGTGATGGGCAGCCTGTCCCTGCTGCTGGTAGCGGTGATCTGGGGGACAGGATTTATCGCCTCGCAGATGGCGCTGGATGCAAACTTGAGCTCGGCGTTTATCATGTTTGTGCGCTTTGCCATCGCGGCGCTGATTGTGGGGCTTGTATTCCACAGGGATTTAAAGCAGCAGCTCAAAAAGGAGCACTGGAAGGGCGGATTTCTGATCGGGACCTTTTTGTTCTTCGCCTTTTATG
>QWCH01005499.1_pt1 | contig 10253 bp, 8 predicted proteins | sample 1972671 | NCBI WGS metagenome assembly QWCH01 (sample SAMN09866713, study PRJNA288562) | Human gut metagenome isolate term3_stool, whole genome shotgun sequencing... | isolation source: gut | host: Homo sapiens | place: USA: California | reverse complement strand
CGATCTCGTTCACCAAGAAGAACAAGGTGTTCACGCTGCCGCCGGCGCACGCGCCTCTGTTCGACACCCATGCTCACCTGCGATCGTTTTGGGGTGAGGATAAAGATCCCATCGACGTGCTCGTCCGCGCGCACGAATCGGGCGTGCACGAGTTGATGACCATCTTCGACCCCATCGCTGATAAATCGGAGGAGACTCCCGACGCCCTGGCGTTCTCCCGTTGGTTGCATGGGGTGATCGATGTCGCCGCCAATCGTGGTGCCGAGGTGCGCGTTCGCTACTTGGTGGGCGTCCATCCCTACGGGACGCTCGATTATACCGACGAGTTGCATGCACAGGTCGCAGCCGCGCTGGATGACTCTCTGTGCGCGGGCATCGGTGAGATCGGCCTGGATTATCACTTCGATGCAGATGACCAGATCGAGGCGGCTCCGCACGCTGCGCAGATGAACGTCATGGCGCGTCAGCTCTCGCTTGCCGTCGAGCGCAACGTTCCTGTTGAGCTGCATCTGCGCAACGACTACGGTGATGAGGCTCGTACGGCCCATGCCGACGCGATTTCTGTGCTCGAGCGCGTGGGCGTGCCCACCGCGGGCTGCGTGCTGCATTGCTTTGGCGAGGATCGAGCGACTATGGAGCGTTTTCTTGCGCTTGGGTGCCATATCGCCTTCGGCGGTGCCGCGACGTTCAAACGCAACGACGCCGTGCGGGAGGCGTTCGCCGCTTGTCCGCTCGACCGCCTGCTGTTGGAGACGGACTGCCCCTATATGGCGCCCGAGCCCATTCGCGGCCTGGAGTGCGAGCCGGCGATGATTGCCCAGACTGCCGATGTCCTCATATATGACCGCGCCGACCGCACGGGCGAGTTGCCCGACGCGGTCGCCACCGCGATTTGGAATACCTCGAACGCCCTATTTGGAGGTCGCCATGAGTAGGAAATCGAAACGCGATATGACCCCCGAGGAGCTAGCCGAGCTCAAGGCAGAGGACGAGCGCGCGATGGAAGCCGCCCGGGAGCTGCGTGCCCGCCGCGAGGCGGTGCAGGGCCCGGCGCCCATCGATAACAGACTCCACCGCGAGCTGCCGCTTGCAAAGGTCGCATATGGGTTGATCGCTTCGACCGTGTTCGCATACGCCGTGTCGCGTCTGGGTGTCTACCTGGGTAATTCCAGTTTGGAAAGCTTCGCGAGCATCGCCACAACGCTGCTGTTCCTCGCCTCGTTCATCGTGTGGTTCGTTTCGCGTCATCAGGCCAAGAAACTCACGAGGGAAGCGCGCGGCGAGTAAGTTCGCTTGCCGAATCTTCTTCATGCACGGGCCGGCCGGGGATGTTCGTTCCCTGGCCGGCCCGCTTGTTGAAAGGTATGGGCGCCGTTGCCCTGTTACGCGTTCCATCCGTCGATGGAGAGCGGGTCGGGCATGGTGGCGTATATTCGCTCCTCAGCTGTGGGCGGCTTGCCCTCGAAGAGGCGCACGAGGCGATCGAGTTGGACGGCAAGCCACTCGAGAAGATTGGGGGGTTCGAGTTCGTTGGTCGTTGTGAGCTCGACGGACCCGATGGTCTCGCCGTTTTGGGTGTAGGTGACCGACCCCGCGGCAGTTCCCGCCGCGTGTTTGCCGCGGAGCTCGTCGACTTCGACCTTCTGTTCGATGGGTCCGCCGAGTGTGAATACGCGCGCGGCTGCGTCTGCGTCGGCGAAGGTGAGGTCCATGAGTTTATCGGACCAATCGACGCAGGCCGCCTCGGCGGCCAGGGGCACGCCCCCGACCTGCTTGGGGCTGGTGGCAAAGGGCAGGTTGGCAAAGTGCCCGTAGTACCAGTTTGCGAGAGTCAGCGTATCGTTGAAGCGCCCATCGTCGCCCTTTGAGCCGAAGAGTGCGATATACACCTCGCCCTCGGGCTCGCGCGAGAACGTGCACACGAAGCACTCGCCCGCCTCGTAGGTGCTGCCCGTTTTGCCTCCAAGGTTGCCATCGCGCCCGAGGATCTTGTTGCGCACGGTGAGGGGCAAGGAGCGCGCGCTACCGTCGGCTGAGGTGACGTGCATTTCGGTGGCGCCGCTGCAGGCAAAGGAGCGGAAGGCCTCATTGCGCCACGCTTCGGCCCAGATGCGCGTGACGTCGTGCGCGGTGCTGTGCAGATTGCCGACCCAGGCGCCGAAGTCGAGGCCGTGGGGGTTCTCGAACAGCGTATCGGTGCAGCCGAGTTGGGCGGCGCGGTCGTTCATGGCCTTGATGAAGGTCCCGTACGGGTCGGCGCTGGCGGGGTCGATCTTGCCGCCGACGTGCGTGGCGATGGCGGTGGCCACGTCGTTGCCGCTCATGACCATGAGGCCGGTAAGCGCCTGTTCGAGCGTGAGGGTGTCGCCTTCTTTGAGGCCCACGCAGGATTCGCCCACCGTCGCGGCGGTGCGATCGACGGTGAGGGTCTCGGATGGATCGCAGTGGTCGAGTGCGACGAGCGCGGTCATGACCTTGGTGGTCGAGGCGATCTTGATGGGGGAATCGGCTTCGCGCTCGTAATACACGGATCCATCGGGACGCATGATGATGGCGTGAGTCGCCAGAATGTCCGGCATCTCCTCGATGGCGAGCCCTCGCTCTTGCGCCGAAGCTCCTAGGACCTGGTCGGTCAAGAGGACATCGGCGTATGCGGGTTCGACGAGGATTGCGAATAGGACGAATGCGGCGGTGAGGACTGTCCCGAGCGCGGCTGGAAGAGCTTTGTTCATGTGTTCCTTCTGTCTGGGGAATTGAATGCAGTATACGCCTCGTGCCGTTGGGACATCATTTCGCGTCATGTGGTGCCTCGATTTTTACGACTGTGGTCAAAAACTTAATCCATACAGTATGTGAGGCTGTATGCGAGTGACTTGGGACGTCTATTTTCGGGATGCGGCGTTGCATAAGGGGGCGGAGTGACGTCTTTGCGGTCGCGGCGAACGCAAGTTGAGAGCTCAGGGTTCGTCACCTTAAGACGGTGCGACTGTATGAAGTTGAATTATGACCATCCATTCGATGAGAGAGTACTTATCTTATGCTTAACGCGGTTGCAAGGAGGTGCGTCGGCGTGGTCTTTTCGCCATAATGGACGAGACGGAAAGGAGCACATCGTGGATACGCCTCGTATCCTCGTCGTGGACGACGAGAAGACCATCACCGACCTCGTGGGGATTTACCTGCGTAATGAGGGATTCGATGTGACGCTGGCGTATAACGGCGCCGATGCCGCCCGTCTCATCTTGGAGCGGGAGTTCGATCTCGCCGTGCTCGATATCATGCTTCCCGATGTAGACGGCTTCGAGTTGCTCCGCACCATCCGCACCGAGCGCACCTATCCCGTCATCATGCTCACCGCCCGCGACAGCCAGTCCGATAAGATCGAGGGCCTTACCCTTGGCGCGGACGACTACATGGTCAAGCCCTTCCGCCCGCTCGAGCTCGTGGCGCGTTGCAAGGCGCAGTTGCGCAGGTACACGCGGTACGGTAGCCGCGAGCAAGCGGCCCCCGTTGAGGATGCGGGTCCGATCATCTCCTTCAACGGGCTCGAGATCAATCGCGATGCCCGCACGGTCACCGTGGACGAGAAGTCCGTGCGCTGCACTCCGCTCGAATACTCCATTTTGCTGTACCTCGCTGAGCATCGCGGCCATGTGGTGCCAGTCGAGGAGCTGTTCCGGGCTGTGTGGGACGAGGAATTCATGGCGGGTTCGAACAACACCGTCATGGTGCACATCCGCCACCTGCGCGAAAAGCTGGGGGATGACGCCCAGAACCCACGCTTCATCAAGAACATCTGGGGCGTGGGGTACACCATCGAGAAGTAGGCTCTGATTGAGGGCTGCCGCTTCGCGGATAATCGTCGTGCCCGTATCCCGAGACATCTCGAAATCGAGGCGAAAGCAGGGTAGATGAACACTGAGAAAAAGCGATCGGCGCGGCAGCAGCACGCGCCGGTGAACCCCATGACGGGGCTGCCCAACGACCGTTCGGAAGCGCCGCGACAGGCGGGCGCCGCGGATGCTCCCAATATCGATGCCTCGGCTGCCCCCGCCGTCGGAGAGCGCTTCTTCACGACCTCGAACGATTCGATCGACGAGGTCATCGCCAAGCTGCGAATCCTGCTCGACAGCCGCCTGCTTTCCCTGGTCGTGTTGGTGCTTCTTTCATTTGCGGTCATCGCGCGCGAGAGCTTCATCGCGTTCCTCATCGCGATTGTCGTGGGCTACATGCTTACGGACCGCTTTGTGACGGTCCGCCGCGCGGTGACGCTCGGCGGCTCCGCTTGGTTCTCCGTGATTTTCTTCGGATCCCTGCTCACGGCCCGTGCACGACCGTTGTTTGTCGATATAGATTACCTGTTCATGTTCTGCGGCTTCTTGCTTGCATGCGCGGTGTGCGGCGTCTTCTTTGTGGGGCGTGCGCTGTATTATGCCGGCTACGACCGCGGGCAGGCTGCCGCGGATCGAGTCATCGCCGGCCACCTTGTCGACCGCCTGATCGACAACCCGCAGGATGTGGACAACCTCGACGGAACCTTCCTGGAGGTGGAGGGTGCGATCAGCCGCGTGCGCGACCAGGAGCGCCAGGTCGCTGACGCCCTGCGCGATGAGGCGCGCCGCAAGGACGATTTGGTCACCTACCTCGCCCACGATCTCAAGACGCCGCTCGCCAGCGTGGTGGGTTACCTCTCGCTGCTGCAGGAGGCTCCCGACCTGCCCGTGGAGCAGCGCTCTCGCTTCACCGGCATCGCGCTCGACAAGGCACATCGCCTCGACGCGCTCATCGAGGAATTCTTCGACATCACGCGTTTCGACTTCCACGACATCGTGCTCACGCGTGGCTACGTGGACCTTTCCCTGCTTCTCGCGCAGGTTGCGGACGAGTTCTATCCCACCCTCGCCGAGCAGGGCAAGCACGTCGAGGTCGACGCGCCGCTAAATCTCACGGTCCTCGTCGACGGCGACAAGATGGCCCGTGTTTTCAACAACGTGATGAAGAATGCGATCGCCTACAGTTACGAAGGTTCGACGATCCGCATCGAAGCCGTGCGCGGGGAGGGCTCGGTGACCGTGCGCTTCGAGAACCAGGGCGACCCGATTCCCGCCGCCAAGCTTGGGACGATTTTCGAGAAGTTCTATCGCCTCGATGCGGCGCGCGCGACCAACCGCGGCGGCGCCGGCCTGGGCCTCGCCATCGCCAAGGAGATCGTGACCGCACATGGCGGAACCATTGCGTGCGAGTCCACCCCCGAGTGCACCGTGTTCACCATCGTCGTGCCCGCGTGACAAAAGCCCAATTGCGAAGCCTCAATTTGGGGACTGTCCCTCAATTGAGGTTTTGCTTTGTCAGCGTTTGATATGCCGGCGCCGTTTGATGAGTTCGGGCTTACACGCACCTTACATGTGGTTCACGGGTGCCTGAAGTGCGGGTCGTACCATGCTGAGAGCTATGAGCAAGAATGCGAGGAGGCTCGAAGGTGGACTACACGCCCGAGGATAGCGCCCAGGCGATGGCGCGCGCGGCCGAGGAGGCTGCCTTGCGCGAGCGGGGTGACGTGCCCATGGTCCCCGCCGGTGCGGGGAGCGAGGTCGCCCCTGTGCACAAGACGCGTATCTCCGTCGAGAACGTGAACCTGTACTATGGCGACCATCATGCGCTGAAGGACGTTTCGATCGATATTCCCGAGCGCGAGATCACCTCGTTCATCGGGCCGTCCGGCTGCGGCAAGTCGACCTTGCTGCGTTGCCTGAACCGTATGAACGATTACGTGAAGGATTGCCGTGTCGAGGGCTCCATCAAGCTCGACGGCCGTGACATTTACGCTGATTACAACACCACGCTGCTGCGCCAGCGCGTGGGCATGGTGTTCCAGCATCCCAATCCGTTCCCCATGAGCATCTACGACAATGTCGCCTACGGACCGCGCGGCGCCGGCGTGAAGAGCCGCAGCGAACTCGATGCGCTGGTGGAGGATTCCCTGCGCCGCGCCGCCCTGTGGGACGAGGTCAAGGACAAGCTCAAGGATTCCGGTTTGAGCCTGTCCGGCGGCCAGCAGCAGCGCCTGTGCATCGCGCGCGCTATCGCGGTACAGCCCGAGGTCTTGCTTATGGACGAGCCCACCTCTGCGCTCGACCCGATCTCGACGGTCCAGGTCGAGCAGCTCGCCATGGAGCTCAAGCGCGACTACACGCTCGTGGTGGTTACCCATAACATGCAGCAGGCCTCGCGCATCTCCGACTCCGTGGCCTTCTTCCTGCTGGGCGAGCTCGTCGAGCACGCGCCCACCACGCAGATGTTCAAGGCTCCGCGCGATCAGCGCACCGCCGATTACCTTACCGGTCGTTTCGGTTAATCGGGCAGGCCGGACGTGCGTCCCGCATGCGGTGCCCTGGTGCCGTGTGCGGGGCGTACGCCGTTGTATCGGCGCGGGACGGTCAAGACCGCTCGGCGGTGCCGTCCAGTGGGTAGAATTGTCGAAACGGTCGAGGAGGTATCGTTCGCATGATTTATTACGTCGAAGATGATGACAACATCAGGGGCCTGACCCTGTACGCCCTGCGCCAGCAGGGTATCGAGGCAGAGGGTTTCAGCTGCGACAGCGAGTTCAAGGCCGCCGTCGCCCGCCGTGTGCCCGACGCCGTGCTCCTCGACATCATGCTTCCCGATACCGACGGTCTCGAGATCATGCGCCGCTTGCGCGCCGATCAGGCGACCGCGACGGTGCCCATCATGATGCTCACCGCGAAGGACTCGGAGCTCGATAAGGTCGTCGCCCTCGACGGCGGCGCCGACGACTACCTCGCAAAGCCCTTCTCCCTCATGGAGCTTACGAGCCGCTGCCGCGCCCTGCTGCGCCGCGGCGGCATGATGAGCCGTCCCGCCCCCGAGATGCTGAGCGTGGGCGGCATCGAGCTCTCGCCGAGCCACCGCGAGGTCCGCGTGGATGGCCATGAGCTCAAGCTCACGCTGCGGGAGTTCGATTTGCTTGAGTACCTCATGCGCAAACCCGGTGTCGTTTTCACGCGTGAGTCGCTGCTCCAGAGCGTGTGGGGCTGGGATTTCGACGGCGGTTCGCGCACCGTCGACGTGCACGTCCAGACCCTGCGCCAGAAACTCGGTTCGCATGCCGATCGCATCGAGACGGTCCGCGGCGTGGGCTATCGCCTGGTCGATCGTGCCGCGGCCGATGAGGCCGTAGCGGATTCCGCCGAATGAGCAGCCATCAGTCGCTGTCGAGGCGCGTATTCGTGACCATCCTGGGGATGTCGCTCACGACCATCATCGTGTTTGCCCTCGCCCTTACCTTGATCGTGCAGCAGCGGCTCGTCCATGCGACGAGCGCCGAGCTCGCCGACGAGGCCCGTGTGGTCGCGGCTTCGCTCAACAGCGCCCCCAGCCATCTCACCATGCTGCGTCGACTGCATTTGGAGAACATCCGCGTCACCCTGGTCGATCCCGAGGGCGATGTCCTGTTCGACAGCGATACCGACGCGAGCAAGATGGAGGACCATGCCGATCGTCCCGAGATCGAGCAGGCCGTCTCGACGGGATATGGTTCCGCCGAGCGTTCGAGCACAACGCTGGGCGAGGTCATGCTCTACCAGGCGGTGCGCCTTGCCGACGGCAGTGTGGTGCGCATTGCCGAGGGAGAAGCGGGATACCTGGCCATCCTGGGAACGCTGTCCTTGCCCGTCGTCCTCATGGTCGTCGGTGGCGCCGTTGTTGCCGTCGTCGTTGCGCGGCGCGAATCGCATCGCATCATCGAGCCCTTGCTCGAGGTCGATCTCGATCATCCGCGCCGCAATGTCCAAAACGCCTATTCCGAGATGGAGCCCATGTTGGAGCGTATCGAGAGTCAGCGTCAGGAGCTCAAGCGCCAGATGCGCGTGCTGGCCGATAACGACCGCATGCGCCGCGAGTTCACCGCCAACATCACGCACGAACTCAAGACCCCGCTCACCACGGTCTCGGGATATGCCGAGCTCATCGCCAACGGTCTCGTGACCGACGAGGCGGATTTGCGCGACTTCGGACGCCGCATCTACAGTGAGGCGGGGCGTCTCACCTCGCTGGTGAACGACATCCTCACTCTCTCCAACCTCGACGAGGCCGAGCGCTCCGAAGGGGACTCGGCTGCGGCGGCCCTCGGCGCACGGGAACCCATCGACCTCCCGCTCATGCTCGACGGAATCGTCCAGCGTCTCGAACAGGTCGCATCGCGTTCGGAGATCGATTTGGATCTGGATTGCGCGCCGGCTATGGTGACCGGCGTGCCCCGCCTGGTCGACGAACTCGCCTACAACCTGACGAGCAACGCCATTCGATACAACCACCCGGGCGGGTCGGTGACCCTCTCGTGTGGCGTCGAGGCTACGCCGGATTGCGATTGCCCCACGCCCTTCATCCGGGTTGCCGACACGGGCATAGGCATCGCACCCGAGGAGCAGGAGAAGATCTTCGAGCGCTTCTACCGGGTTGACAAGAGCCGTTCCAAGGCGCGCGGCGGCACCGGCTTGGGCCTTGCCATTGTGAAGCACGCTGCGTCGTACCACGGTGCCCGCATCGAGCTCGAGAGCGAACTCGGCCGCGGCACCACGATCACCGTGCGGTTCCCTGCCCAGGAGCAGATCGAGGCTTAGGCCGGTATGCGCGACCGTTGCCCGCCCCGTGGGCTGGTCCATACCGCTTGCGCGCGGGTTGCTACCGTTGGGTGGCGGCTAACACGTTTCAGCTCGAAGCCCTTGCCCGTCCGATGCGGTCCCTTGTGGCTCCGTGCGTATACTGGCCCTGTGGCACAGCGTGAGAAAGGGTCTGCCTTGAAGTTCTTCATCGATACCGCGAACCTGGAAGAGATCGCCGAGGCGAAGAGCTGGGGATGCCTGGCCGGCGTCACCACCAATCCGAGCCTGTACGCCAAGACGGGCGGCGCCCTCGCCGACTTCGAGCCCCACATGCAAAAGATCGCCGAGCTCTGCAAGGGCCTGCCGGTGTCGGCTGAGACCACGGCGACGACGGTCGATGGCATGGTAGCCGATGGACGGCGGCTCGCCGCGCTCGCCCCGAATATCGTCATCAAGCTGCCCATCTGCGAGGCCGGTCTGGCAGCATGCCGAATTCTGGCCGATGAGGGCATTCGCGTGAATATGACGCTCATCTTCTCCGCGACTCAGGCGTTGCTGGCCGCCAACGCCGGCGCCCGCTACATCTCGCCGTTCGTTGGTCGCTACGACGATATCGCGCTGGATGGCATCTCGCAGCTCGCGGACGTGATCACTTGCATCAAGAACTACGATTGGTCCGGCAAGAACCCGGACGGCGTGGTCGAGATCATCACCGCCTCGGTGCGCACGGCCAACCATGTGGTCCAAGCTGCCCTGTTGGGCGCCGATATCGCCACCGTCCCCATGAAGGCGCTCAAGAAATGCCTCCATCATCCGCTCACCGATGCCGGCATTGCGGCCTTCGAGGCCGACTGGGAGCGCGTCGCAAACGCGTGAGACGAGGGGTCGGTAAAGTGCCTCGCCGGTTTGGTGACCCAGTTGTGGTAAAGCGCTTTATCGCAGGTAAACACCCTTGTCTGCGAAAAAAATAGTTTTGAATTTACCGTCTGCGAGCGCCCTGTTCGCCGATTGTCCCGCTATGATTGTCGCGTACATTTATGCACCGCTCACCCACAAGGAGGCATCGTCCATGAGCGATGAGGAACTCATCCAGGTTGCCAATGAGGTCAGGAGGGGGGTCGTGATCGGCACGCACGCAGCGAAGTCCGGGCACCCCGGTGGTTCGCTCGGCGCCGCCGACATCATCACCTACCTCTACTTCGAGGAGATGAACGTCGACCCAGCAGACCCGCGTCGCGCCGACCGCGACCGCTTCGTGCTTTCCAAGGGTCACTGCGCTCCCGCGCTGTATGCGACCCTCGCCGAGCGTGGCTTCTTCCCCAAGGAGGACCTCGAGTCCCTGCGCCATGTCGGCTGCCACCTTCAGGGCCACCCCAACATGAACGATACCCCGGGCGTCGACATGTCCACCGGCTCCCTGGGCCAGGGCGTCTCGGCTGCCGTGGGCATGGCGCTCGCCGCCAAGCACTGGGGTGATGCCTATCGCACCTACTGCCTGCTTGGTGACGGCGAGATCGAGGAGGGCCAGGTCTGGGAGGCCGCCATGTTCGCGGGCAACCAGCAGCTGGACAACCTCTGCCTGATCGTCGGCCACAACGGCCTGCAGATCGACGGCAGCATCGAGGAGGT
>QWCH01005496.1_pt1 | contig 10262 bp, 8 predicted proteins | sample 1972671 | NCBI WGS metagenome assembly QWCH01 (sample SAMN09866713, study PRJNA288562) | Human gut metagenome isolate term3_stool, whole genome shotgun sequencing... | isolation source: gut | host: Homo sapiens | place: USA: California | reverse complement strand
ATCATTCCGAAGAATTCATAAAAACTTCATCGTTCGACTTGCATGTGTTATGCACGCCGCCAGCGTTTATCCTGAGCCAGGATCAAACTCTCATATATAGTTTGTTATGAGAGTCTTTTGATCAAGACTCTTTCATTTACATCTGACTTACATCTGATGCGTGATTTAAATTTTGTCCTTATTTTATAAATAAGAATCATTGTACTCAAAGTATTAACTTTGGTTGTTGTTATATTCTATATAATTGTATGATTATCATCCGTAGATGTTAACCTTGGTTCAATGTCGTATCTCTCAACGACTATTACATAATACCACATAATTTTTAGCTTGTCAACTTTTTTTATCATTTTTTTATGATTTTTTAAGTTTTTCGCTTTCAATACTTATGTCGCATTAATTATATGATACACTCACAAATACTTTTTGTCAAATATTTTTTTGTTTTCTATATTTGACTCGTATTTGACGTGCCTCTATATAATACTTGCTATTATTTTTTTGTCAAATATTATTTTCCCATGTTTTCCTACTATATTGAAACTATTGATAAGAGCTTAGTTGTACACTATAATTTTCTATTTATATTATTTTTTATTAATTTTTATTTACAAATTTATAAAATGAGTTTATAGTTATTTATTATAATATATAGGATGGTTTTTATGTTTGATAGTTTTATTAAGTTGAATAGTGAATTGAGTAACTTTTTGTGGGGATATCCTATGATTATTAGCTTGTTCTTTGGTGGTATATATCTTGTCTATAAGTCTAGGTTTTGGGTTTATAAGAATTTCTTTTATATTTTTTCTCAAACTTTTGGCAAGATTTCTTCTAACAAGGATACTAACGAATCTTCTATTTCTCCTTTTCAAGCAGTTTCCACAGCCCTTGCTGGGACAATTGGTGCAGGTTCTATAATAGGTGTTTCTACTGCTATAGAATTCGGTGGACCTGGATCTATTTTTTGGATGTGGCTTGCCGCTCTTGTTTGCATGACTACGAAGATGGCAGAAGTTTGTTTTGCTGTTGCTACTAGAAGAGTTGACCATGATGGTAAGTTCGTTGGCGGCCCTATGTATTACATTTCTGAAGGTGCTAAGAAACCAATCTTAGCTAAAGTTTTCGCAGGCTTTTCTATAATTGCTATTTTAGGTACTGGCGCTTTAGTCCAATCAAATTCTATATCTGAATCTGTTAAAGATTTAAGTGGTATGCCTTTAAACATTTCAGGGCTTGTTATAATCGTCCTTTTATTTTTGGTTCTAGTTGGTGGTATCCAAAGAATAGGAGCTTTTGCTGAAAAGATTGTTCCCTTTATGGCTCTTTTCTATGTTTTAGGATCGATTTTTATAATATTTCTTCAAAGAAACCATCTAGCTAGCGCCTTTAGATTAATTGTAAGCGATACTTTTTCTAGTGAGTCATTAGTTGGTGGTGCTTCTGGATCAGGAGTGATGCTTGCGATTAGATGGGGACTTGCTAGAGGGATTTTTTCAAATGAAGCCGGTCTTGGAACTGCCCCTATGGCACACGCTTCAAGTAACACTGACCATCCTGTTAGACAAGGTATGTGGGGTGCAATGGAAGTATTTATTTCTTCTATTGTAATTTGTACAATGACAGCTCTTGTTATAATAACTTCCGGATTGTGGCAGGATCCAAATCTATCTGGAGCAAGCCTTACAGCCGCAGCTTTTTCTAAGAGTTTCCCTTTTGGTAGGTATATAGTAAGTGTAAGCTTGATACTCTTTGCATTTACTACTGCTGTTTCTTGGTGTTATTATGGAGAAAGATCCATATTTTATTTGACCAAATCAAGAAAAATCACTGCAGCTTTTAAGTATTTATATATTGGATTTTGCTATTTAGGTGCTATCGGCGGATTAAAGTTTGCTTGGAATGTTGCTGATACTGCAAATGCCCTCATGGCTATTCCAAATATAATTTCTCTTGTTATTATGGCCAATGTTTTCTACAAGTTGATAAGAGATTTTGATTCACTTAAGTTAAATAATAAAATCGGTGATTATTCTTGGACTTTCGATAATAAATGGAAGGACTTTTTCAAAAATATTAAATAAAGATATGAACTTCAAATCAAATAATGGTTTGAAGTTTTTTGTTTGACTAAAAAAGGAAGCTTCTAGCTTCCAATTTTTCTATCTCGCTTCTCTTTCATTAGTTGAATTTAAAATTTCTTGACTTAAATTATCTAAGGCATAATTTAGTTTATCTAAAATTTGGTCCTTGTGTTTCCACCTGTGAGTTACATTTACTAGATTTACCATATGTCCTGACGAAAATAAAGCATCATCTGAAAGATCTATGTTTTCTACTAAAACTATTTGCTCTTTTATAATCTCTCCAAGACTTGCTTCAACGAAATCTCCTCTTTCTCTCATCTCATATAATTCAGACCCATATTGAACTGAAGTCGTCATCGGAAAAACTGACTTTGGTGGATAAATGTTTAGAAAATCTGCCGTAGACTTGGCATTTATTTCTGAATTACCACGTCCCGCAACTCCCATCATAAGGATGGCATGATAGCTTATTCCTGCTTTCTTTAATTTTCCTAGAGACTCCTTGTATTCTTCTAAGTTACAACCCTTGTTTATCTTAAGTAGGGCAGGCTCGTAAGCCGTTTCCACTCCTATATACAATTCATCAAAGCCCAATTTCTTCAACTCTTTAAGTTCTGCTACTGTTTTGTTCTTCATATTATAAAATGAGGCATATGAAGTTATGGTTTTGATATTTGGCAAATATTTATGAATCAATTCCCCTATATCCTTTAGCTTTTCAAAGGATAGGGCGAAGGGATCTCCATTTAAGAGATATATTCTTTCAAGATTTGGATAGTAAAAGGCTATCTCTTCCAAGTCACTTATTATATTTTCCTTGGGAGCAAGAGAAAAGGGAGTCCTCTGATACATGGTGCAAAAAACGCACTTGTTGTGAGAGCATCCTCTAGTTACTTCCAAAAGAGGCGTCCTTGCCTCAAGGGGTGGTCTATATATTTCATTTCCTGTGTAATGCATATTTCCTCCTAATTAAACTATACAGGAATGCTAGTGGTTTTCATAAAATCTCTAGTATAATATATGGAGGTGATAATATGAAAGCTATAGAAAATTTAGTAAAAGAACACGATCAGATAACAAAGTTTTTGAATAGGTTAGAGAAAGAATGCCTTTCTATCCTTAAAGATAAAACTATAGATGAAGAATTCTTCAAGGCAAGCATTTCCTTTATCAGGGAGTTTGCAGATAATATTCATCACAAGAAGGAAGAAGATATCCTTTTTAAATATATGATAGAAGAGCTAGGACCTTTGGGAGAAAAAGTCATAAAAAATGGTATGCTAGTAGAGCATCAACTTGCTAGATCCTATGTATTTAAGCTTGAAAACTCACTAAATTCTTACAAGAAAACAAAAGATGATAGAGATATTCTTCAGATTATCGCAAACTCTATGGCCTATGTAAATCTTTTAAGAGAGCATATAGATAAGGAGAATTCTACGGTATATACTTTCGCAGAAGATAGGTTAAAAGATGATATCAAAGAAAAAATCGAGAAAGAGAGTGATAATAGACTAAATGAAGACAAGCTATCCTATCAAAGGAAGGAAGAACTTCTTAACATTATTTTCAAAAATTTATAATCGTAATTTAAAGACATACTTAGCCTAAAACGACTAGGTATGTCTTTTTTTATGCATCTATAACTTCTTGTAGTTTTATAGGATCTACGTTTTTTTCAGGAAATGAGATACAAATTTCAGTTTCTATATCAAAAATATAGGTATTTTCCTCACTTATACTTATAGGAATTTCCTTATCAACTAATATCGGGGCTTTAGAATCAAAACGCATCACTATTGTTTCTCCCCTATCGGTTCTGGTATAACCATATATATCTGATCCCATGTATTCAACATTATAAAACTTAACTCTTATATCAGATTCCTTATCATAGTTAAATTCTTCCGCCCTGATTCCTAGAAGGATTTTCCCCTCTTCTACTCCCTTTTCTAGAAGATCCTTTATCTTAAAGTCAGGCAATTTAATCTTCTTAGAAAAAAGTTCTACATAAAGCGAAGATCCTTCTTTTGTTAAATTGCTTTCGATTATGTTCATCTTAGGAGAACCAATAAATTCTGCAATAAATCTATTTCTTGGCCTATAGTATAGGTTTAAAGGTGTATCAAATTGGACAAGTTCTCCTTGATTTAAAACTGCAATCCTATCTCCCATTGTCATAGCTTCTATTTGATCGTGAGTTACGTAGATAAATGTCGTATCTAGCTCCTTATGAAGTCTGACTATTTCAGATCTCATCTCTACCCTAAGCTTGGCATCAAGATTTGATAAGGGCTCATCTAATAGAAAAACCTTAGGGTTTCTAACCATTGCCCTTCCCAAGGCGACTCTTTGTCTTTGGCCTCCAGATAATTGGGCTGGTTTTCTATCTAGGAGAGCTTCAAGTTGCAATATCTTTGCAATTTTTTCAACTTTTTGATTTATATTCTCTTTCTTTTCTTTTTGCATCTTTAAAGCAAATCCCATATTTTCCCTGATACTCATATGAGGATAAAGGGCGTAGGATTGAAATACCATAGCTATGTCCCTATCTTTGGGGTTTACATCATTCATCCTAGCTTCATCTATATATAAATCTCCCTTACTTATTGGTTCAAGCCCTGCAATCATCCTAAGTGTTGTAGACTTACCACAGCCAGAAGGGCCAACTAGGACTACAAACTCCTTATCTCTTATATCAAGATTTATATTCTTTGCTCCTTCGAAGCCATTATCATATATTTTCCAAATATCTTCTAATTTTACTTTTGCCATAATTACCCCTTTACTGCTCCTGTAGTTAGTCCCTCTACCATATTCTTTTGGGCGAACATAAATATTATTAGCGATGGTATCATACAAACTACAACCCCTGCTATCATCAAAAGCATCGATTGTGAATCTGCTGAATTTAGCATAGATATTCCAATTTGCACTGTCCTATATCTATCAGATCCAGTTATAAGAAGTGGCCACATATACATATTCCATGCTCCCAAGAAAGATTGTACAGCCAAGGCTCCTATTGTCGGTTTTGAAAGAGGAATAAGGATTCTAAAGATAAAACCCAAATCACTTGCTCCGTCTATCTTACTTGCCTCATAAATTTCCATAGGAAAAGATTTAAAAGCTTGTCTAAATAGAAAGATTCCCATGGCACTAGTTAGATAAGGCGCAACCAATCCAAAAAACGAATCTGTAAAGCCCCATCCAGAAATCATCAAGAAGTTCGAAATTATGGTAGTTTCTCCCGGAATCATAGTTGTCGCCATTATTATCGCAAATAGAATTCCCTTATTCTTAAAATTTAGAAAGTGAAGGGCAAAAGCAGATAAAATCGCAGTTACCATTTGAAAGGAGGTTATAATTACAGAAACTATAAGAGAATTTATTATGTAGCCTTCTATTGGGGCTATTTTAAATACATCCTTATAATTATTAATAGTTGGGTGTGCTGTAAAAAAAGTCTTGTCATACAATTCATGACTAGGCTTAACACTCATTACGAAAGCATAGATTATAGGAAACAAGACAAAGATCACTACTATGATGTTTAAGATTAGTCTTAATATCTCTGTCTTTGTAAGACTCCTTTTTATAGATTTTTTAGTTTTTTCACTTTCTCTAGCATTAAACTCTCTTATATTACTACTTACCTGCATTATTATCTCCGTTTGATCTAAAGGCTATGATTGTAAGAATCATAACTATAAAAAATAAAACTACTGATTCAGCAGAAGCATAGCCATATCTATAGTTCATAAAGGCATTTTTATAAACATCGTGCACTATTACATTAGTCGCCTCTCCTGGTCCACCTTGAGTAAGAAGTTTAATTTGTCCGAATGATTGGAAGGCATTAATTATATTAGTAACTACAACAAAAAACATTATAGGTCTTACTGAAGGAAGGGTAACATGCTTAAACTGATTCCAATTATTTGCTCCATCAATTGAAGCTGCTTCATACAAGCTGTCATCTATTCCGGCTAGTCCTGATGAAAAGTACAAGAAATTCATTCCAGAATTTAGCCATGCTGTAAGAATACCCACACTTATAAGGGACCAATTAGGATCAGCTAGCCAGTTGACATTTGTTTTTAAAATCACATTTAAAATTCCCACAGATTGGTTAAGCATTACTTTAAATACTAGAGCCATACCTGATGAAGCTATAGCTATAGGAAGAGAATAAGCTGTCGAGAATAACCTGATAGCTGGAAAACTTACTCTGCACAATAGTGCTGTAGAAAATCCTATTAGAACACCTATAATTACAACTATAACAACGTAAATCATAGTTACCTTTAGACTGTTCCAAAAAGATGGGGAAGATAGAAGATCCGAATAATTTTTAAATCCAACAAAAAGAGTGTTGGCCCCCATATTATCCGTTTCGTACATACTACGAATAATAGTCTGTACGAAAGGATAAAATATAAATAGAGCTAATAGAGCCAATGCTGGAAGCATGTAAAGATAGGCTTTATTATTATATTTATTCATTATTTGTTAACCTTGTTGTATGATTCTAAGGCAGCATCTATTTCTTCTGCCATCTTTTTGCTTGCATCTTCTGGGCTTATGTTTCCATTTAGGACCTCTTCGATGTGCTTTTCCATAATTTGTCGAGATTCTTGATACACTGTTGCAAGTGCCCCTTGATCTTCTGGTTTTGAATCATGTAACTGATTGATTGCAGTCTCAAATTGTGGAGATTCCTTAATTAGGTCTTTGAATTCTTGTGTCTCGAGTACCCCTTTATTTACTGGGAAATATCCCGTATTTGCATTCCAATATGTTTGAGATTCGACACTTACTAAGAACTTGATGAAATCCCATGTTCCTGCCATTTTCTCCTCATCGCCTGAATTTATAGCATATAAAGATGCTCCTCCGATTGAAACTCCATTTTTATCAGAATCTTTTACAGATGGGAAATATGCAGTTCCAACTTCGAATCTATCTCCTACTTCTGATAATATTTGTGTAAGAGAAGCAGTTGATGCAAATGTCATAGCGCTTGTTCCTGAATTAAATTCCGCAGTTCCACCTTGTTTGCCAACATTAGGCGCTATACCCTCATCAGCTAGATCTTTCCAAGCTTTAAGTATATTAGTAACACCACCATTTTCTTCAAAAACTGATTTTGTAGGATTAGCTTTTCTACCATTTTCATTATCAAATAGGTCAAGCCCTTGTTTATTCATGAATTGATCAATCCACCAGCCATATACGCTGAACGAAATAGGCATATCTGTGACACCAGCCTCTTTAAGCTTTTGACCTACAAGCTTCATCTCTTCCAAAGATTTTGGAACTTCAACGCCAGCTTTCTCAAACATATCCTTGTTGTAATAAAGAAGAGGTGTTGAAGAGTTAAATGGCATAGAGTTTAACTTTCCATCTACTGTATAATAAGCAAGAAGATTATCTTCTAATTGACTTGTGTCATAATTTTCTTCATCAATGAAATCTTGCATAGGCTTGATAAGACCTGAGTCAATCATATATCTTGTTCCTAATTCAAAAACCTGAACAATATCAGCTCCGACATCCTTGCCTGAAGCAGATGATCTAAGTTTTGTAAGAGCATCGTCGTATTCTCCTTGGAATTCTGCCTTCACATAATATTTATCTTGTGACTCGTTATATTCAGCAACTAGATGGTCTATAGCATCGTTAAGATTACCACCCATTGAGTGCCAAAATACTATAGTTGTCTTGCCATCTGAACTAGTAGCGTCATTGCTACTGTTTGATTCAGAGCTTTCACTATTTTTACTATCTTTTCCTGTATCAATTGATTTAGAATCCTCATTACGTCCTGCACATGCAGTTAAAGTAACGAACATCAAGACTAACATTAGTCTGCTAGCGATTTTTTTAAACATAATTCCTCCATTTATTTCATTTCCTTTAGAATTATAAAGGAAATATATCAAATTCTTTTATTAACTTTGTAATGTCTTTGTAAAATAAATCTATTTTTTATTAAATTTATTTTGTAAGTAAGTAATTAATCTTATCGGGAAAATCTGTTATAAGGCCTGTCGGACTAAGGTCTAGACATTTGCTGAAGTCGTAGTCCGATTTGCCAAACCAAATATTTAATCCTATATTATTTTCCAAGAATTTCTCTGCTATTTCTTTGTTAACAGTGAAATTTAATGGATGGAAATATTCCATTCCCATGTTTTTCACGTATTCCCATGGTTTATACAGTCTTGATGATTCTAGGACTCCACATTTTATTTCTCTATCTATTTCTTTCATCTTAATTAAAGAATTGTGGTTAAAAGACGAAATTATTATTTTATCCTTCATACCATATTCATTTATGAGGTCATAAACTTTTTTCTCTATTCCCTCGTATCTTATAATGGACGTCTTAAGTTCAATGTTTGTAATGATATCTTTGTTTTTAGCAAAGTCAAAGTATTCTCTTAGGGTAGGTATTGTCTGATCTTCACAATTTAGATATCCTTTTGAAGCATTTAACTTTTTAAGTTCTTGTAAAGTTTTATCTTTTATTAGACCCTTTCCATCTGTAGTTCTTTCTAAAGTTTCATCATGAATTATTACAAGTTCACTGTCTTTTGTAAGGTGAACATCAAATTCTATTCCATCCGCTCCCACTTCTATTGCTTTTTCATAGGCGAGCATTGTATTTTCTGGATATGCTCCCTTAAATCCCCTATGGGCTATATTTAACATTTTTCCTCCTTAGCTTTTTTACTATAGAATATAGTAAAGGGTTTTTGTAAAGAATAAATTAAGTCCTAGTAAAATTTACAAAAAATAGACCCCCGAAGGGGCCTGGATTATTTTCATTTTTTCAGTAAGCTTTTCAGTAGGTAAAGAGAAAAAATCAAGCTTATTGTTAAAATCAATATTATTAGGAATCTTATATCCTTATTATTTAACCCGATTATAGCAAGGCTTAATATAGAAGATGATATGATTAGGCAAATACCTATAAAAACTATGGCATTAACCTTTCTTTTTTCAATTTTCTCAAAAAGTTGGAGATCCTCATCACTTCTTTTTTGCTCTATAGCGAAGTCTCCTCTTTCTAGTTGCCTTAATATATTCAAAGAAGCTTTGGGCAGCTCATTTATAAAGCTTGCTGAATTGTAAGTATTTTTAAGGATTTTGTTTGATACTATGTCTGGGCTTAAGAGTTTAAGCGCCATTGGTCTTGCTAGGGGTATAGCTAGGGCTATGAAGGATTCTTCTGGGACTAGCTTTTCTATAAGACCTTCTACAGTTAATACAGTTTTGCCAAAATTAGTAAGCTCTGATGGGATTTTGATTGAAAAATCTACCAATAGCCTATAAAAGTCCTCTATAAGTTCTACTAATTTTAGCTGGCTAATATTCATAGCCATGTATTTATCCAAAAGTTTCTGAATTCTTCTTTCAAAAACCGGTATCTTCTTACTATCAAAGTCCAAAAGTCCCATGCCAAATATGGCATCTGTCACAAGGCTTACTTCGTTAAAACTTGCTCCTAGAAATATTTTAATTATTTGGTTCCTGTAGTTTTCCGAGAGAGTGGATACTATACCAAAATCAATGAGATATAGATTATTATCTGAATCTACAAAGATATTTCCAGGATGGGGATCTGCATGGAAGAAGCCATAGGAAAACATCTGATTAGTGTAGGCCTTGATAATCTTTTTGGCAAGAGACTTTCTTGTATCTGGGTCTTTGTCGTAACTTGATCTAATAGTTCTGCCATTTATGTATTCTATAGTTAGGACTGACTTTCCACAATAATTTTCGTAGACAGCTGGAGATGATAGGTCGGTCAATCTCTTGTTATCTTCTCTATATTTTAAGATATTTTCCTTTTCATTTTTGAAATCAATCTCTTTTCTTAAAGTTTTACCAAATTCTTCTAGGACTTCTCCTAAGTCGAAGGATTCGATAAAGTTAAGCTTATTCTGATATTTCCTATATAAGTCCCTTATAATAGTGAGATCTTCACTTACCCTTTTTTCTATATCTTTTCTTCTAACCTTTACTACGACCTTTTTGAGCGAATCATCATTCCTAATATAAGCAAGGTGGGTTTGGGCAATAGATCCTGTCGCAAGAGCTTTTCTATCAAATTCTACAAATATATCCTCCAAGCCTTTAGCAAATTCTTCTTCTATAGTTTCTTTT
>QWCH01009246.1_pt1 | contig 10280 bp, 7 predicted proteins | sample 1972671 | NCBI WGS metagenome assembly QWCH01 (sample SAMN09866713, study PRJNA288562) | Human gut metagenome isolate term3_stool, whole genome shotgun sequencing... | isolation source: gut | host: Homo sapiens | place: USA: California | reverse complement strand
CAAGACCCCCCTGCGCGTCATCCTGAACGGCCTGGGCAAGGACGCAGCTTACATCATTTCCCGTATCAACGGCTTCACCTATGTGCAGACCGAGTACGATATCCCCACCCAGACCCTGACTGTGGTCAAGGAGATCCCCTTCTCCGAGGGTGAGCGTGCAGCCGTTAAGTGCTATGGCGCTAACGACGTTATGGAAGGCGTTGCCATCATGAAGAAGGAGGACGTGCAGTGCTCCATCACCGGCAACTCCACCAACCCCGTCCGCTTCCAGCATCTGGTTGCCGGCACCTACAAGAAGTGGGCTATCGAGAACGGCAAGAAGTACTTCTCCGTTGCTTCCGGCGGCGGCACAGGCCGTACCCTGCACCCCGATAACGTGGCTGCAGGCCCCGCAAGCTACGGCCTGACCGACTCTCTGGGCCGTGTGCACGGCGATGCTCAGTTCGCAGGCTCTTCTTCTGTGCCCGCACACGTTGAGATGATGGGTCTGATCGGCATGGGCAACAACCCCATGGTCGGCGCTACCGTTGCCTGCGCTGTTGCTGCAGCTCAGGCCAACGCCTAAGTCTTTCCTAAGTTTCAGCGAGGGGGAGCTGCTTTCCGAATGAGCAGCTCCCCTTTTTTTGCTGATAGATATCCGAACACAAGCAACCCAAAATAAGAAGGATGAAACAATGAAAAAGAATCAGATCCGCAAGAGCGTGGCTGCGCTGGCCATGGCGGCTGTTGTGAGCGTCAGCCTGCTGGGCTACGGCTGCGGCAGCAAGCCTGCCTCCTCCACCGCAGGCGTGTCCGGCGAGTTCACCGGTACAGCCAAGGGTATGGGCGGCGATGTTACCGTCACGCTGACTTTGACCGACGGCAAGATCACCGGCTGTACTGCCGAGGGCAAGGACGAGACCCCCGGTATCGGCACCATGGCTCTGGAGCAGCTGCCCGGCGCGATTGCCGAGAGCGGCAGCATTGCCGTGGACGGCGTGGCCACTGCAACCATCACCTCCGACGCCATCAAGGAGGCTGCCGTTGCCGCTCTGGCCGCAGCCGGCCTGAACGCTGATGACTACAAGACCGAGGTCAAGGCCGACACGACCAAGGCCGAGGACTCCACCATTGATGCAGACATTGCCATCGTGGGTGCAGGCGGTGCAGGCATGACTGCTGCCATCACTGCTGCTGCCGAGGGCAAGAGCGTGGTCATTCTGGAGAGCCAGCCCATGGTGGGCGGCAACTCCGTGCGCGCTACCGGCGGCATGAACGCCGGCAAGACCGTGTATCAGGATGAGAACGAGTTCGGCGAGTCCGCAGGCGTGGAAAAGACCCTGAAGACCGCTGCTGAAAAGTACGCCGACAACGCTACCATCACCGCTCTGGCAAAGACCGTCTCTGAGCAGTGGGCAGCTTATCAGGCAGACCCCAAGGGCTACTTCGACTCTGTGGAGCTGATGGAGCTGGACACCATGATCGGCGGCAAGGGCATCAACGACCCCGCTCTGGTGGAGACTCTGTGCTCCAACAGCGCTGACGCCATCGACTGGCTGGACGAGCACGGCATCACCCTGCACAGCGTTTCCAGCTTCGGCGGCGCATCCGTCAAGCGTATCCATCGCCCCGTGGATGCTGAGGGCAAGACCCTTTCTGTGGGCTCCTACATGATCCCCCTGCTGCAGGAGAACTGCGACAAGGCCGGCGTGCAGACCCTGCTGAACACCACCGCTACCGAGCTGCTGACCGATGCAAACGGCGCTGTTGTGGGCGTGAAGGCTACCGGTTCCACCGGCGAGACCATCACCGTGAATGCCAAGGCTGTGGTGCTGACCACCGGCGGCTTCGGCGCAAATCTGGACATGGTCACCGAGTACAAGCCCGAGCTGAAGGGCTTTATGACCACCAACGCCGCAGGCGCACAGGGTCAGGGCATTGAGATGGCTACCGCTGTGGGCGCTGACACTGTGGACATGGATCAGATCCAGATCCACCCCACCGTGGAGGCTAATACCGCTGCTCTGATCACCGAGGGTCTGCGCGGCGACGGCGCTGTGCTGATCAACGCCGAGGGCAAGCGCTTCATCGATGAAGTGGGCACCCGTGACGTGGTTTCCGCTGCCGAGATCGCTCAGACCGGCAGCTACAGCTGGCTGGTGGTGGATCAGGCTATGGTCGATGCTTCCAGCGTCATTCAGGGCTACATCAAAAAGGGCTACACCGTGACCGGCCAGACCTACGAGGAGTTGGCAAAGGCCATGGGCGTGGACGAGGCTGCTTTTGCCGAGACCATGAAGACCTGGAACGGCTACGTTGCCGCCAAGAACGACCCCGACTTTGGCCGTACCAGCTTTGCAAAGGCTCTGGATACCGCTCCCTACTACGCTATCAAGGTCACCGCAGGTGTGCACCACACCATGGGCGGCCTGAAGATCAACACCAACACCGAGGTGCTGAAGGCTGACGGCTCTGTGATCCCCGGCCTGTTCGCAGCAGGTGAGGTGACCGGCGGCGTGCACGGTGCAAACCGTCTGGGCGGCAACGCTGTGGCCGACTTTACCGTCTTTGGCCGCATTGCCGGTGCAGCTGCCAGCAAGTACGCTGCATGAGCATAAAGCCAAAAAACTCTGACACCGCCGCCCCCAAGGGCAGCGCGTGGAAGAAAAATGTGATCTTTGCACTGGTGGTGCTGGCACTGGCCGCAGGTATTTTTCTTGCGGTGCGGGCGCAGCACCCCGCCAAGGGCAGCGGCTTACAGGCTGTTGTGGATTTCGGTGACGGCGTTACCGAGACCCTGCCCCTTGCGCAGGATCACGATTACCTGTACGAGGTAGGGGACTACATCGTGCACCTGAAGGTGAAGGATGGTGCTATCGCGTTTTTGGACAGTCAGTGCCCGGACCATGTCTGTGAGCAATTCGGCTGGCTGGACAAGGACGGCGCATGGGCCGCCTGTGTGCCCGCAGGGGTGTATGTGGTGGTAGAACCCACCGCAGACGCAGAGTAAAAAAGAATAAATCAGCCGGGCCTTCGGGTCCGGCTGATTTTCTTTTTGAGGAAAAAACGGCAAAAGAACCCTCTCAGGCATCGCTGTGCGATGCCAGCTCCCCCGAAGGGGGCACTTTTTGGCGTGAGCCGATAGTTGCAGAGAATCTCCCCCATCTGAGATTCTGAAAAGCCTGCGGGCTTTTCAGAATCCTTTTTCACAGGAAGGAGAGCAGAGAAGAGGCAGTTTGAATCGTATTATATAAAGATATGCAACTGCTCAGCGGCGCACAAAGAAAGCCATTCTTTGTTAAAAAAGTCTGAAACTTTGTGGAAATGCCGTGAAACGAAAATTGGACGCTTGTTTATCGGGGCAAAATGCGATACACTACAAATAAGAGTTTCTGACGGGTGCTTTTGCAAAAAGCACCTTGTCATAAAAGAACCTAGGAGGAACGGCAAGAATGATCTGGAACAAGTCTAAACAGCCCGCCGACCCGCAGCAGGACGCAGCGGCTGCACCCAAAAAAGGCGGTGCGGCAGCCTTTGCCCAAAAGAACTGGAAGTGGCTGGTGCCGGTGGCCATCGTGGTGCTGGCAGGCGGCTGGTGGCTGCTGAAGCCCAAGGGTGCAAAGCCCGCCAACGTGGATACTTCCTATACAGAAGCAGTGCCGGAGACCCGGGATGTCTCCAACACGCTCAGCGGCACTGGCACGCTGAAGCCTGCCAATACTTACAGCGTCAAATCGCTGGTGCCCGGCAAGGTGCTGACCGGCGGCTTTGAGGAGGGCGATATCGTGGAGGAGGGCACTGTGCTCTACACGGTGGATTCCTCCGATGCAACCACCAAGGTGGAGCAGGCAGCCATCACCCTGCAGCAGGCGCAGCGCAGCTACGACAAGACCGCCGACCATCAGTATGTGCGTGCCGAGGTGGCGGGCGTCGTCAGCAGCCTGAAGGTGAACAAGGGCGATGAGGTAAAGAGCGGTCAGGAGGTGGCCGTGGTGCGGGACAGCTCCAAGATGAATCTGGTGCTGGAGTTCCCGGCTGCGGATGCTGCTAACTTCTCGGTAGGGCAGACCGCCCAGGTGACGCTGGACGGTACTTTTGAGGTGCTGCCCGGCACTATTACCGCTGTGACCGGCACCGATGCCCTGAGCACGGGCAACCTGCTCACCCGCACTGTGACCCTCTCGGTGTCCAATGCGGGTGGTCTGACCACGGCACAGGCTGCAACGGCTACTATCAACGGGGTGAGCTCCATTGCAGCAGCCAACTTCCAGTATCAGGCCGAGCGTACCCTGACTGCGCTGGCTTCCGGTACCGTCACCGCCATCAATGTGCGGGAGGGCGGCAGCGTGAACAAGGACGATATCATCCTGACCCTCAGCGGTGAGGAACTGACAGAGTCCATCCAGTCTGCCTCCGAGACCCTGCGCGGCGCGGAACTGTCCATGCAGAATATGCAGGATGCCATGGATAACTACACCATCACCTCGCCCATCAGCGGCACCATCATCGAGAAAAATGCCAAGGTGGGCGATGCCCTGAGCACCGGCAGCGACCTGTGCACCATCTACGACCTGAGTTATCTGGAAATGACCATCAACGTGGACGAGCTGCAGGTCAGCAGCCTGAAGGTGGGGCAGTCCGTACAGGTGACCGCAGATGCCGTGAAGGATAAGACCTACGAGGGCTTGGTCACCCGTGTGTCCATGAAGGGTGATACCAGCGGCGGTACCACCACCTACCCGGTGACCGTGCGCATTGACGAGACCGATGGTCTGCGCCCGGGCATGAATGCCAACGCCGAGATCGTGGTGGCACAGGCTAAAAATGCGCTCACCGTGCCTAACGCCGCCATTGTGCGGGGCGGTTATGTGCTGGTGCGGCAGGATTCTCCCAGCGCCGTGAACGCCGATGATTCCATGAGCGCACCGGAGGGCTATGTGTATGTCAAGGTCAAGACCGGTGTCAGCGACGACAACTATACGCAGGTGACCAGCGGCCTGTCCGAGAGTGATACCATCGCCTACGACCCCAGCTCCGTGAGCAGCGACAGCTACTATGACGACGGCGGCTATGACGATATGGACGGCGAAGTGATCGGCGGCGCCGGAAACAATGCAGACCTTGCCGAGGGCGGCGAGGAGACGCTGCCGGAGGAGACGGAAAACGGTGAAGCCCCCGCAGCGGACGCTGAAGAGCCCGCAGAGGGCATCGACCCCGCCGAGGCCGGCGCAGTCGTGGTGGATTGACGCAGGAGGGATGAATGAGCGCTCTGATCGAGTTTGATGCGGTGTGCAAGTACTACCAGATGGGCGATACCACGGTAAAGGCTGCCGACCACATCACCATGAAAATCGAAAAAGGCGAGTTCGTGGCCATCGTGGGTCAGTCCGGTTCGGGCAAATCCACTTGTATGAACATCATCGGCTGTCTGGATGTGCCCACCCACGGCACCTACCGGCTCAACGGCCGGGATGTGGGCAAGATGAACCGCAACGAGCTGGCCGCTGTCCGCAACGAAATGCTGGGCTTTATCTTCCAGCAATACAATCTGCTGCCTAGGCTGAACCTGATGGAAAACGTGGAGGTACCGCTGGTGTATGCGGGCATCTCCCGCACCGAGCGCCACGTCCGCGCCCGGGAGGTGCTGGAGCAGGTGGGACTTGGCGACAAGCTGAAAAACCGCCCCAACCAGCTTTCCGGCGGCCAGCAGCAGCGCGTGTCCATTGCGCGGGCACTGGTGCGCAACCCGCCGGTCATTCTGGCGGACGAGCCCACCGGCGCGCTGGACTCCCATACCGGCCGCGAGGTGCTGGGGCTTTTGCAGCAGCTGCACAAGCAGGGACACACCGTAGTGCTGATCACCCCCAGAACGTGTGGAGCAACAAGCTGCGCACCTTTCTGACCATGCTGGGCATCATCATCGGCGTGATGGCGGTCATCGTCATCGTGGGTCTGGGCAACGGCATGACCAAGAGCATGCGGGACAGCTTTTCCGCACTGGGCACCAACACCCTCAGCATTCAGGTGTGGGGCTACGGCTCCCGTACCGTGCCGGTGGAGGAGATGTACGATATCTGCCAGCGGCATTCCGACCTGATCAAGGCGGTGTCGCCGCAGGTCAACTTCAGCGGCAAAGCCAGCGGTACGCTGAAGATCGGTACCACCAGCTACCGCTGGTCCAACATGAGCGGTGTGGACGAAAACTTTACCGAAATGAAGAATTACCAGATCGTTCAGGGGCGCGGCCTGCAGTACATGGATATGCAGGACAACAAGCAGGTCTGCGTCATCGGCGATTACCTCAACCGCGTAGCCTTTGGCGGCAACGGTGTGGGGCAGACGCTCAAGATCGGTGCCAACAAGTTCCGCGTCGTAGGTGTGCTGTCTGCCAAAGTCAGCGACCCCACTATGCAGCAGGGCAGCGATGACGACTGCGTTTACCTGCCCTACACCACCGTGATGCGGCTTTCCAGCCAAAGCATGGTGGACTGCTACACCGCCATGATGGCCGACGAAAGCCTTGCCAACGAGGCCAAGAGCACGATGGAAGAGGAATTGATGTCGATCCTCAAGACCGAAAACGGCTACTATGTGTACAGCGCCAGCGAGTGGCTGGAGGAAATGAACAAGATGATCAACATGGTCATCGTGATACTTACCGGCATTGCCAGTATCTCGCTGCTGGTGGGCGGCATCGGCATTATGAACATCATGCTGGTGTCTGTGACCGAGCGCACCCGTGAGATCGGCATCCGCAAGGCGCTGGGAGCAAAGGAGCGCACCATTCTGGCGCAGTTTGTGGTGGAAGCAGCCACCACCTCCGCGCTGGGCGGCGTTTTAGGCATTGCGCTGGGCTATGCGGTGTCCATGGCGGCAAACAAGGTGCTGCCCATGTTCATGACCGATACCACCGTTACGGTAAGCCCCTCCTTCAACTCCATTGTGGTGGCCTTTGGCATCTCGGTGGGCATCGGCGTGCTGTTCGGCTACCTGCCGGCACGGCGCGCAGCCCGGCTGAACCCCATTGAAGCATTGCGCTACGATTGATCGCGGCGGCGTGATAAACAAAGAACAAGAGGTACGACCAATGAAAAAACGGATTCTCGCATTTCTGCTGGCGGTCAGCATTGCGGTGTCGGTGCTGGTGCTGCCGGTCTCGGCGGCCAGCATCAACAACACGGCCCTGCAGACGGCTATTACTCTGGGCGCTGTGCCCACCGGTCAGGAACTGAGCGCTAACATTACCCGCGGTGCCTTTGCCAAAATGCTGGTGTCCTTTTCCACTTACCGGGAGAGCGTAGGCGCACAGGGCACGGTGGGCACTTTGTACCGGGATGTGCCCGGCAGCTCCCAGTGGGCACCCTACATCCGCATTGCGGTGCAGCAGGGCTGGATGAACGGTTACACCGACGGCTCCTTCCGCCCGGACAACACCGTTACGCTGGAAGAAGCCTGTGCGGCGGTGCTGAAGCTGCTGAGCTATAAGACCACCGACATGACCGGCTCCTTCCCGCAGGCACAGCTGAACAAGGCGCAGCAGATCGGTCTGCGGGATCAGCTGACCTGCACGCAGGGACAGGCCATGACCTACGAGCAGAGCACCCTGCTGCTGTACAACGCCCTGCGCGCCAACACCGCCAGCGGCAGCGCTTACGGCAGCTCGCTGGGCTTTACGGTGTCCAACGGTCAGGTGGATACCTCTTCGGTGCTGCTCAAGAGCCGCAAGGGTCCCTTTGTAGCAGAAGAGGGCACCCAGCTGCCCTTTACGCCGGTGAGCGTCTACCGCAACGATAAGGCCTCTGCTTCGGCTGAGCTGAACAAGTACGACGTGTACTATTACAGCGAGAGCCTGCAGACGGTGTGGATCTACACCCGCCGCGCCGCAGGCCGCATCACGGCAGTATCGCCCAGCGCCAGCGCGCCTACCGCGCTGACCGTGGCGGGCAGCAATTACACGCTGGGCAGCTCTGCCGTGGCGTCCAAGATCTCCTCCCTGAACGGCGGCGGCGTGGGCGAAGTGGTCACCCTGCTGCTGGGCATGGACAACGAGGTAGCCGATGTGATCACCGGCGAGGAAGCCGACAGCGTGTTCTACGGCGTGGTGCAGACCGCTACCCGCAGCCTTGTAGAGGATAACGGCGCAGACGTGCTGCAAAAGATCTCGGTGATGTGCACCGACGGCATTACCCGCACTGTGAATATCGACAAAAGCCTGAACTACCCCACCGGCTGGCTGGTGGAGATCAGCGTGACCCCCGAAGGGGAGCAGGTGACCGCCATCGACTCCAAATCGGTCAGCGGCACCATCAACGACACCGCCACCGCGCTGGGGGACTATACTCTGGCCGATGACGTACAAATTCTGGATACGACATCGGAGGGGTTGGCTGGGACGGTTCGTCCCAGCCGAATAGCGGGGACAAAGCTGAACACGCGGGCTGTGCGTTACTATACGCTGAATGAGCAGGGGCAGATCGACCGCCTGATCCTGAACGACGTCACAGGTGATCTGTGGAAATACGGCGTGCTGGACGACGTGAAGAATCTGGCCTTCAACGCCAGTTCCATTCTGGGCACCCTGACCGGCAGTGGCTCCTCCGGCTCGGGGGATAGCTCTTCCGGGAACGGTTCTTCCGGCTCCGGCAGTGGTTCCACCGGGGACGGCTCCTCCGGTTCCGGCTCTACCGGCGGCACCACCAACACCACCACCGTGGTGGACGATCTGCGCAGTGTGCTGGTGCCCACCACCAGCGAGATCCTGTGGGGCGTGATCGACGGCTCGCTGCTGAGCACGGTCTGGAACCGCATCACCAGCAGTTCCGGCTCGCTGCTGAGCATCGGTCTCAAGCAGCTGGCCAACATTACCGGCCAGCCTATGAGCACCATCCTCAATTTTGTGGGCGGCGGCGCTACCTACATCTGCTACGTCAACGGCAGTCAGGCCAGCTTTTCCACCTCCATCAAGTATCCGGTGCTGGCGGGCGGTTTGGCAGTGCGGCAAAACGTGAACGGCACGGTAAAGGCCATGATCCAGCTGATGCCCATGAAGATCGATCAGGTGGGTGCAGCCTCGGTGATGAGCAACGGCACCCGCTACGAGACGGCTGACGATATGCAGGTGTACCTATGGTACAAGGGGCAGTATTACGCCACCAAGCTCTCTGAGGTGAACTCTGAGGGCTACTACCTGACCGGCTGGTACGATAACTTTGGCTGCGCAGCAGGCAAGCGCGTGCGGGTGATCGTGGCGGTCAAAAAGGACTGATGGACTACTATGACCCCCGGCGCAGGGCGCTGCGGGCGGTACGGCAGCTGCTCTACCCGCGCGAGTGCCCCTTCTGCGGCCGGGTGCTGGGGGATGTACGAGATTGCCCGGACTGTGCAGTGCAGCTGGAAACGCTGCGTCGCAAGCCGGGCATCCGGCTGGACCCGGCGCAGCACTATATCAGCAATCTGGCCGGTGCGGCTGCGCCCTACCGTTACAGCGGCTGTGTGCGGCGCGGCATCCTGAACGCAAAGTATCAGAGCAAGCCGTGGCGGGCTGTGGAGATGGGCAACCGTCTGGTACAGCTGGCCTTTGGCGGTGAACTGACCGTGCAGTACGGCGAGCTGCTCCCGCAGCCGGTGCCGTGGGCGGCCATCGGGTACGACCTGATCGTACCGGTGCCGGCCTCTGGTAAAAGGCGCGGCTACAATGTGCCGGAACTGATGGCGCTGCCGCTGGCCAAGGCTATGGAGGTGCCGTTGGCACCGCAGGCACTGGAGCGCACCCGCGCCAAACGGCATCAGGCCGGTCTGCCGCTGGAACAGCGCATAGCCAACGTGGCAGGTGCTTTCCGGGCGGCACAGCCGCAGCAGCTGGAGGGCAAGCGCATCCTGTTGGTGGATGACGTCATCACCACCGGCACAACAGCTGCCGCCTGCGCGCAGGCACTGCTTCACGCCGGGGCAGACAGTGTATTTGCGCTGGCCTTTGCCACGGTGGAGTTTGGCGCACCGCCGGACGACACCACCCCCATCCATGAGGACGATGAGGAAGATGCGTATCGCGATTTTTGAAAATAACGCTCTTTCGCACATCCTTTTGGCGGGCAAAAGCCGGGACGGTAAAATGTAAAAACTGTATCAGAAATTTGGAAAAAGCGCTTGACAAAACGGGCAAAGTCGGGTATACTAATCAAGCTGTGAGCGGCAAACGCAAACAGATATCCGGGTGTAGCGCAGTTTTGGTAGCGCGCTTGAATGGGGTTCAAGAGGCCGTGAGTTCGATTCTCGCCACTCGGACCATAAATCCAACGATT
>QWCH01005476.1_pt1 | contig 10301 bp, 10 predicted proteins | sample 1972671 | NCBI WGS metagenome assembly QWCH01 (sample SAMN09866713, study PRJNA288562) | Human gut metagenome isolate term3_stool, whole genome shotgun sequencing... | isolation source: gut | host: Homo sapiens | place: USA: California | reverse complement strand
AACAAATCTAGGGGTCTATAGGTTCATGCCAATATGGCATCAGTCCCCTAAATTGACCCCTAGATATTTCTTGGAAACCCCTAGATTATTTGGTTACCCACAAAATGTTGTCCGAGCCCGATATCAGCTATAAACCGTTTTGGGGTATATGCCGCCCCTTAAATCCTTGGAGAGCAAATTCACCTAACCCCATCCAAATTTATTGCGCCCCTAATAATCTTAATCCCTATGTTATTTTTGAATTATTTATTTAAGGATTCCTGTATAAGAAGCTGCATTGTCAGTCTTAACCATGTTAATTGCGAATGCATCATATTTGTCTGGGTTTCCTAAACGGTTTGTGATGTTAGATTCAGTTTGTCCATCTCCACCAATGTATTCAACATCTAAATTCAATAAGTCATCGTATTTTTCTAATAATGGTTGGTAAGTTGAACTTAAGAAGTTATCAGAAGCATTGTAGATATTTAACCAAACACTCTTCTTAGCGTGATCTTTTTCATCTAATTGATTAGAAACTGGAGCATAAGTAACTGTTGAATCTAAGAAATCTTTATAGTTGTCAGCAGTAACAGCAACGTTTAATGCATAGTAAGAACGTTGATCCTTATTGTATGTATAAACATCATCAGTTAAAACGTTTCCAGCATCATCTTTTGTACCGATACCTGTATCAATATCAACACCATCTAAAGCATTACGTAATACTCTTAATGTTAAATAAGCTTGAACGTCAGCATGTTGAGAAATTGTTCCACCATATCCTTCAGCGATTGCAGCAACTGCATCTGAGTTAGCATCGTATCCGAATGTAGGAACTTTGTTTTCTTTTGACCAAGCATTGAACATTGACATACCCATACCATCGTTGTTAGAAGCTACAACGTCAACTTCATCACCGAATGAAGCAGTCCATGTACCGATTGTGTTACCAGCAGTAGCAGCATCCCAAGTTGCACCTGAAGAGTTCTTCATTTCTTGAGAAGCAAGTTCTCTTACTGTATAAGTTTTTCCATTAATTTCTAACGAGCCATCTTGAACACTCTTAGATTTACCATCATTATTAATACCAGCTGGATCACTTACGATTTCACCATCTTTTTCAACAGCTGTACCTAAAGCTTTACGAACACCTCTTGTACGAGCGATAGAATCATTGTGACCAACATCACCAATAGCTAATACGTAACCGATAACGCCATCTCCGTTACGATCTAATGTATCGATATTCTTTTCGATATATTCTTTAATCATTTGTCCTTGAAGTTCAGCACCTTGATTTGCATCGAAACCAACATAATAAGTATCTTTATTGAAGTTTAATGCATCCTTGTCTAATTCACCAGTTGAACTGTTAGAAGGTTGACGGTTATACCATACTAAAGGTTTGTCAGCATTCGCAACACTAGAACCACCAGTTTTTCCTTCATCTCCTCCACTGCTACAAGCAGTTAATGCAACACCCATAGATAAAGCTGCAGCAATTGTTAAAAATCTTTTGTTCATATTATCTTCCTAATGTAGATTTTTACATTAAGACGCTTTCCCATACAGATACTTCGCTTGATTATAATATGATTGGCAGCCGGGTGTTCCAAAAGTAATTTTTAATTTGCTATTTGCTTGCTGTATTTGAAACAAAGCCATTTGTCGTGAAATCAATTTATATAATCTATTCTATGCTTGTAAAGTCAGCTATGTATCCTCCTCAATGAGATGCGTCTTTTTACTACTGCATTCTAGCATATGTTTGCAAGCGCTTTCAACTATTTTTTTAATTTTTTTATTTATAACTATTATTTGTATAATCACTATTTTTATTCAGATTCAAATATTATTATCATGTATAAAATATAACTATATTCCTATTAAATTCGTATGTATTATTGTCTACAAAATCACTCTGTAACTTAAATAATATCTGCACATCATATACACAAATCGTTATTATCAGCGCCTATTTAAAAGCTTTATAATCACTATGTTAACAAATAATTTCATCTTATTATTTTGACTCATTTAAGAAATGCAAAAAATATTTTTGATTTTTTTATTTTTTTGCTTGCAATTAATATAAACTTATAGTATCATTTATTAGCACTTGTCAAGGAAGACAAGTTTAATATACATGGCGCGTTGGAGAAACGGTTAACTCACATGCCTTTCACGCATGCATTCACGGGTTCGAATCCCGTACGCGTCACCATTGTTAAAATAAAGTCCGAAAGGACTTCTTTTTTTTGCCTTCTAAAAGAAAAAGCCTTCTAAAAAGAAGGCTAAAGTTCATTGACAATATTATGTACCCATATTCCTTTTTTAACCAATGTGATTCCTAATACTGCCTTAGGAATATCCACACATTGTACCAATAAGTACACATTGAATATAGGTAAATTCGTAAAACGAGTTAAACATAGTGCAACCATAAACGTAAACATGAATGTATATCCACTATCGAAGAAGAAGGTAAGCAATGTTTTTCCTCCTGCACGCATTGTAAAGTAGCTACTGTAATACAAAGAAATAATTGGAAGCATACAAGCCGAAACTCTTAACAAAGATGTTGCTAATGACTTTACTTCTATAGACGTATTATAGATTTGAGGAATAAAGGATGAACATCCAAACAATGCCACACCAATACCTAAACACATCATAAAATTCATAAATACCATCTTCAAATCATAGTCTTTGGCATATTCAATTTCACCAGCACCCAATCTTTGACCTACAATGATTGAAATCGAATTTCCCATTGCATAACAAATAATCATAAAGAAATTGGTTACTGTTGTTGTAATATTGATGGCCGCCACAGCCTCAAGTCCTCTTGTTGAATAACATTGAGAAATAAGCGCTATGGATATCGACCACAATATTTCATTACACAATAGTGGAATTCCTCTTTTAACAACATTCTTAAATATATCACCCGATATCTTATCTAAACGCATCGCATCCCTTAAATATTTGTTATTATAGCCTGCCGCTACATTTATCCCCATCTCTACAACTCTTGAAATAACCGTACCAATGGCTGCACCAATAACTCCTAGTTTAGGAAATCCAAAGTGCCCGAAAATCAAAATGTAGTTAATGCAAAAATTCACAATAACCGCTATGACACTAGCCTTCATTGGTAAAACTGTATTTCCCGTTTCTCTTAATGAAGAAGAATATACTTGTGTAATCGCAAAAGGAATGAGTCCAATCAGCATAACATCCATATACTGCTTACCAAAGTTCAAAGTTGTCAAACTATCTGTCGGATCATCATTTAGATATAATGAAATCAATGAAGGCCCCAACACTTTAAAAATGCATATGGCCAATATTGAAATCAAAATGCCAAGCAACATTTTAATTCGGAAACAATTGTGTACACCATCCCTGTTTCCACGTCCATAAAATTGTGCCAGAAATATTCCAGCCCCTGACATTGCGCCAAAGACACTCACATTAAATACTTGAAATAACTGATTTGAAATAGATACACCACTCATAGATAGTGTTCCTAATTGTCCAATCATAATGTTGTCTAATAAACTGGCAAGATTGGTAAACCCATTCTGTATCACAATCGGAATACATACAATCAAAACCATTCGATAAAACTTCTTATCACCAATTAACGATTTCATGCCCTTCCCCCTCTAAGTAAGAAATACCGAGAACGCTTAATGATTCTCGGTATTATTTTTGTAGTAACACAATGCACCTAATAAATTAGCATCATTGTTAAATTTACAAGCTTTGATAACAGGTTTCTCTAATGTTGGAAACCATTGTGTCAAGCCCATCATATTTTCTTTGATACACGCAATGAGTTTAGGCTGTGCCGATATACCTCCACCAATCAAAATTGTATCCACATCTAATAGCAACTGAAGATTGTTTAACATCCAAGCCAAATTTTGGCAATATTTGTTAAAACCTGCATATACTCTTTCATCATCTAAATGATCAAAAAGTTCTTTACCCGTTAAACCCGTTGCTCTTTCAAGACCATCTTTTCCAAAGCATGTAGCCATGGTATTCTTAAAAGTTTTTTCTGTATCCATATGCGCATCTGAATATTCACCTGCCAATAAATGTGAACCTTCATATACCTTATGATCAATCACTATACCCATCCCAATATATGTACCTAGAACCACAACCAAAGCATTCTTTGAATGTATCAAATTTCCAAATCCAAGTTCAGCCCACGTTGCACAACGACCATCATTTTCAATTGTCACTTTACAACCTTTAATTTCTTCCAACCGCTCTTTTAAAGGGTAGTTAGACAGAAAAGCCAGTTTACCAGTAATAAACGCACTAGAATGATCTTCATTCAAGATTCCAGGCATACTGATCGCAATTCCAGTATATTCAAATGGTAAATCACAAATGGATTGAACGATTTTATCTGCCGTATCCAAAGTAGGATACTCCCCTTTTTGTTGGATATTCCCTGACGCATCGCATAATCCATATTTAATATTGGTACCACCAATGTCGATCGTTAAAATCATAATTTTTGCGACGTTGAAATTGTGTAACTATATAAATCACCACGATAGTAACACATTGTATACTCTATCTTTTTCTTCTTTTTATCATAAGAGATACGCTTACGAGCTAAAACCGGCTGATCCTTACGTATCTTCAATGCCAAACAGATTTCTTCACTCGGATTAATCGCAGAAAACTCTTCATCTATTCTTGTCGGTGCGCCAATCACTTCATAAATAGACTGTGTTTGTTCTTCCATATTCAAAGGTATATTCAAACTTAAAGGAAAATAAGACACAAAATACACCAATAACACATCATCAGCGGTACGAACTCTTCGAACGCAATACATCATTTCTTCGTCCAAGCCAAATAATTCTCTTGTAGCTTCATCCGGAATTTCTTTTGTGATGTGAAAAGACTTAGTTCCCGGCGTTCTTCCTAAAGCTGTCATTTCGTCTGTAAAACTACGGATATGCGACAACTCCTCTTTGATTTTAGGTCTGTATGTCACAAACGTACCCTTGCCACGTCCACGCTTTACCATACCTTCCTGTTCTAATTCAAGAATAGCTTGTCTTGCTGTAATTCTTGAAACATCGTACATCTCTTGAATTTCCATTTCACTGTCAACGCGATCTCCTATAGCCAAGACTCCATCTTGGATATCTTTTTTGTAGAACTCCTTTATTTGTTTATAGTAAGGAAGATGACCCGACGTTGTATCTAACTTATGCATAATTTGATCTCCTTATATTTGTTATAACAATTATAGGATATTTCTTCTTCGCTTGTCAATTTCAATCCATTCATCTAACGTCATTGGAACATAATCACTGTACATACAGAAACAATTGATTAACTGACAAGGCACACCCTCTAATTGGCCATCACTGATTCTTGGGTGTTTTTGTTGATGAATATACTCTTGATAAGCATCTAAAAATTGCTGATCTTGCGTCGCATGAATATGCCCATGCAACATAAATGTTTTTGGGTTTCCATCCTCATCTCTTCGATATTGTCCGTTATAACACGCAATTGGATAATGAGATAAAACTACTTTTCGTTTATTCTCATTTAATTCCGCATAATCTTTGATCCAAACAAATCGCGAAGCATCAAAGTTTTTATCATCCAAGAAACGATCATGATTTCCACGAATCAAATAAATTTTCCCCTTTAATTCATCCAAAATCTCTGTTGTTTGACTTGCGTTTCCCCATGAAAAATCTCCCAAAACAACAACTTCATCATTCTTTCGAACTTTACTGTTCCATTGATCAATCATATATTCATTCATTTGTTCGATGTCTTCGAAACCTCTTTGATCCATCTTTTCATTCAACGAACGATGAAAAAAATGTGTATCTGCAATATAATAACGCATCTTTTAACTCATCCTTTCAAATAGAAAATAGCGGAAGACCCGCTATTTTATCATACACGCAAATCCTTCTTGTTTATAAGCACTTTGCGTCTTTTTCAAACTTACATAATCCGATTGAGCTTCGCCCTTATCTAATAAGCCACTTTCAATCAGCGTATCTATATTTGCTGTTTTAAAATCCATTTCCAACGTCACTTCAACCTGCTGTTCTTTTAATTCAGTAGATACATGAACGCCTTCAATCGAATTATATTTATCATCCAATGAAGAATTGATCTTAGATTGAATCTGTTCAGAATTCATATCTTCTGTTATACCTAAATCTGAAAAGCTCATCGCAAACTTCTGTGTCATCTTTTGAATCTTATCCCCCTTAGCTTCAAAAGTAACTTGTTGCGAAGAATCATTCTTACAATCAATTACCTTTATTTTATTTGCCTTTTTCACTGTAACCGGCGCCTTTTCGGTTGATTTACTCTTTTGATGCGTAAGATCACTCACTTTTGTACAGCCACAAAGCAATAAACATGCACACAACAAATATTGAACTCGCATAAGTATTCCCCCTTACGCAAATCATTTTATCATGAAATCAAATGTTCATCCACAAAGTTCGAAAGTTCATTCAAGCCAGCCTTAAATAATTTACTATCTTGAGCCAAGCCTAAACGAAAATAATATTCTTTATCAAAACACGATCCCGGCACAAAGAAAACACCTTTTTCTGCCAATAATAATTTCGCAAACGTCTCACTCTTTAAATCAAAATAATGCTTCAAAAAACAAACCGTACCACCACTTGGTAATACACATTCAAACGAAGGATTCTCTTTAAGCCATTCATGAACGATATTTTTATTTGTTGAAATAATATTTTTAGCCCTTAAAATCAATTCATCCTTATGCTTAAGGGCAATCCATCCCAATTTGTCCACTAAAGGACCTGTAGAAATCATTGAATAATCTCTTCTTACATTGATTTGATGAATCACATACTCATTAGCTTTGATCCATCCAAGACGTAATCCAGCCAGTGAAAACATTTTACTTAAACTTGATGTTGAAATTCCATTTTCATATATATCACTAATCGAGACTTCCTCATTTAAGCCACGATATACTTCATCACAAAGAATATATGTATTATAGGATTTACACAATTCAATCAATGCATTTAGAAACTCATTAGAATATTCTGTCCCCGTTGGATTCGAGGGATTATTTAAAATAATCATTTTCGTTGATGAATTTAAAACACCTCTAAACTTTTCCACACTAACCTGCCAATCCCATTCGTCCAGTTCAACCAAATGCACTTTACACCCAAGTGATTTTGGAACATCCACAAACTGCTGATATCCAGGAACCACACTAATGACTTCATCTCCTTTTTCTAATAAAGTGTTCATCACCAATTCATTTGCCTGCAAGCAACCTTGTGCTGTTGTGATATTATCAATTGTTCCATGCTCATATAAAGATAGGATTTCCTTTTTTAATTCAATATCCCCAGTGATTTGACCATAATCTAATATTAGATTTGAAAAATCAAAGTCTTCCAAATCCAACAGTTCCTGTAACGTAAGAGATTTAACACATGTATCCGTCATATTGTAGATAGCATCATTTTCATAGTCATTCATCCATTGTTCGACTTTAAAATCTGGCAATCTCATTCGTAGAATACCTTACTCAAGAAATCCTTTGCACGTTCAGACTGAGGATTTTCAAAAAACTTTTCACTCGTATTCTCTTCTACAATTTCACCTTGATCCAAGAAAATAACTCGAGTGCCTACCTTTCTCGCAAATCCCATTTCATGTGTAACCACAACCATTGTCATACCTTGCTTACCTAGATCCTTCATTACTTCAAGCACTTCCTTGATCATTTCTGGATCTAATGCACTCGTAGGTTCATCAAACAACATAATATCTGGATTCATGCATAAGGCTCTCGCAATCGCTACACGCTGTTTTTGTCCACCAGACAAGTTATTAGGATACGCATCTTTCTTTTCTAATAATCCAACTTTATCCAAATACTCTAAAGCTATTTTTTCAGCTTCTTCATCCGTTTTATTTAAAACTTCTACCTGTGCTAACTTACAATTTTGTAAAACCGACATATTCGGAAATAAATTAAAATGCTGGAATACAAATCCCATACGATTTCTTTGTGTACGAAATTTCTTTTCATCATCCGGATTCATCCATTCGTTATCCATATAAATTTTACCTGTATCCACATGCTCCAAGCCATGAATACAACGTAATAATGTACTTTTCCCTGAACCACTCGGACCAATCAACGAGATAATATCCCCCTTATTGACTTCTAAGCTTACATTTTTTAGGGCACGTGTTTTATTAAATTGTTTTGAAACATTCTCTACTCTAATCACTTACAGCCAACCTCTTTTCCACTTTATTTCCAATACAAGAAACGATACATGTCATAATTAAATAGAATATTGCCGCTAACATATATGGCGACATAACATCATAATATTCAGCCCCAATGATTTGAGCTCCCTTTAAAAGTTCCACTGCACCGATACAACTAATCAAAGAACTATCTTTGATCAATGTGATAAACTCACTAATCAATGGTGGTACCACACGCTTAAATGCTTGGGGTAAAATAACAAGTTTCATTGTCTTCCAACTTGATAATCCCAATGTTTCACAAGCTTCCCATTGTCCTTTATCAACTCCATTGATTCCTGAACGTAACAATTCAGTTTGATATGCGCCCGAATTAATACTTAAAGCTATCATACCAATTACGATAGGATTGATTCTTAATACATTGCCTGTAAATGCCGTATAAATCGATGGAATAACAGAGAAAATAATCAAAATCTGTAGAAGCAATGGGGTTCCACGAATGATTGTGACATACACAAACGCTATAGCTCTAGGCACCTTATGTTTACTTCTTCTGCCACTAGCTCCAAGAATTCCAAGGACTAAACCAATTAAAAGGGAAAGCGCTGCAATCGCAACCGACAACAGCGCACCCTTTGCCAAATAGAGTATATTCTCTAATGTAAATACCTGATCAATCGCAACAAACATACACTTTCCTCACTTTTCCTTTACTTTGTTTCTAATGGAGATAAATCATATTTTTTACACAACTTAGCATAATCATCACTCGCTAAGAATTTTTTAATACATGTATTCATCTTCTCAATCATATCTGTGTTGCCTTTTTTCGCAATGATGTAGTTTTGTTCATCCATTAAAGATTCATCTAACATTTTAAATTCGTCACTCTTCACATAGTTTTTCGCTACACCCAAGTCAACGATTGCTGCATCATATTGATTTGCACTCAATGCATTCATAATGTCTTGCACATTCTTTAATCCAGTTACTTTGGCATCCTTAACTTCTTTTGCGGCAGCCTCACCAGTAGCTCCTGTTTGAGCAACTAGAGATTTACCTTCTAAATCAGCAGTCGATGCGATATCGGAATCTTTTGGGATCACAGCAACCTGGCTTGATCCTAAATATGGATCTGACCATTCTACTTTACGTTTTGAATCATATGTAAATCCTGAAATTCCCACATCAATTTGATCACCTTGAAGCTGTGTAATGATATTATCGAAATCCATCTTCTTCATTTCTAACTTGTAAGTAACACCTTCTTCGTCACTTAAATATTCTTCAAAACACTTCATCATATCTGGATCAAATCCGATGATATCTCCCTTTTTATTTTCCGATTCATATGGAGCATAATCTGGAGAAATCCCCACAGTAATTGTTTTTACATCCTCTGATTTACTTGAACATCCTGCCATTGTTAACGCGGTTAAAGCTGCCATACCTAATTTAATAATTTTTTTCATTTTATATTCCTACCTTTCTTCATGTGTAAATCAAAAATTATTCTATATCGTCGATCACTTTCCATTCACACACACCCTTTCTAATAAAAAAAACGCCCAAATATATATTGGACGTTATATACGCGGTACCACCAAAATTCCATCTGCCTATACAGATGACACCTCATTCTTAACGCGAATTCACGATTTAGCCTCAAATCTTCGACCAAATAACTCCAAGACACGTTCCAAAAGATTTCACAATAACTTACACCTTCCGTTATCTCTCTTTAGAAAAATTACTTTTGTACTTCTTCTCTTCTTTGTTTATGTAAATTATTATATTCGTTTTCTGAAAACTCGCAAGATAAAAATGAAATTATTTTACATTTGCTTACAAAAAAATTGGATAATAGAAATCAAGTAAAAATTAAAAAAATATCAATGATTTTTCATGGTTTTTATTGCACGCTAAAAATCCCTGAAGAAAAAGCGCTTTTTTTCAGGGTGGTTTAGGCGTATAATCTTGTTGTTATTTGTTGTACTGGTATAATTCACCAGTTTTGCACATGC
>QWCH01010721.1_pt1 | contig 10305 bp, 9 predicted proteins | sample 1972671 | NCBI WGS metagenome assembly QWCH01 (sample SAMN09866713, study PRJNA288562) | Human gut metagenome isolate term3_stool, whole genome shotgun sequencing... | isolation source: gut | host: Homo sapiens | place: USA: California | reverse complement strand
CAGGAGCAGGAACAAACAGAAGAATAAGATAAATTAATACCCTCCCTGTCTTATTTATGAGATAAATGCCTATCTTTGTGGCACTTTTTACGAAAAAAGGTAATTCAAATTAATAGATATAGAAAAGAAAATGGCACAAGAAGACGTTTTTAAGAAACTTGTATCGCACTGTAAAGAGTACGGCTTCGTATTTCCTTCAAGCGATATCTACGACGGACTAGGCGCAGTATATGACTACGGTCAGATGGGCGTTGAATTGAAAAACAACATTAAAAAATATTGGTGGGACAGCATGGTGCTGTTGCACGAAAACATTGTCGGTATCGACTCTGCCATCTTTATGCACCCTACCATCTGGAAGGCTTCCGGACACGTGGACGCATTCAATGACCCTTTGATTGACAATAAGGATTCTAAAAAACGTTATCGTGCTGACGTATTGATCGAAGATCAGTTGGCTAAATATGACGATAAAATCAATAAAGAAGTAGCAAAAGCCGCCAAGAAGTTTGGTGAATCATTCGATGAGGCTCAATTCCGTTCTACCAACGGACGTGTGTTGGAACATCAGGCTAAGCGTGATGCACTTCACACTCGTTTCTCAAAAGCACTGAATGATAATAATCTGGATGAACTTCGTCAGATCATTGTTGATGAAGAGATCGTATGTCCTATTTCCGGTACTAAGAACTGGACGGAAGTTCGTCAGTTCAACCTGATGTTCTCTACAGAAATGGGATCGACTTCAGACGGTGCCATGAAGATTTATCTTCGTCCGGAAACGGCACAGGGTATCTTTGTAAACTATCTGAATGTGCAGAAAACCGGTCGTATGAAAGTACCTTTCGGTATTGCCCAGATTGGTAAGGCTTTCCGTAATGAGATTGTTGCCCGTCAGTTCATCTTCCGTATGCGTGAGTTCGAACAGATGGAGATGCAGTTCTTTGTAAAACCGGGAACGGAACTGGATTGGTTCAAGAAATGGAAGGAGATTCGTCTGAAATGGCATAAAGCGCTGGGCTTCGGTGATGCCAGCTACCGCTATCACGACCACGATAAATTGGCTCATTATGCCAATGCTGCAACAGATATCGAGTTCCTGATGCCATTCGGTTTCAAAGAAGTGGAAGGTATCCACTCCCGTACGAACTTCGACTTGTCTCAGCATGAGAAATTCTCCGGCAAGAGCATCAAATACTTCGATCCGGAATTGAATGAATCATACACTCCGTATGTGATTGAAACTTCTATCGGTGTAGACCGTATGTTCCTGAGCATCATGAGCGCTGCTTATTGCGAAGAGCAACTGGAAAACGGAGAAAGCCGTGTTGTGCTGAAATTGCCTGCTGCCCTTGCTCCGGTGAAACTGGCTGTTATGCCGTTGATCAAGAAAGACGGTCTGCCTGAAAAGGCCCGTGAGATCATCGATGCTCTGAAGTTCCATTTCCACTGCCAATATGACGAAAAAGACAGTATCGGCAAGCGTTATCGTCGTCAGGATGCCATCGGTACTCCGTTCTGCGTAACAGTGGATCATCAGACATTAGAAGATAACTGCGTGACATTGCGTAATCGCGACACCACTTTACAATAAACCATTAACGAATGAGTAAAAAAATCTATTTATTCTCCTTAGTATTACTGGCTTTGGCTTTTGTTTCTTGTAGCGAAACCGAAGAAGAGGGAAAGTTTGCCAATTGGCGGGCGCGTAACGAGGCCTTTTTAGATTCTTTGCAGCAGGTGTATGATGCAAAAACTGATCCTGAATTGGAATTCTTTGTACCTTTTACGGATCCGGGAATGAAGATTTTCTATAAGAGAACGGTGAAAAATGACGAGGGGAGACGTCCTGTAATACCGAATGTTGTATCAGCGTATTATCGTGGATCTTATTATACAGGTGAGGTGTTTGATCAGAACTTTACCGGAAAAGATCCTGGGGACTTTGATTCTCCAACAGAATTCTGGGTGAATCCTATTTCAATGTCTAATCCTCCTCATATTATACCAGTGGATGGATGGATCGAAACATTGCAGAGGATGAGGACAGGAGAGAGATGGACTGTTTATTTACCTTGGGATATGGGATATGGAACTAGTGACCGGGATGGTATGCCCGGATATTCTGTTTTGGTCTTTGATATAAAACTGGAATCGGTAGTTTCAGATTATTAGATTGTTGAAAATAAGTATGTTTATGAGCTGATTACAAGTAAAGTTTGGTAGGATAGAAATTTAGTAGTCCTTGTAATCGGCGTACTTAAAATATTAAAATTCCCTTTATTTTAGTTGATTCTATTGAGAATTATACTAAAATAAAGGGAATTTTTATTGGAGAGTGATCTAATAATTTTCAATATTGAGGAACTTGTCTGGAAACAGCATATTATAAGTTCATTATATCGATATAATAAGTTGTGTTATTGCCTGTCGTAATGCCCCTAAATGTTTCACCGTTTAAATTACGACTAGATATTTGTGGAACAAGAGGTCCTGTTGGACCATTCTTGATAGCTCTATATGTCCACAAGATAGCTTCATTTCCGTTCTTTCCATTTTCGTCGTCTATGTATATGCTGTTTATTGCATTAGGAATAGGTGTTGAACTAGCTTTTCTTAAAACTCCATGTTGAAAGCCTAATTTTTGTGCAGGCTTGTCACTAAATCTCCAGTAAAGAGTTGTATTATGCCCGAAATTAGATAAACCAGTGGATACTAAACCTCCGTTATCCTCTAAGCTGTTTTTATTTTTATGATCCTCATTGTCATGATATCTCTTTACAAGATCTACATCACCTTCATTGATATTCCATACATAATCATATAAAATCAGAGTACCTCCACCATAATTACCTGGATCTACTAAGCAAAATCTAAATCTTACATTTCCATCAACGGTTGTAGAACCAACATTGCCGGTTGCATGTGTATCTCCTCCATCTTCACAGTCCATTCGGTATACAAATTCTCGATTACCACTGCAAGTACCATACTTAAATACTCCAACTTTGGGGGCATTTCCGCCATAAGCTCTTGTGTCAGTTCGTGTTTTACTGTCATAAGCTAAGATTAGTTTGTTTAATGAATCTTGGATAGCCTTGATTAATTCGGGTTCCGCGCATGTTTCTTCTTGTGTAGTAGGAGTTAATTCATCTTTCTCTTTGTTTAACTCATCAAAAGAATATCCTTTTAATATTAATTCGTAATCAGCAACTACACTTTCTAGTTCGTCAGATAATTGTGTGTTTTCACTTGCACTCATCGCTCTTTCTTCTTCATTTAGAGAACAAGAAGCTAATAAAATGCTGAAACAAAAAAAAGTAACTTTTTTCATAATACAGTTTTTAATAAATGTGGATAAATAAAAATTATTTTGATAGTTCTTCGTCAATAAGATGACAAATCTCTCGTTTTGAGTTGGAATTAACAATCAAACGTCCATTTACGATAATTGTTGGGGTTGCATAAACACCGAGTAGTACTAATTGATTTATCGATTTTTCAATTAATTTTTTCCCTGCATCATCTTCAATATCTTTCTTGAATTTGTTAATATCCATGGATGTACTATGTGCTATATTATATACAGTTATTGAATCTATGTATCCTTTATGCGTGTATAATGAGTCATGGAATTCCCAAAACTTATTTTGTCTATTGGCTGCTTCACTTGCTATTTGGGCAAAAGTTGGTGTTGCCGAATAGTGGATATAGCCAAATTTGACTTTTTCTTTGTATTTTTGATATATTGTTTCATATAGATTGTGAGCATTAATACAAGATTCGCAATCAAAATCAGATATAATGATAATAGATACTTTTGATTGAAGATTTCCTCTATAATAAGTGTGCAGATTGCTTAAATCAATGGATGGACTTTTAGGAGGATAAATATATTGCACTATTCTTTTATTTTGTTTTAAAGAATCCAGCAAATTATCTATAATAAATCCTTTCAAGCGATATAATCCTGATATCTTTCCAGTGGGAGAGTTTGTGGCTACATTATACATATTAGCATCACGAAATTCTATAATTGATTTCAGATTATAACGTTTTGAAAGAGAATCTATTCCCAATCGCTGGATTTGATTATCTGTATAATTATCAATATATTGCTGATAAGATAGTTGTTTTTTATCAGCCTCTTTCTGTAGTAACTTAACGTTTATTAATTGCTCAACTGCCTTCTTCTTTATTTCATAAATTTTGTTTAGTTCGTCAAAGAGTTCTTGTTTAATGATCGTATTTAATTCATCAGTATAAAGTACTTCTTCTCCTAATTCTGCAATTATCTCTCTGTCATTATGTGATGATTTTTTTCTAGAGTTGCATGAAGGACAAAGTAATGCAAACAGTATGATAAATATAGAATATTTGGTACGTTTCATAACTTTATTATTCTATGGAAATTACTCCTACAGCTACCCATAAAGGAGAGGATACTTTAAGAGTATATTCTGTAGTTTTGTAGTGTTTATCTAAGTTGATGAATTTGATTTTCTCGAAAGATGTTGTTTTTTCATAGTAAACTGTTTCACCGGTAGTTGAATTAATTATGAGTATTGTTACATCATTGCTAGGATGTTCGAATTCTATTTCTAATAATGAGTTATTTACATAGGCTTGTACAGGAGATGGTAAATTTGCAGAGCGGTGCTCTATCTTTACTCTGACCTTCATCTTGATTTGTTTTCTTGTATCTAATGGCATTGCAAAGATAAGATTTGAACAAATAACCATAAGAGAGAATAAAAGTAGATTTCGTTTCATATTGATTTTATGTTATTGGTTTGTTGCAAAATTACGATGTTTGCGTATGCGGAACAATAACATGAAATAACAATATGAAAGATAATCGATCTTGATAATCAGGGTGTTGCGTTTTTGATATAACAAAAATGAGATAATGATAACACTTTCTTTTGCAGGACTATCTTTTATCGTTTTTAAGATCAAATATTACAGAGAAAGTTTGATTGGATAGTTGCTTTCTTATGCGATACTTTCTTTGGTTGAGCGCATATTGACTTTCAACCCTCATACATTTTTTGATAGTATCATTAGAAAGTTGAAGATAATTAAGTATACAGTAATAGAGATCTTCCTGCGTTAGATTTGGATATTGGTTAAGAAGCTCCTGCATTGCTTCCGTGAAAACTTCATTTATTTCTTGATAAATTAATGAAATATCTTCTTGGGATACTCCTTTTTCTCTTTTTATTTTAGATGTTTCAATTAATTGTATTTTCTTATAGGATGTGGTGGTTTTGAATAGACGTACACATGTTTGAAGGCTTTGATGCCATAATTCAAATCTTTTATTTACTATATCTATGTACTTTTGTTCGTTAATTTTGTTAGTGTGTGATATTGTTTTAATTTCTTCTTTTAATACAGCTTTTTCTGTTTGGTTTTTCATAAGAAGTTGCTGTAGATATATGTATTTTATTTTATTGCGGTTGCTGATGTACATTAGTATAAATATGGCAAAGGATATTGTCAATAATATGCAAATGATTAATACTGCTTTATCTTTTTGGTACTGACTTTCTACGCGCTGTTCATACATTTCTGTAGAGTGTTTTTTTATGAGACTATTAATCTCTGTATGATGAACCATCTTTTGTATAGAATCATAATAAACTAATGCTGTATCATTGTATAAAATAGCTTGCTCATATTTTTTTCTTTTTTTATCTATTTCGTATAATGTTTGGTAGATAGATGCTTTTGCATAGATATCTGCATTGATTTTAGCTTTGGATAAATAACAAATAGCAGAGTCTGTTTCTTCCAAATTGCGTAAAATAATCCCTTTCCAAAAGTAAATGGAAGAAAAACTTGTATTATAAGGTGCATATTTTAATGCATGTTCTATATTCTTTTTTGCTTCTATATGCATTCCTAAATTATCATAAACTTTTGCTATATCACATAATATGGCAGTCTGCCATATGGAATCATTGATAGATTGTGCTATGGCTAAGGATGTTTGATAATAAGTTAGTGCGCTGTCTTCATCGTCTTGTATTGCATAAATGTTACCTAAGCCTCGCGTCGCATGAAGAATACCATATTTATCTTTTAATAGTTCAGCAGTAGAATAAGATTCTTTATATGTTTTTATTGCCTGAATATAAAATTCTTGATTTTCGTAGCACATCGCTAAATTATTGTAAACCTGTAATATAAAGGTTTTATCAGTCGGGGTAGATTTCAGAACTGTTAAATACGCCTCTGTTGCTTTTACATATTCTTCATTATCTTGGTATACCCTTCCAAGATAAAAATATGATTTAGCTTTTAAATTGTTGTTATCTTTATTTTTATAGTAGTCGATTGCTATCGATATTATAGAGTCATTTTGATGTTGAATGTAATTTTTATCTAAAGCTTGTGTTAAGAGCAATGCATACATTGCTTTAGCTGATTTACTGGGTATTTCTTGAATAGAAAAACTTCTTAATAAGTTTAAAGCACTATCAGGTTTACTAAGCATTAATGAATCTGCTAATTGGAGTTGAGGGATAATATCAGATTTATGACATGCATTTAATGTAATGAATAGTACTATTAAAAAGATTGTGTAGTTTGATTTCATAAAGTGTTTGTTTCTACAAAAATAACTATTTCTAAATGAAATATAGTTAATTAGGAGGATAAAAAATCAACGGTAAAAAGTAAATGATATAAAATACAGGACTTATTTTTCTTTTATGCTGCTCTCCCTTATCTGCAATGATCAATCAGCAGTTGACAGGCTGTTTCCCCCATCTTATAAGTCTGATGCGATACGGCAGATAGCTTGGGTTCCACATAATTGGCGTGCTGCTCATCCGTGTATCCGATGATGGCGATATCGTCGGGAATACGAAGTCCGTGCCTTTTGATTACTTCCATAGCGGCAAAAGCCAATGTGTCATTCATGGCAAGGATGGCATCGGGAGGCTGGGGGAGAGATAATAATGTTTCCGTAGCAATCTGTCCTTCCTCATAATCAATTTTCCGGCAGACAACTAATTCCTTTTCAATCGGAATCCGGTTATCGCGCAAGGCTTCCAGATAACCATGCTTCCTTCTTTTTACAATATCCAGATGATTGGCACCGCCGATAAAAGCCACCCGTTTACTTCCATTGTCCAGCAGATGCTGGGTAGCCATTTGTGCGGATTGTGCTCCGTCTGCTATTACTGACGAGAATTGATCGGTCAGGCAAACACGGTCGAACAGAATCAGCGGCATATTGATCTCTTTCAATGCAGCAAAATGAGAAAAGTCAGTTGTTTCCTGAGACAGGCAGGCGATAATCCCCTCTACCCGCATATTGACCAGATTCTCTATATTCCTTTTTTCATGCTCGAAAGACTCGTGCGATGTCGTGATAATGACGAAATATCCGTTATCGATCGCCATGTTCTCTATCCCGTTCAGAATGGAGGCAAAGAAATGAGTGACAATATCCGGAACGATCACTCCGATGATGCGCGGCGCATTCTTTCGCAGACTCATAGCGAAAGGATTGGGACGATAATTCATCTCTTTGGCCAGCTTCTTGGCTTTGGCGCAAAGTTCACGGCTGATTTCCGGGCTGTCTTTCAGCGCTCGGGATACAGTAGGGATGGATACGCCTAATGCTTGGGCGAGGTCTTTGAGTGAAGTATGTTTCCGGTTTTCCATCTGAAGGTCTCCAACTTAGATTTATCTGCAAAGAAAGCATATTCCCTGATAAATCTCCGCATTTAAAGAAAGATTTTTTACGTAAACCGTTACGTAGCTTTTTCGCCCCTCTCTTGTCCGTTGAGAAGGGTTCACCCCTTACTTTTGTCGCATACAAAATAATTTAAAACCCTATACGTATGCAATACCATGAAATCGGAAAGACAGGGATGAAAGTATCGTCTCTCAGCTTCGGAGCTTCCTCTCTGGGAGGAGTTTTCCATGATTTAAAAGAAAAAGAAGGCATTCAGGCTGTGTTTACAGCCATCGAAGCCGGAATGAACTTTATCGATGTTTCCCCTTATTACGGACATTATAAGGCAGAGACTGTTCTAGGCAAAGCGCTGAAGGATATTCCTCGCGACCGTTATTATCTTTCTACGAAAGTCGGACGCTATGGCAAAGACGGAGTCAATACATGGGACTACTCGGCAAAGCGTGCGACGGAGAGTGTATATGAAAGTATGGAACGTCTGAATATTGACTTCATCGATTTGATCAATGTGCATGATATTGAGTTTGCCGACCTGAATCAGGTGGTTAATGAGACATTGCCTGCTTTGGTCGAACTGCGTGAGAAAGGAGTGGTAGGACATGTCGGAATCACTGACTTGCAGCTCGAAAACTTGAAATGGGTGATAGACCGTTCGCCAAGCGGAACTATTGAATCTGTTCTTAGCTTCTGTCACTATTGTCTGTGCGATGATAAATTGGCTGACTTCCTTGACTATTTCGAATCGAAAGAAATCGGTGTCATCAATGCTTCTCCTCTCTCGATGGGCTTGCTGAGCGAACGTGGTGTTCCGGTCTGGCATCCGGCTCCCAAGCCATTGGTAGATGCCTGTCGCAAAGCGATGGAGCATTGTAAAGCAAAGAATTATCCGATAGAAAAGCTCGCTATGCAATTCTCGGTGAGTAATCCAAAGATTGCGACTACCCTGTTCAGCACCACTAATCCGGAGAATGTGAAGAAAAATATCGGCTTTATTGAAGAACCGGTTGATTGGGAACTCGTGCGTGAAGTGCGGGAAATTATCGGAGAACAGCAGCGTGTAAGTTGGGCAAACTCTTAAAAAAACGGTCGATTCTATGGATTATACGATTATTGATGCGCATGCCCATCTGTGGCTTCGCCAAGATACGGTGGTCGATGGTTTTCCTATCCGTACTTTAGAGAACGGACGCTCCCTGTTTATGGGGGAGATTCGGCAGATGGTTCCTCCTTTTATGATTGACGGGGTGAATAGTGCGGAAGTTTTTCTGTCCAATATGGATTATGCCCAAGTCTCGGCTGCGGTTATTACACAAGAATTTATAGACGGCATTCAGAACGATTATCTGATGGAGGTTGTTTCACGCTATCCGGACCGTTTCTTTGTTTGCGGAATGTGTGAGTTTCGCAAGCCGGGCTATCTGGAACAGGCGAAAGAACTGATCGGGAAGGGATTTAAAGCGATTAAGATTCCTGCCCAGCGCTTACTTCTGAAAGAGGGACGGGTAATGTTGAACTGTCCTGAAATGATGCAGATGTTCCGGTGGATGGAAGAGCGGGGAGTGATCTTGTCAGTCGACTTGGCAGAGGGGGCGATACAGGTTCCGGAGATGGAAGAGATTATTCAGGAATGTCCTCGATTGAAGATTGCCGTCGGCCATTTCGGGATGGTTACTCTTCCGGATTGGAAGGAGCAGATTAAGTTGGCACGTCATCCGAATGTGATGATTGAGTCCGGTGGTATCACATGGCTGTTCAATGACGAGTTTTATCCGTTTAAAGGTGCCATAAAGGCTATTCGTGAAGCCGCAGAACTGGTTGGTATGGAGAAACTGATGTGGGGCTCGGACTATCCGCGCACGATAACAGCCATTACTTATAAGATGTCTTATGACTTTGTGGTGAAATCCCTGGAATTGTCGGAAGTGGAGAAAACGTTATTCCTGGGCGGGAATGCGCGGAAATTCTACGGCTAAACAATCACTGTACACATGAAAAAGAATACATATACCATTCCTCTCGCACTGGTTTTCAGCCTTTTCTTCTTGTGGGCGATCAGCAGCAATCTGCTTCCCACAATGATCCGGCAGTTGATGAAAACCTGTGAACTGAACACTTTCGAGGCCTCTTTTACGGAGACCGCTTATTGGCTGGCTTACTTTATTTTCCCTATCCCGATAGCTATGTTCATGAAGCGTTATAGCTATAAGGCGGGAATCATCTTCGGGCTGTTGCTGGCAGCTGTCGGCGGATTGCTGTTTTTTCCTGCTGCCATGCTGAAAGAATATTGGGCTTATCTCTGCATCTTCTTCATTATCGCTACCGGAATGTGTTTTCTGGAGACAGCCGCCAATCCTTATGTCACCGTGCTGGGAGCTCCCGAAACGGCTCCGCGCCGATTGAATCTGGCGCAATCCTTCAATGGACTAGGCGCTTTTATCGCAGCGATGTTTCTGAGCAAGCTGATTCTAAGCGGTACCCATTATACACGCGAGACGCTTCCTGTTGATTATCCGGGAGGCTGGCAGGCTTATATACAACTGGAAACGGATGCGATGAAACTTCCTTATCTGATATTGGCTCTGTTGCTTCTT
>QWCH01005475.1_pt1 | contig 10305 bp, 5 predicted proteins | sample 1972671 | NCBI WGS metagenome assembly QWCH01 (sample SAMN09866713, study PRJNA288562) | Human gut metagenome isolate term3_stool, whole genome shotgun sequencing... | isolation source: gut | host: Homo sapiens | place: USA: California | reverse complement strand
ATAAAGGAAAGTACGATAATGAACTCTTAGCTATTGCAGAGAAATCTCAAGCCCCTTACGCAAGCCTAAAAGTAAAAGATGGCGAGAAATACAAATTAAAAGGCGAAAAGGTATTAAAGAACGATACTAAATACCTTTACAACTCCGTCGGCGATTACAGATCTTTCCACGTTCTCTCTATGCGTGAAGCTTTAAACGTCGAGTTTAATACCGGTAAAGGTAAATTGGCTGAAGATGGAAAAGCCGGTGTTAAAATTGATGATTCCCAAGAGATTGGTCACAGTGAAAAAATTAAGGGCAATGAATCCGGGCGTGAAATTACCTTCCCTGATGGAAGTAAACTCATTCCCCCGGCTAAACCCGAAGATCAAACCACTGAAAATGAATTTAAAGGTTGGAATACAGATGCAAATGCTACTGCACCTCTAAAACAAGATGAATTAGATGCACTGACATTTACTGAAAAAACAACCACATTCTATGCCATCTACGGCCCGAAAGACGATTACCACATTAAGTATGAATACGTCGATGAAAGTGGAACGGCAATTGATGCGAAGTACAAAATAGATGATCAAAAATATCCGGCAAGACAATCCGGTAAAAAAGACCAAGCTATTTCTGCTGAACACTTGAAAGCCCCGAAATTCCTCGGTTACGAACTTAAACAGACTAAGACTGACCCTGTTCCGGAACAAGGCAAACAAGCAACTTACACGAAAGACGGTACCTACACCGTTAAATTCATTTACAAGAAACTTGACCCGATCATTCCTGAAGATAAGGCAAGTGAGGATGTAAAGAAGACTTATATCCCCGTTACTTGGAAGATTGATGAAACCAAGGGCGAATTTAAGAAAGATGGAGCCGCAGTAGCGGATGCTTCTATCACTTACTATGTAAACCCTGTAGAAAACAAAACTTTTACAGATGTTGTAAATAAAGCCGGTTTAGTAGCTGCATCCAAGGATGAAAATAAGTATAAACTTAATACTGATAATCCCAACACCTTTGATCCTGCCAAAGTAAAATCCCAAAAAGGAGATCAAGAGCCGACTTTAACTGTAGAAGACGGAACTGAAATTACTAATTGGCGTTTTACTGTTGACAAGGGCCTTGTAGCCACCGTCAACTTTGAAGAAACCAAGGCAGAGCAATTCAAAGATAAGCTTAAACCTGTCGATATTAAAGTTTGGGAAAAAGATCCTATCGACTGGAAGAAGGGCGTTGAATTAAAAGACGCTAATGAAGATCTTCAAAAGATTTTAGATGAAAACACCACAGTCGTTACTGACGAAAATAACAGAACTTCTGCTACTGCCAATCTCCCCAACGGCGAAAAAGGTAATCTTAAAGTTACCTTCAGCGACGGTTCTTCTGTTATCGTTAAAGAGCAAACGCTCTATGTAGCACCTCACAAGAACGATAACAATAAGAACCTACCGAAAGATGCCGTAAAGGTTGAATTCAAGATTGGCGAAGGCGTTACTGGAACTGAAAAGACCATGTACGTTAAGCCGGGTACCGATGTTAAGTCGGATGCACCCGCTGTAAACTTAAAGAAAGGTTACAAAGACTTTAAATGGTACAAGGGCAATGAAGTAGCGAAGGATGAAGACTTTAAAGTATCGTCCGAGGTGGTCTTTACAGCCAATGCCGGTCAAACCGACGCTCAAAAATATGGCGATCAACTTGAAGTTCAAGACATTGTTAAATGGGTTGGCGATCAAGTTGAATGGAAAGATGGCGTGAAACCCATCGAAGGCGTTACCTTCAAGAATGTTGAAGACCTAAGCAACAGAAGCACTGCTAATGCTGGCGTATTCACCGGTAAGCTTAAGGTAACCTTCGGCGACGATTCCACTAAAGAAATTGATGGACAAAGATTAATCGTTCGCGCTAAAAAAGGCGATAAGGTAACACCGAGCAACGATGATCCGGGAACTTATCCTGAAGATGCAAGAAACGTTAAGTTTGTTGCAGGCAACGGAATTCAAGCACTAAATCCTGATAACAAGGAAATGGTTCTTCAAAAAGATGAAGCGCTAGAAGCAAATGATTACCCGACTGTAACTGTAAAGGCAAACCATGAAACAAAGGCTAATAATGTAGATTATTATGATGTGCAGCCTGGTAAACTTACAGCAAAGGAAACAACTATAACAGCTTCTACAACAGAAAAGGGTAAGAAGGATGTTGAGTTCTCCTTCGAGTTCTACAACAGCAAGAAACCGACTGAACAAATTCTCGCATCCGTTCTCAAAGGCAGATTTGAACCTACCGTTCCGGAAAAACAAACTGGTAAATATGTAGGTAGCGATATTACTTTACCGACTTTTGAAAATAAAGATGTAAATACCGGTGACTTACAAGGTACCTGGAAGTTTGATGGTTGGTATCGCAACGGAAACAAGTTGACTGAGGCGAAGGTTTCTGCAAATGATGCTGAAAACAAATTAGTCGGCAAATGGATCTTAACTGAAACCGAAACGGCTAAAGTCACACGTGAATTTGCTATTGATCCTGCTATTGTAGGAGCTGACAAAGATGTACCGACAAGTCACGCTTTACCGAAAGCTGTTAAGGATCAAAAACCCAATGATACGACCAACTATATCGGTTCCGAACAAACACCTGGCAAGGATAAGTTCAATAAGGTTGACGAAGAGATCAACGGTAAACAAGGTACTTGGACCTTTAAAGCTTGGAACAAGACTAAATTAACCGTCGATGCGAATGAAGCAAATAACGTATTTACCGGTACTTGGACTTGGACTGAAAAGGGCAAGATCAACATTAAGTATGTATTTAAGGGTGTAGGAACAGATCGAGCTCTTCCTCAAGAGATTTTAGATCAAAAACCCACCGACACTTCCGGCTATCAAGCACCCGCAGATCCTACTCTACCTGCTGTTGCATCCCACGATGTTATTGTAAACGGCGACAAGGTAGGTACTTGGACGAGAGGAGATAAGTGGAAGAAAGATACCGATACAGACGGAAATATCACGTATACTTTAATTTGGACATTTAAAGAAATAAAATCCGACGACCCGGTCATCAATCCCGTAAAACCTGGCGATAAGAAAATCGAAGGTAAGGGTAAACCCGGTTCAAAGGTTAAGGTTACGATTCCTGGAGTAGAAAAGCCTATTGAAGTTGATGTCAATGAAAAGGGCGACTGGACTGTTGAAGTTCCGAAAGATAAAAAGCTTAAAGACGGAGACGTCATTAAAGCAAAACAAAAGACGCCGGGCCTTCCTGAATCTAATGAAGTGACAAGAAAGGTTGAAGGCGATACACCCTCCGAACCGAAGAATTACGACGGTTATATTAACCTCGAACCTGTCGGTGAACAAGAAGCTAAGCGCGCAACGGATATTCACGTCATTTACCTCTATGGCTACCAAGACAAGACGGTTCATCCTCAAGGTGATATGACCCGTGCGGAAGCAGCTGCTATGGTTGCTCGTTTGAAGAATTTGGATATGTCTGACACATCCAAACCCGATTTCAAAGATGTTGAAAGCAGATGGTACAACTCTGCTATTAACGCCGTCGTTAAGGCCGGCTTAATGAAGGGTTATCCCGACGGAACCTTCGCTCCCAACGGTAAGATTACCCGTGCCGAATTTGCACAACTTATTAAGGGTATCGACAATCCGAACATGGCTGAACTTCCCTTCACCGATGTCGCAGGTCACTGGGGTCTCGATGCGATTAGCCAAGCTTACGCCAACAAACGTATTATGGGCTATCCCGACAACACCTTTAAACCGAACAACGACATTACCCGTGCCGAAGCTGTTACGATTTTGAACAGTCTCTTCGATCGCGGAATCAATGAAGCAGGTCTTGCTAATGTTCGCAAGGATATCGTCGAATTCAAAGACTTAGACAGAAGCCACTGGGCTTATTATCAAATCATCGAAGCTTCCAATACCCACGAATTCTATCGTGCAAAAGACGGTGAAGTACCGGAAGTTTGGGTAAGAGTCTTAAAGACTTGGAACGATTTTTTGAAATAAGCAGATCATAGACATGATGTAGCAATACATCATCATAAAAGAAAAGACCGAGGGCAACCTCGGTCTTTTTGTGTGGAGAAATGAAGTTTGTAAAGGTTCTATGTCAACCATTGAGGAGTCTAGTAAAACTGGGCTCCTTTTGTGTGCACTAAAAAATACCCCGCGTTTTGTACTGCCCCCAAAAGTTGGACCAAAAAAACCAATCTTTGGGGGTCTTTTAATGGCAAAATACAGTTACGAATTGAAGAAGAAAATCATCGAAGAAAACTTGAGAAGAAGATCAAACAGGGAAACTTCAAACAAAGAAACTTTACCTCGATCCGTACATGGACATACATAATATGGAAATCATCAGCTATATCCTCTTCGATCAGCTTAACGGCATCACCATGCTACGAGACTTAGAAGAAGCCATCGAACGAACCAACGGTTGCCCCTACCGCCGCACCTTCCACTCCGATCGCGGTTGGGGCTACCAAATGACCGCCTATCAAGCCATGTTAGAAGAACACCACATCTTTCAAAGCATGACGAGAAAAGGCAACTGCTACGACAACGCACCCATGGAAAACTTCTTCAGCGTCCTGAAAAGAGAAATCTAAACAGATCACGTTTACCGAAGCCGGAGAGAGCTCGTCCGAGCCATCGAAGACTTTATCCACTACTATAACAACGATGAATCAAAGAAAAGTTAGGAGGCATGAGTCCGAAGCAAGACCGTGAACCCATGAAATCCGCATAGGAACTAAGTTATGTAAAACAAAATCGAGCAAGCGAAATGCTTACTCGATGAAGTCCAACTTTATGGGGTCACTCTGCCCCAATGGATATTTTAGAACCAAATAAAAAGAGCCGGACGAATCCGACTCTTCAAGCGCAAACCGAAGTAATACGCCCCTATTTGTTCATTATTATAGCAATAAAGGCTTAATTTGTAAAGATTTAAATGATAAAAGACTTCAATTGAGTTAGTTTATTATTTACGTCAGTTCCTAAAATTTGAAAGAAAGCGGAGTTAGGTATATTTCTTTCAAGACTTTTTACAGCACTTTCAAACTCTCTCACTATCCTCTGTAGTTCAGTTATACTAGTATTCTGAGATTTTAGAAAGAAAATTGTAAGAATAAGAAAGTCTTCAATATGTGAAAAAGATATGTTTCTAACTCCGGTTTTATTTTCGATATAGCCTTTAATCTGATTGGACTGATCATCATTGTTAAATCTGCAATCAAATATAACAGAATTATGCATAACTGCATTTCTTAGTGATGTTAAAGCAAACACCATATTTTCGATGATTCTACCATTTTGGTTCATTCCGGAATGATGAATATTGAGTTTCTCAGCAAACCTGATTTTATAATTTCTATCGAGACAGTATAAAAAGTTACCAAACTCCCCAAAAGAAATTACTTCAAAGTACGCCCATAAAGGTACGGGTTTTGAGTTATGAAAGAAGTGCGAGATGACGGGATTTCCTTTTGAATAATGATAGGCTATTGTTTCATCAATTTTATTACGTAATTCCAATCGTCTATTTAGATATTTTTTATATTTCTTATCTCCCGGCTTATTCCGCTTATAGTCTATTAACATAGCGCTGTATATATATTCGATAGACGGATTCTCTTGCGGAACTAAACAATCGATTAACCTGTTTTTTAAACTAGTTTCAACCTGAATAAGTATTGGAAAGAAAATTATTTTCAAGCGATTATCGAAATCATGGATGGCTTTAATCTGATCAAACTTTTCATAGTTTTGATCGTTACTTCTCTTTTTTATGAATCGTAATGCTTTATATCCATGATAATAACCCATGTTTAATAGTTCCTGTTTTTGACGAGAACCACCTATTTCAGTTTTTATGATTATCCCGAATATGGCGCATCAGGCCATCTGTAGTTTTTCCTTTACTTAATTTATGGTTCACCTAAGTACCTCCCAGAACCACTCTAGTCTTTTTTATTGTTTTCCATTCTATCTTTCACGCTTTCACCTTTATCAAGCAAGATAGTGCCTTGCATTTGTCTTAGCTTGAAGACTTTTTCAGTTTCTTGGATCCAAGTATCTCGAGGTAAGCCTTCAATGGTATCACTCTCTTTTGTAAAAGACACTTACGCCGATGCCTAAGCCATTTGCAATTTTAATAAGTTGATCTTGTTTAGGATTTCTAATTCCCAACTCATATTTTCTAATCGTTCCTCCGATTATGCCTAACAGCTTACCGAGCTGATCTTGAGTAAGTCCACGCAACTCATGAAAGGAGCGGATTTTATCACCGATTTCCATGAGTAAGCTTCCTTCTAAAAAACAATACCACATAATCAAGTAAAAGAACACAATAGTGACTTGATAACGGAAAATTGTCCCTCGCTATATCATCGGGTATTCGTCTTCGGAATTTTTTGGCAAAGTAGGTAGCGGCTTTCCCGGTCAGTCAATGTGAGTAAGTATGGACTGCCGATTTTGGTTGTCACCGTATCCGCCTCTAGGGCGCCTATACAATAAGAATAATGATTCATCGTCTCTCCCGGTTGATTGGTTTTTGTCGACACCATTTACCGGGAAAAGGTGAATCGTTTTTTGTTGCGCTTAGATTGTAAATTCAAGACGCAAAAATGCCCCACGTTGTCGTGAGGCATTTTCTCTTCTTATCTTTATTTGTCTTCAGCTAATGCTTTGTAGCGTTCGTAGGTTTGTCTTGCGTCTTCTTCCGATGCGTCGAGGAGTTCTTCGCCTTCTTCGGGGGAGCGTCGGAGTAAGGATGCGTAACGGTTTTCGCTCATTATGAATTCGCGGTAAGACTTGGTCGGTTCTTTGGAATCCAGGATGAAGGGGTTTTTGCCTTCTTTAATGAGTTCGGGGTTGTAGTGGTATAGTTGCCAGTAGTTACTTTCGACGGCTTCTTTTTGTTGTTGGGTTGCATACATCATGCCTTTGTTGAGGCCGTGGTTAATACAGGGCGAGTAGGCGACGATGAGGGAGGGGCCGTCGTATGCTTCGGCTTCTTTGATGACTTTAATGAGGTGGTTCATGTTGGCGCCGAGGGCAACTTTTGCGACGTAAATATCGCGGTAGCTCATGGCTAAGAGACCGAGATCTTTCTTAGCGGTTTTCTTACCGGCTGCAGCAAATTGTACGACGGATCCTTTCGGCGTAGCTTTGGAGGATTGGCCGCCGGTGTTGGCGTAAAGTTCGTTGTCGACGACTAGGACGTTGACGTCTGCCCCTGTTGCCAGGACGTGGTCCAGTCCGCCGTAGCCGATGTCGTAAGCCCAGCCGTCGCCACCGTACATCCAGAAGGATTTTTTGGTGAGTTGCGCTTTGTGATCGAGGACGTAGTTTTTAGCTTCTAACGCTTCGCCGTCGAGATCTAAGCGTTCCAGGGCGGCGATAACGGCGTCGCTGCGTTCGCGGGTGCCTTCGCCTTCGTTAAAGTTGTCGAGCCATTCTTTGAATGCTTTCTTAGCGTCGGCATCGTCGATGGCGTTGTTTACTTTTTCAAGTTCCATGGTCACTTTTTCACGTTGTTGACCATTGGCAAGGTACATACCTAAGCAGAATTCCGCATTGTTTTCAAATAACAAGTTGGACCATGCCGGGCCGAATCCTTGATAGTTTGTGGTGTAAGGTGCGATGGGGAATGCGCAGCCCCAAGCTTGGGAACAGCCCGTAGCGTTGGCGATGTACATTCTGTCGCCGAAGAGTTGGGTGAGAAGTTTAGCATAGGGGGATTCGGAACAGCCGGCGCAAGCTCCGGAGAACTCGAGGAGCGGTTGTTCGAATTGGCTGCCCTTGATGGTAAACTTGTTCATCGGGTTTTCCTTGTGGGACAAGGTCATGGCGTAATCCCAATTCTTTTGTTCGGGAAGTTGTGTTTCAAGATCTTCGAAAACGAGGGCTTTTTCTTTCGCCGGGCAGGTTTGGATACAGTTGCCGCATCCCGTACAGTCGAGGGGATCCACTTGAATGGCGAATTCGTATTCCTTAATCCCCTTGGCGGGAACGGTGCGGAATGCTTCCGGTTTGTTTTTCACTTCTTCTTCGTTTAGTAAGAATGGGCGAATAACGGCGTGGGGGCAGACGAAGGAACATTGGTTACATTGGATACAATTATCCGGTTGCCAACGGGGGACGTGTACGGCGATGCCGCGTTTTTCGTATTTCGACGTTCCCAAGGGGATGTAGCCGGATTCGTAGCCTTTGAAGGCGGATACGGGCAAATCGTCGCCGTGAAGTTCCGTAATGGGAAGCATCATGTTGCGTACGTATTCGCTCAAGGTTTGATCCACATCCGGTTCGACGACGGTGAGGTCTTTCCATTCCGCCGGTACGTCGAATTGATGGAGGTTTTGGTATCCCACTTCGATGGCTTTATAGTTCATGTTGACGATTTTTTCGCCTTTGTGTGCGTAGGATTTTTTTGCAAATTCTTTCATCAAGCGTTCGGCTTCATCCATGGGGATGATTTCGGCCAGTTTAAAGAATGCGGATTGTAAGATCGTGTTGGTACGGCGACCTAAGCCGATTTCTTCCGCCAAGTGAACGGCGTCGATGGTGTAGAATTTAATGTCGTTTTCCGCCAGGTATTTCTTCACTTTGTTGGGGAGGCGTTCCGCCAAGGTGGCGTCGTCCCACGTGGTGTTCAACAAGAATACGCCGCCCGGACGAATTTCGTTGACGATATCGTAGCGGGTGATGTAGCTTTGGTTGTGGCAGGCGATGAAGTCTCCGTGGGTAACGGCGTTGGAATTACGAATGGGTTCGTGGCCGAAGCGGAGATTGGATTTGGTAATACCGCCGGTTTTCTTGGCGTCGTATTCAAAGTATGCTTGAACATACATATCCGTGTTGTCGCCGATGATTTTAATGGAGTTCTTGTTGGCTCCGACTGTACCGTCGCCGCCGAGACCCCAGAATTTGCATTGGATGATCTTCGGATTTTCGATTTGGAAGCTGTGATCCACGGGGAGGGAACGATAGGTAACGTCGTCTACGATGCCGACCGTAAAGTCGTCTTTGGATTCGGCTTGTTTTAAGTTGTCGAAGACGGCTTTAATTTGTGCGTGATCCACGTCTTTCGAGGAAAGGCCGTAGCGTCCGCCGACGATTTCCGGTCTGTCGTTTACGCCGTTAAGGGCGCCGGATACGTCGAGGTAAAGGGGTTCTCTTCCGCCGGGTTCTTTTGTACGGTCGATAACGGCGATGCGTTTGACCGTCTTCGGCAGTTCATCTAAGAAATGTTTTTTAGAGAAGGGGCGGTAGAGGTGAACTTGTAAATAACCGGTTTTTTCGCCGGCGGCATTGAGTTTGTCTACCGTGTCTTGTACGAGGCCGCTGACGGAGCCCATGCCGACGATGACGTATTCCGCGTCGTCTGCGCCGTAGTAATTAAAGAGTTTGTAATTGGTGCCCTTTAATTCGTTGACCTTGTTCATGTATGTTTCTACGATTTCGGGAATGCGATCGTAGAATACGTTGACGGCTTCTCTGGATTGGAAGTAAGTGTCCGGGTTTTGAACGATCCCTCTTTGTTTCGGGCGTTCCGGATTCATGGCGTTTTGTTTGAAGTGTTCAACGGCATCCCAGTTGAGCATGTCGCGTAGATCTTCATAATCCATGACTTCGACTTTTTGGATTTCGTGAGATGTTCTGAAGCCGTCGAAGAAGTGCATAAAGGGTACGCTGGCTTCGATGGCACATAAGTGGGCGACGGCGGAAAGGTTCATACAGTCTTGCACATTGGCGGAAGCGAGCATGGCCCAGCCGGTTTGGCGGCACGCCATAACGTCGGAGTGATCGCCGTAAATCGAAAGTACGTGGGTACCTAATGTACGCGCCGCTACGTGCATTACGCCCGGATATAATGAACCTGCCGTACGGAACATACTGGGGATCATGAGGGCGAGACCTTGGGAAGCGGTGTAAGTGGTGGTGAGAGCGCCCGCTTCCAGGGAGCCGTGTAGTGCTGCGGCTGCACCGGCTTCTGCTTGCATTTCAACTAAACGAACTTCTTGATCAAACAAGTTCTTCTTTCCATCGGCGGACCAAGAATCGACCAATGCCGCCATCGGAGACGACGGGGTAATAGGATAAATCGTAGCTACTTCGGTAAAAGCGTAGGATACATAAGCCGCCGCTTCGTTACCGTCCATAGACTTATAGACTTTTTCTCTCATGAACACACTCCTTACATTCTGTTAAGTATAATGCTTACTTTTTGTGAGCGTGAGATAGGCGAAAGTGAAAACGTTATCACTCATTCGATCTCTGC
>QWCH01005462.1_pt1 | contig 10332 bp, 10 predicted proteins | sample 1972671 | NCBI WGS metagenome assembly QWCH01 (sample SAMN09866713, study PRJNA288562) | Human gut metagenome isolate term3_stool, whole genome shotgun sequencing... | isolation source: gut | host: Homo sapiens | place: USA: California | reverse complement strand
CTATGCCGTAACCCTGCGCGAAGCCGAGATTCCTGAAAAGTACTGGCTGCCCGCGATCATGGACTGGCTGCTTTTCACCTGGTACAAGAACAGAAATCTTCCGGTATCTTATTTATTGAAACTTTACGATGAATATTCAAAAAAAGAACTCAACGGATTCAAACGTGTAAAAATCCAAAAAGAGCAGCTTCATTTCCAGCATTCTTTAAAACGGCTGGTTAATTACGGATAATTTTCATCTCACACATTTACACCATCTGCATATTATGTACTGTAAACATCATTATTGGAGGATTCAATATGAGCGATTTAGGTACAGCAAACTGTGGATGTGGCTGCGAAGGACGCGACAGATTCGGCGGAGACTGTGGATGTGGTGGATGTAACGGCGGATGCGGATGCGGCAACAACGGATGTGGCAACGACAGCTGCCTGTGGATCATCCTTCTTCTCTGCTGCTGTGGTGGTTTCGGCAACGGATGCGGATGCGGCAATGGCTGTGGATGCGGATGCTAGACAACATAATATTTCCTGCATAGGACTTAAGAGACGGAGTCATTTTTCCGTCTCTTTTTTCATATATATTTATAACGCTGATCCCGGGAGGAGCCACTATGGCCGGAAAACCTTCAAAACCAATGACACCATTTGATAAATCTGTCACACCCTCCTATTTATATAAATTGAAGCTGTTTCTTTCCTTTCTGCCTCCTTCCACTCAGCGCTTCCTTGCCGTCTATATCAAATTTTCCGAATTCCGGTATACGATGGATTATTTCCGCGGACTGCCGTTTCATGCATTTTCTTTTCAATCTATCGGTGAACTCGCACCCTATATGGATGAAAACGAACGGAATATGATGGACCAGATGACTTCTATGCTGCAGATAATGGAAATGATGGTGATGGCACAGACCGATTCTACGTCCGGAGGTTCCGATTCTTGCGGTCCTGCAGGACCTGTTGATCTTATGAAGACAATGATGTCCGGCGAAGATATGGAAATGTTCCAAAATTACATGGACCTGTTCGACCAGGAACTTTCCTCGCCTGGAACCTCTGCCATGAAAGGAGACTCTTCACATGAATGGAACAACGAATCATACAGCGAATGAAAACACTTCCGAAAACAATTTCTCAAACAGTTGGATGGATCATCCGGCCATGAAGGGAATGGACCCGGTCAAACTGGAGTTGATCCGGCTTGCAGCCAAACAGACCGCCGGCAAAAGCGGGAGATCTCTGGCTCCCGTTATGATGGCGCTCATCACCAGTGCGAACAAGAAAGGGATCCAGTTCACTCCACAGGAAATGTCTCTCATCCTCGACATTCTGAAAGAAGGACGTTCCAGAGAAGAACAAAATCAGATCGACCAGATGGTGCAGATGGTCCGTACACACATGAAAAACAATACTTAATTCCTTTTCGTTCTCAGATATGCGCAAAGAAGAAGGACAGTTTAAAGCCCTTCTTCTTTGCGCATCATACGGAGTTCTCTTCTCTTTTCTCCCTTTTCCCATTCTTCTTTTTCTTCTTCCGTCTCAAGGTCCAGTCTTGGCACCCTGACCGGTTTGTCATTCTTATCCAATGCTACCATTGTAAAATACGCATGATTGATCGGTGTACGCTCCCCACTTAACGCTTCTACATACGTATCCACCTTTACTTCCATGGATGTATTACCGACATAGGTTACCTTTCCTATGATCACAACTGTATCTTTGACATATGCACCGCGCAGGAAACTTAAGCTGTCTACAGATGCCGTAATTACATTTCTTCTTGTGTGACGTTTTGCCACCATACCCGCCACTTCATCGATCCACTGCATAAGTGCTCCTCCGAACAAACGGTCTGACGCATTCAAATGTTGCGGCCTTACCATATGGACTGTCTCCACGATTGAATCCGATACCTTTCTGCTTTCTATTTCCACAAAAAACACCTCTCTTTTTCTTTTTAAGCTCTTTTATTATAGCACCAGATTTGTTATACTTAAACTAATTTCAATGTAAGTATTCTGAAATTCATGTATTTAGTTATATACAACATCAATTATTAGACAGGCTGCATTTCGCAGCAGAATGGAGTTTTCATGAGAAATATAAAATTAACGATCGAATACGACGGAAGCCGTTACCAGGGATGGACCAGACTGGGAAAAGATGAATCCGGCAATACCATCTCTAATAAAATTACTGAAGTTTTAAAAAAAATGACTGAAGAAGATGACCTGGAGCTTTTCTGTGGATGCCGCACAGAAGTCGGTGTACATGCCTATGCACAGATTGCCAATTTCAAGACTTCTTCTTCCACAACGACACAGAACATCAAACATTACCTGAACCGTTACCTTCCGATGGATATCGCAATCATCGATGTAAAAGAGGTTCCAGAACGTTTTCACGCACAGCTGAACGCCACATCCAAGACCTATGTATACCGTATGACGATCGACGATGTACCGAGCGTCTTTGACCGCAAATACACTTACCATTGCTACCGTATCCCGGACAAACGTCTGATGCAGCAGGCCGCCGAGAAACTCACAGGACGTCATGATTTCCGCAACTTCTCCAGTGCAAAGAAAACGAAATCTACGGTCCGTGAGATCTTTGATATTGATATCTATGGTGACATTGAAGAAATGCAGATCCTGATCCATGCGGATGATTTTCTTCATAATATGGCACGTATCATTGTCGGAACGCTAATGGATATCGGACTTGGCAACCGATCTGTGCAGGATATTGATGATATCTTTGCGGGAATTCTCGAAGCAAGTGCGCCTTGTGATCCGAAGGGATTATATTTGCAGGAGATTACGTATTAAATTTAATTACTATTGAATGCATGAAGCGGTCGTTACCCGGACCTCCATAAAACTTAGGAACTCTTTCCTGTTCAGATTCCGTCGGCGGGAAAATCTAAAGGGACAAAATTCTGCTAAAAGCAGGCTTTCAAAATTTGAAACTCGGCATACGCCTCAAACAGTCAAATTTTGAAAACCTAACGCAGAATTTTGTCCCTTAAGATTTTCCAACACCTTCTCCATATTCACTGGAAAGAGTTCCTAAGTTTTATTCCGTGGGTATCGCATGCTATAATGATTCAACAGCGGAGCCGTAACCGTTGTGATACCGGAAGTATACAAAAAGCCGGAAAGTCAAGGTTTTCACCACAACTTTCCGGCTACACACAAAAGTTACAATTCCGCTGTTGAATTTTCAGTAGCGTTGGCCATCACGACATGAGAAAGACTTGGCGTTCTCATGGACCGAGAGGCCACGATACTGCATTAACCAGGATTATACAACAATAATCCGTACCCTTCTCGCCTTCAATACCTCTACTTCCTCCGGCAGAAATTCACGATCCGTAACCACTCCTGTATAGTCTTCTAACTGATTGATCCAGGTCATGGATTGTTTTCCGAATTTTGACTGGTCTACTGCCAGATAGGATCTTGCGCACTGCTTCGGAACCTGGCGTTTCAGCCACATCTTTTCATGTGTCGGTGTTGTTACCTGGAATTCTTCGTTGATGGAAGCTGCTCCAAAGAATCCTACATCAAACCGGAAATCCTTCAGCATCTCTGTCGCATATCTGCCAAACAGACTTCCCGTCTCTTTCTGTACCATACCGCCACATATGTATACTTTCGCATCACTGTTTTTTAATACCTGTGCAATCTCCAGATCATTTGTCACAATGATAATATCTGGGATGTCCCGGATTAATTTTGCGATCTCGCAAGTTGTCGTCCCCGCATCCAGAAATACTGAATCTTGCGGATGTACAAATTCTACACATTTTCTTGCAATTGCTTCTTTACTGTTCTTATTACTGGTCTGCTTTGTCTCATAAGCAATCTCTTGTTTCGCGACCGCACCTCCATGACACCGTTCGATCATATTACCGCTTTCCAACTTCATCAGATCTCTCCGAATTGTCATGGAACTTACATTCAATTCTTTAGCCAGCTCATCTACCTGCACACTTCCATTCTCTTTGATCAATTCAACGATCATTGCCTGTCTTTCTGCCGCAAGCATATTATCTCCTCCCACATTACGCCAGATCTGCGATCTGCAGTCTTTTCATTTTTTACTTTATAAATAAATTTATAGAAATTATACAAATTCTGTCTCTATTGTCAGTGATATCTCATATTCCGGATACTGTTTCTTCATATAATCTGTAAATGATTTTCGCAGTCCCTCCCAGTCTCTGAGCGCATAGTCCACAATAAAATCACAATAAAGAGTATTGGTTCCTTTGCTCAGATATAACGCATGAAAGCTCTTCACGTGCTCATTTACACGTACAAATTTTCCAATGTATCGACGGATGTCAACAACACTTGAAGTATCCTCATCGACTGCATAGATTCCGAATACCATCGTCACATGATATTCTTCCATGATCCGAAGCTGCAGTCTGTGAATCTCTTCATATACCTCTCCAATGCTTCTTTTATGATCAATTTCGATATTCACCGAGCCCGAATAGCGGTCCGGTCCATAATCGTGCAACATCATATCTATCGCACTGATCACCCCGTCTGTTGCACGGATTTCTTTATATAACTGTCTTGCAAGTTCTTCTTTTCCTGAACGGCCGATCAGATCCGACGCCGTATTCTTAAGCGCATCTACCCCACTCTTTATAACTACAAAGGAAAATACAATACCCGCATATGCATCCAGTGAAAATCCTGTAAATAAAAATATTACAGATGACAAAATCGTAAGTCCCGAGAAAAACGAATCATTCCTTCCGTCTTCTCCCACTGCCAGAAGTACTTCCGATTCCACTGATTTTCCTATCTTTATTGTATACATTCCAAGGCAGAACTTCGTCACAGCTGTTCCCGCCACGATCAGAACCATCAGCATACTGACCTTCATATCCGATGGATGTAAAATTCCATCTATCGACTCTTTCAACATACTGATCCCCGCATACAAAATCATAATACCGACCACCATGCCGGTCAGATACTCAATTCTTCCATATCCAAATGGATGCTTTTCATCCGGATGTTTCCCGGAAAGCTTTGTTCCTACATATGTCAGAAACGAAGATCCTGCATCCGTTGCATTATTGATTCCTTCCGACACGATTGCTATTGACGATGCCAGCGTTCCGATCACAATTTTCACTGCCGCGATCAGTAAATTAACTAAGATTCCTATCAAAGACGTTCTTATTATCCGTTCCTGACGGCTTGATTCCTTCATAATACACCTGTTCCTTCTTTCTTTTCCTGTGTTTATGATAACATGTCGTTATTTCATTTACAAGATATTGCAGGTGCAGGGCACTCTGCCAAAGCTGTCACTTGCCAAAACATACAAAAGAAACGGCTGTAAGAGCCGACACGCATTCATTAACCTCCCAATGAAGCATATCCGTTCTTCCAGCCGTCTCAGGCTTTTCTTATTATACGATTCGTCTCAGATTACATAAATATATTAAGTATCAACACTTCAACCACACCGACAGCCCATGCTACCGTTGATGTTACAGACCAGATCGTTAACTGATCTTTCGCCTCGCTGACACCTAAGGTTCTGTTTACTACCCAGAAATAACTGTCGTTGAAGTATCCGAAGAATAAAGATCCTACGCAGCATGCCACTGCTCCAAGGATCGGGCTTACGCCTGATGCTGCGATGATCGGTGCTGTGATACTTGCTGCTGTCGTCATTGCTACAGTTCCTGATCCCTGAATGAATCTCATTGCTGTCGCGATCAGAAGCGGCAGGATAATGATCGGGATTGCTGTCTTTGCAAGCCCTTCTGCCATAAATGTTCCAAGTCCGGAGTCTTTGATGATCTGGCCGAGCGCTCCGCCGCCACCTGTTACTAACATGATGATTCCGGCTGATGCCATTCCTTTTTCCATCTCTGCAAGGGCTTCATGTCTGTCAAGGCTTCTTCCCAGTGTCAGGATTGCCACGATCAGTCCGAGTCCGACTGCTACGATCGGCTGTCCAAGGAATACAAGGATATTCATGAATCCTTCTGTCTTGCCCATTGCTGTTGCTACTGTGTTGATCAGGATCAGGATGATCGGGATGATCAGCGGCATGAAGGATTCCAGTGCTCCCGGAACTCCTGTCATATCCATTGCAAATGCTGCCTCGTAGTTAGGCTCCTGATAAGGCATCTCTACGATCTCGCCTTCGTCGTTCGGGATTCTGTAATATTTCTTAGAAAGGAATAATCTTGAGTATGCGATACATGCAATTGCCATCGGAAGTGCAAGTACCAGTGTCAGTAAGATGAATTTTCCTACGTCTACTCCGAAGATTCCGCAGACACCTAACGGTCCCGGTGTCGGTGGTACTAAGGAGTGGGTGATTACAAGTCCTGCTGCCAGGGCTGTTCCAAGTCCGATCACGGATTTCTTCGTTGCTTTGGAGATTGCCTTTGCGATCGGTGCCAGTACAACGAATCCGGAATCACAGAAGATCGGGATAGATACCAGGAATCCTGTCAGTGCAAGAGCTTCCTCTTCTCTCTTCTTACCGAACAGTTTTAAGAATGTATGTGCCATTCTCTTGGCTGCACCTGTTACTTCAAAGATCTGGCCCATCATAACACCAAATCCGATAATGATTCCGATACTTCCTAAGGTTCCGCCAAACCCGGAAGTGATCGAATTTACAATACCAAATGTCTTCTCAACACCGTCTACTTCGATTGTAATGTTTGTAAGTGGCATGCCGCCAATCACGCCAACTACAACTGTACTGATGATCAGGGCAAGAAATGCCTGGATTTTTGTCTTTAACACAAGGAATATCAGGACTGCGATACCTATCACCAGACCAATCAACATCCTTTCCCCGCTAAGTCCGTTTACCATAATACAGACCTCCTATGTTCTCTCTTTTTTACTGAGGCAGAGTTCTTTTCCTCTGCCTCAATTCCTTTTTTACGTTTTGTCTATTTCGTCTTGTCTGTTTTTGACATGTTTTGTTATTTATTTTGCTGTCAGCACTTCCACAGCTTCTCTTAATGTTGTGATCTCACCTACGTTTCCAGGGAAGATAACGTATGGTGTCAGAGGGAATTTACTTTCTTCTCCTGTCTGCCATACCGGGATTCCAGGCTTGATCTGACCAAGAACATTCGCTTTCTTTACCGCCAGAGCTTTTGTTCCTACATCACTGGATGTAATTCCGCCTTTTGCGATTACAAAGCTTGGTGTTACACTTAAACGTCCAACCAGTGACTGTACTGCATCGGAGATCTTTACAGATAATCTTAACTCATCCTCTTTATCACCTGTATCAGCAGTAATCAGTGCTCTTGTTGTATAACAGCAGACTGTCTTTCCGGCTTTAATGCAAGTCTCTTCCAGATCCAGACATCTCTTTACTTCTTTTTCAAATGCTTCGTCATCTTTTACAAGTGTTGCATCCAGTTCGATGAATTCAATATCTGTCAGTTTCTTCAGTTCTTCCACCTGTTTTGTAGTCTTATCTGTATGAGAACCTACAACGATGATTCCTCCGTTGTCTGTCTCTTTTACCACCATCTGTTCTCTGCTAAGAAGCGGCTGATCGGTTACTCCGCCCATAACCTTTACGATAGCTGCCGCCGTACGGAACATGAATACTTTTCCCTTTGCCATTGCTCTGTACAATGCCACACAGAATACTTTTACATCTGCATAATCCACAGCATTTACAATGATCTTATTGAAGTCTTTCACTTCCATCAGTGCTTCTTCGATCTTGTCGATGTTCATATCGTGGATATCTTCCAGTGAAATGCAGGTAACATCGGAAGCTTTGTATGCCCCTTTTGTCTTCTCTTCTACATACTCCGGCATTGTCGCTGCACTGTAGCCAAATGTCTTATCTTTGGCAAACTCTGTCTCATTCGCAGGAATCAACTCTTCACCGTATTTTACATAATGTACATTATCAATCGTATATCTTCCGCCTTCTTTGAAGAATGGGCAGAGGATCTCACCGTCGATCGTCTTTCCTGTATTGGCTTCATAGTTCTTCTTCAGAAGCTCTGTCTCCAGTGGATAATGTCCACGAAGAGTAGAATCACTTCTGCTGATGAATATGTATTCTTTTCCGGTCTCTTTTGCGACTTCGTCAACCACTGCAGCGATCTCATTGTGTGCCTTGGTTGTCTGTTCCGCTGTAAATCCTCTGGAGTTGGTCAGGACATAGAATAAGTTATTCTCCTCATCAAATCCCTGACGGATTGTATCTTTTTCCCAGTTTGTGTATACGGAAATGTCATGTACCGTCTGAACTCCTGTCGGGTCATCGTCTAAGACAACGATCTTTTTATTATTCTTTTCAATTTCTTTCTTTAACAGTTCATCGATATAAGCTTCGTCAATCTTCTTATATGAAGTTAATACTTCTGCATTCAATGCCATGTCCATTCTCCTTTACTCTTCCGTCTTTTTTACTTCTACGTCAGCAAGTTTTTCGAAATACTGAACAATTCCGCCATGATCATCATTCATATGTCCGTGGATCTTCAGTGTCTGAAGGATTTCATAAAGCTGTGCTGTATATGGAATCGGTACATCGATCGAATGTGCTGTATTTACTACGTTCTTGATATCTTTATGGTTGATTCTGATCGGTCCGCCTGGTTTGAAGTTACGCTCGATGATCATCGGGATCTTGGCATCAAGTACTGCGCTTCCTGCAAGTCCTCCGCGGATCGCATGATATACTTTTTCCGGATCTGCTCCTGCTTTTGTAGCAAGTACAAATGCTTCAGATACCACTGCAATTGTGTTATTAACGATTACCTGGTTTGCAAGCTTTGTAACACTTCCGCTTCCGCTTCCACCGATCAGTAACGCAGAAGATCCAAGAATATCAAAATACTCTTTCATTGCATCGAAGTCTTCCTGATCTCCTCCGGCCATGATTGCAAGTGTTCCTGCAACAGCTCCAGGCTCTCCTCCGGATACCGGTGCATCTACGAATCCTACACCTTTAGCTTTCAGTCCTTCGTAGCATTCCTTTGATTCTACCGGTGTTACAGAACTCATATCACATACAACGGTTCCTTCTTTGATGGTAGATGCAACACCGTCTTCATCAAATAAGATAGATTTGGAAATTGCTCCGCTTGGAACCATGATGATAATTCTTCCACACTGCTCACCAATCTCTGCGTATGTTGCTTCTTTTGCTCCTGCTGCTACAACATCTGCAACTGCTTCTTTATTTAAATCAGATACCAGCAGCTCTACACCTGCATTCAATAAGTTCTTTGCCATCGGTCTTCCCATGATACCAAGTCCAATAAATCCTACTTTCATTTTCATACATCCTTTCTCTTTTTCACTCCACATGATCGTTTACTTTCACAACATAGTTTACACTTGTTCATTTCCGTTCGGCTCAGTGAAATGTGTCGTTCTTTTTTGTTTCTGACTACACTTTACTACATACCGGTATACCGGTCAAGACGTTATTTTTCTTTCTCTTATTTCACCAGTTTTCCGCCTCTATTTTTGTCTATTTTCAACATATGCATCGCTTTTCTTTCGTTATTTTCTTAACATTATAGACAACTTTTTTCACCCTTGTTTTCCTTTTCACTTGACCGATTTCAGCCCGTATTGTATGATATTTATAGCGAAAAACGCATGAATTTTGTTAAATAAATAATTATCGTGAAATATAAGGAGTTACTATGACACCACTCAATAAACAAGCTTATAATTATCTCCAGAAATTGATCATGGAGAATCATTTTTCCTATCAGGAAGTCTATTCCGAGACAAAATTATCAAAAGAACTTGGAATTTCGCGCACCCCGCTAAGAGATGCCGTGCACAGACTTGCACAGGAAGGTTATATTGATATTATTCCCAGCAAAGGATTTATGCTGCATCAGATGAACCGGAAGGATGTAAATGAAACATTTCAGGTACGTTCTGCACTGGAAACATACTGCACCGTTCAGATCAGTAAAGCTTCTTCTACCCGCAAAGCGAAAAAGCTTTTTAAAGAGCTAGACTGGATCATGGAGTGCATGAACGATATTATGGAAACTACACATTCTATCAAAGAATTTTCCGAATATGATTTTCAGTTTCACACAAAAATCATAGATTATCTGGAAAATGAACAGTTTTCAAATGTATTCGCCATGTTCATGTACCGCATGAAACGGCTGGCTGAACTCTCCCTTGCACATAAAGGCCGTATGGAACAGACTTACGAAGAACATATGGCAATTTTGGATTGTATGAAGAATGGCGATACTTCCCACATCTATGAGATTACATTGAAACATATGGAAACGCCCCGCGATATTAACCT
>QWCH01006467.1_pt1 | contig 10337 bp, 5 predicted proteins | sample 1972671 | NCBI WGS metagenome assembly QWCH01 (sample SAMN09866713, study PRJNA288562) | Human gut metagenome isolate term3_stool, whole genome shotgun sequencing... | isolation source: gut | host: Homo sapiens | place: USA: California | reverse complement strand
TCTTGTACTACTTCTCTGTCTATGTAAATCTTTCAAAGAACAACTTTTAAGCGCAAACGCAAAATTTATTGCGAAAGCGAGTGCAAAGGTATAACAAAATATTATACGCTCCAAACTTTTTCGGGAAATTATTTCATTTTTTTCATGACAAGGCGGCTAAATTGATTTAAATCAACCATAGGAGAAATAACACCTTATTATATAGGTGGCTTACTGAAGGAAGGACAACAAAACAGGAGAGAAACGGGGCAGCTACAAAAACTCTCCTCGCAATCACAATTCAATGTATTTTGAAAAATACATAGCTGACACATCTATGTAGGGTATTAGCAGAAATTCCCAATATAAAGGTACAAATAACATATCACACCGACAAACACTTAGTTAGAAATTCGCAGATTATCCCAAAGATACTTTTACGAAGAGAGTGTCAATGCCATCAAGGCACAAATCTGGGACAACTTGATTGCCAATCTCCTTCTGATGGTCATTCAGAAGCGTTCCAAACACTCACGGAGTTTCTCAGAATTGACTACAATAGTAAGAATCAGCTTATATGACATGGGCTACTACACCTTCCTTGATGAACCTGAAAAAGATTGAGCAAAAATGATTCAAGAGTCTAAAGAAGCACCTCATGAACCAAGTCTGTTTGATTAGATGAGACCTTATTTTTTTGAAAAAAAACTCGAAGTCCCACTATAGAGGACTTTGGGTGGAATATTTATACCCATCAGCGTTTTAGTGGATAGCAATAATCATGAATGTTTACATTTTCCTCCACTTCACTCATTCCCCACAACAAGAGCTGAGACAGGAGCGACAATGAGACTGTGAAACGACACGCTTGACATTATGACACAGTAAAGATGTTAAACAAATTCAAAACAACCAATTTTTTAAGAAAAAAAAATAATAATATCCTTAGAATGAATTTGTGGAAGCCCCATGCAAGGTTGCACCAAACTCTCCTCCTCCATTGTTTTGGAGAGTATTTAGGACACTTCTGTCCCAATATGCCCCCTTTCATCGCAACGAATCTGTCAGTCAACACCGTCTAAAAAAGTTGGCACACGCTTTGCAAGTTATAGCTAATGGGGGCAATGGCTCCACACAATTGAAATTAAGAAAAAACAACTACAAAGTATTATTTAAATTATGAAATTCAACGATTATTCAAGAATTGCAGACGATCGAAACCGTGAGTTGGAGCTAACCCGCGCCTTTCCGATGCTCATGCGCAAGGTTTACACGTGGATGACTATGGCTTTAGCCATAACTGGCATCGTGGCATACGGCGTCAGCACATCCCAGTCGATGATGGCGATGCTCTATGGCGGAATCGCCCCACTCCTCATCGCTGTGGCAGTAGAATTCGGCATTGTCATCTATCTGTCGGCAAGAATACAGAAGCTGTCACTCGTAGCTGCCACCAGCTGGTTCATTATATTCTCAGCCATCAACGGCCTGACGATGGGCTGGATATTCGCCGCATTCACTATCGCCTCCATCGCCAAAACTTTCTTCATCACGGCTGGCACTTTCGGCGCAATGGCACTGATAGGCTCCACCACGAAGAAAGACATGACAAAGATGGGTGGCATATTGTTGATGGCATTGATTGGGCTTATCATTGCAGGTGTGGTGAATATGTTCCTCCACAGCTCAATGATGGATATGATTGTCAGCGCTCTCGGAATATTGATATTTACAGGTCTCACAGCTTGGGACGCGCAAATGATTAAACGAATGCTCATGCAAGCCCCCGATGCAGGAGAAAGCGCGCAGAAGATTGCCTTACTGGGATCGCTCAATCTCTATCTCGACTTCATCAACCTCTTCCTCTACCTGCTTCGCTTCTTCGGCAGCAGCAGAGAATAAGAGCCCACAGATACATATAAGAAAGATGCAAATCCACCGCGACTTGCATCTTTTTTCCTTACTTCGTCATTGTGTCACCCAAAAATCCTCATCAAATAGTTTAGCTATTCTCAGATGTCTTGCCATCAGCGTGGTTTGTGTATAAACCTCCTTGTTCAGAGATAGTTTGATATGTTTTGTTGTCTGTTGGTATATCCGTATTGGTAAGATATCCCTTTAGGCCGTCCCATTTGGAGTCGTCGGCAACACGGTCATAGTTGATGGCGACTTTAAGTCGCATCCGTTGATATGAATATTGCTGACATTGTACAGAACACGGCGTACTTTTTCACGCTCTCGGTCACACGCCTCATTCGCTATCCATCCAACCCCATGTCCTTTAACCCCAAAATACATTGCCTTTGACACCCAAAGTCAATACGATTGGCAAACAAGGGCAACGCTACTGTTATTGCTCTCGCAGCTGTGCGGGTGTCTGCCCACAGCGTGCCTTGCAAAAAGCCCGCATGTTCTGCACCGTAGAGAAACACAGCTCGTCGGCAATCTCCTGCTCAGTGTGCGCCGTGTTGCACAGCAGGTCACGCAGCCGTTTCATACGGTTCTTCGACAACCATTCCTGTGGTGTGTCCTTGAACACCTTGCGGAAGTGGCGGATAAACGCCGGGTAGCTCATGTTCAGCTGCGAGGCCATCTCGTTCACCGACAGATAATCGCCAGCCAGCTTCATCACGTCATTGTAGAAGCGCGCGTTGGGGTCGTAGATAGGGGCGATGAATGGCAGCAGATCCGCTGGTCGGTAATAGGCTTGCAGTACCGCCGCCAGCTCTTGTTGCTTCATGGCATGCACGTCGCAGCACATCAGTCCGTCGGTGATGTAGCCCATCATCTGTCTCATGATGGTTTGCACCTCTGGTATCATGCGCAGCACCTTTCCCTGCTCCCCTTCTTGTTTACCCAGCCTCTGCAACAACGCCAAGTTCACGATGCGATGGCAGAATTCCAGTCCGTTGCCCTGGATGTACAGTCGCATGCATACACTATCTTCCATGGCAGTGACATACGCCTCCTCTGTAAACACGGCAGCAACCATCTCACCGGCATTGACAACCATCTCGACATTCTTCTTGAACCAAAGTTGTACCTTGCCACTCATCACGAATATTATCACAGGCACGGGGAGAATGTCGCCCACACGCTCACCACACATTCCAGTAATCAGAGCAAAACCCATGGCTTTTGACCCAATGTAATTGGGACACTGGCGGCGCTTGTTTAAATTGTAAAATCTCATGCGCTAAATGTTTGCAAATCTGTAGCATAAAAGCAAACAGAAATTATTTTTGTAAAGGTAAGCAAATGATGGTTGTATAGAATACAAATATATAGAATATTAAAACTTACATTGAGTTATTAAACATTATTAACGTTTAGGGGGGGGGTAAGATAGAGATATTCATCGTTTTGATATTTTTATATGCTTTTCCGCGATATTTTATGTCTAATTTTGCATTGTTCATTAGGCGAACATTTTATAACAATCAGGTGATGAGGCGGTAACGTCTTTCCACCTTATTATATATATACAATTCTCAAACCATCAAAATGGGAACAGCCTGAGCGCTATAAGTAAATAGGATGACGGTAATGCAGAATAGACAAGCCGATGTATGACAGACAATTAGGAGAAAGTTCGGCTATAAATGTATGTAAAAAGAGAAGGATGTGCCAGATATATTTGGCAACAAAACATAGAAAACTTATTTATTTATAAAACAAAAAATTGAATATGGCAAAAAAAACGTATGTAAGTCCAGGAATCATGCTACTGGAAGTAGCAGGAGACCCAGGAGGTGCAAGTGGTCCTTATAAACCAAGTAATGACCCCTCCTTAGGTGCCAAGCCTGAAGATCTTGATTTTGAGGACTTTGAATATTCTGAATCTCCTTGGGGAGATAGATAAAGTCTACTGAAACATTACGCATCTGCCTGCAAAACATGGCTGTAGATGCGTAGTATAGAAGTAAGAAATTAAAAGTAAAACAAAAAACACAACAAACAACATGAAACATTTATTACCAGCAAGGTATCTGCTGACGATGCTCCTCGCGTGCTTCATGGCACTCGGAGCGCAAGCCGTGCCGTTGAGGTACTTCGTGTCTGCCAAGACAGGTAACGACTCGCGTAGCGGTACTTCGTGGAACTCGGCCTTCAAAACCCTCAGGGCAGCGTTGCAACAGGCAGAAACAAACAACAATCCAGAAGTTGAGATTTATCTGGCAGAGGGTGAATATAACGTAGGGAAAAAGAATGCGATTTCCTACCATGAAAAATATCAAGATAGGGTTTCCCTCGGCGCACGCAACGCATTTTATGTCTTGACAAAGCCTGGGCATAAGTTGTCACTCATGGGTGGATATCCCACGCCGGGAGCGCAAACGCCGCCTACATCTACATGTAACAGCAACCCTAAACGGTATGTGACGAAGTTTGTGTCGGATGTCGAGATGAAATCTTCTGTGTTCCGCACGACCAACCATAATCAATCATTGATTATGCATGGCATCACGATCGACTCTAAAAACTTCGTAGGTGGTTTAGCTGACGGTGCATTGATAACCTTTGACAATAACAACAGAGGTGACAATCCCTATTTGGAGATGGTCGATTGTTCTATTGGTTATTACAAGTCGTCCAATGGTGGTGCCATCTTCTTCTATGGCAACATGAAAAACCCCAAAGTCAAGATAGAGCGTTGTGAGGTGCTTCAGGGCGATCGGGTGGCTGCAACAGGCGGTGGCTTCTTGATTTTCTCCATTGCCCATGCGCAGACGAACGTCCAGATCGACATGAAGCATGTTATCTTCCACGACATCCGTCACTTGGGAACATCCGAAAGGTTTGCACTCTTGGGTGCGTCGAATGCTAAACCAACCGACGGCACAGAGGATAAGTCGTATGTGCATCTTGACCACGTGCAGGTAAACCGCAACCTTGGTGGTACGGCTGGACAGCAAATCACAACTTTCTACATCCAGAGCTTCAAGGACGTGAAAGTCACCAATTCTATCTTCCGCAACACAACGGCGGGACTTGGTGGCGCTTTCCGCGTATTGTCATGTCGTAATGTGTTGTTCGAGAACAACCAATTCCACAACTGTGCATCAGGCGATGCCGGTGGTGCAGTCTCTGTACAGAGAGGGGCATCAGCCTACATACCAGACGGAGTCGGTCGCCGCCAAATCAAATTTATCAACAATGAGTTTGAGGCAAATCTGTGCCGCAACGCTGGTGGTGCACTCCATGTTCAGGATGATGATTCCGATGCTCCGGTGGATATAACCGTAGACAACTGTAACTTCAAAAGCAACAGAGTGAGAGCAGGCCAGGGTGGTGCGCTCTATATCGCATCCGTAGGTAAGGTCAAGGTTACCAACTCTGTGTTCTGTAAAAACAAAGCTGATAAATATGGTGGTGCCCTCCGCGTGGCAAACAATACGGAAAGCCTGTTGGTGGAAGGCTGTTATTTCGAGGACAACAGTTGCGACGCTCAAGCCAATGCCTTGTCAATCGGAATACAGAAGTGCAAGTTCGACGTGAAGAACTGTGTGTTCTACCACAACCATACTACGAGTACCGCTGGTTCAGACAACGGTGGTGCTGTGAATGTGGAAAGTGGCTATGGTGACTTTACCAACTGTAAGTTTTACGGTAACACAAGTACACAGAGCGGTGGTGCCGTGTTCCTTGCTGGCTCTGGCTACAGCACCGGCGTAGACGGTAAATTTAATTTTACCAACTGTTTGTTTGAGAACAATACAGCCGCAAGCGGTGGTGCCATCGCACAGGTTGGCGCTGACTACCCGGTATTTGTCAATAATTGTATCTTCAAAACCAATAAGGCATTAAGTTGGGATGGCGGTGGTGCCATTTTTGTAAATAACCCTTGCGTTGGTACCGACGTAAAGAATAGCATTTTCAATGGCAACACTGCTGCTGGTATGGGTGGTGCCATCTACAATTTTCAAGATGCATATCTAAAGTCCAGCAACAACAAATACTATGACAACCAGGCCGAAGAGGGTGGTGCCATTCGTATCAAAGACGATGCAGGAACAGACGACAAGTCAGGATTTTGGTCTACTGATGATATTTATTATGGTAACAAGGCAGTCAAGAACGATAAGGGTGCCAATGGATTCGGTGGAGCATTGTTCTTATACTTACCACAAGGTAAACAGTGTTTCATCAAGAATGCAAAATTTGTCAACAACTCGGCAGAAGGCTATGAAACAAGGCCTATTTCTGCGAATGATAGGAGTGGTGGTGGAGCGATTTATTTGATGACTCGTACGGGATTATTAGCCGGCAACCCCAACAGATTTTTGATTGATGCCTTGGAAAATTGTATATTCTATAACAACTCCAGCACTGACCTCAACACACTTACACCAAGCACCACAACACAAGGAGCTGACTTGGGATGTCATTTCAGAACAACCCCTACCTCTTTCATCAAAGCTATCAACTCCAAGTTACAACTGTCACTCCGGGATTATCAAAAGTATTTGAAGTTGGAACCTGATGCAAGTACCACTTATCTGAACACTACAGATCCTCAGCTTCCTACCGAGCCAACCGTAACAGCTGACCAAGGTTATACCGACCCTACCGATGCTGAGATAGGCGCACAAGGTCAAGGCGTAAAGGTTGACTGTAAGGAAATCGTACGGCGCCCAGAGGTAGACGTGCTGAAACCACATGCCGACATCATCACCAACGACAGTAAAAAGGAAGGTGTGAGCAGAACGTACGCATCCTACTGTGCCGACAATAAAGAATATTGGGCTAAGTTCCAGAGTATTGGTGGCGATGGACCTTACACCTTTACCTACGATGTATGGAAACAGAAAGGTCACGACCTCAGCAAGATTGTGACTGACCGCGTAGCAAAGACTTCTGAAAAGAAAGTTAAGGTAAAGATCACAGTGCCTAATTATGTTCCTGTAGTAGACAAGGATGGTTTTATCACCGACTACGAACTGAAAGGTACCAAGGAAATAGAAACCGATGAATACCCAGACAATGTCACATTGAAGGGCAACGATCTCTTCCCTGCTGACCAAGTTGAAGAGGGCTATCTCTACACCATCATCGTGAAGAGCATGACCGATGGTGGCAAGAATGAGTATGTATACGGTTGCTCGGGAGAATATAACGTGACACACCAGTTCGCGCAGAACACCGGTGCACAGATATTCTTCAAGCCATGCGTTGTGGCTCCCGGCGATCTTGACTGGGACGATGACGGTATATTGAATACTGTGGAGTGTGCGGACATTGCTGAGCCGAACATCACACTGAACGACAACACGCTCACGCCAACAAACAACAAGTGGGTGCGCTATCGTGACGGTATCAAGACGCAAAAGCTCTTTGCAGACATCGTGAACGATAAGAATTATCTTAACGGTGCCCCGGAGGCTGGTCGCGTTGTCACACTGTTGCCATCAGTACTTGGTGCATCATCGGCAACTTCCGATCCCTTCACGGCAGATATCTCTGACAAGTTCGGTTATGAAAAGAACTCCGGTGCCGTTACGGTGACTATCAACAATTACGCTATCGTGAACGACCGCTTCATGACCATGAACAGCAACGACAAGACCATCACCACTTGGGAGATTGGTGGAACCATGCATCCCTACGTGCTGATGCAAAGTACACCGGCATCACTGTTCCACAAGGACAATCAGTTCGGTATCAACATTCTGACCAATGAGCATGCGTTGTCGCAGACTGCGTTATATACCAAAATGGACGATGACCGCTACACCGTATTCGAGGATCAAGGCACCAAGAAGGTGCTGGTGGACAACGAAGGCGTGAATCTCACCGGAATGGTAGCACTGTCATACCTGAACACCGATCCCGGCAAGAAGTATTTTGCCTTTACGCAAAGTGCGGACCAGACCGGACAGGTGAATACGTTGGTAACTATCATGTTGCCATGCGATGACGATATGGACGGCATACCCAACTACTTTGACCTCGATAGCGATGGCGACGGCTGTCCTGATGCAGTTGAAGGTGATAACAAAGACATTACAGAGGACATGGTTGAAGACGGTGTCATCAAGGGTGACGTGGATAAGAACGGTGTTCCTGTAGCTGCAAAAGGCGGACAGAAAGCTGGCTCTGCTTACGACCCCGGAGTGAATGCCTGCGGCTATAACTATTGGATTGGTGGCATGGACAACGACTTCAATAATAAAGAGAACTGGACCAAAGATGTTCCTAAGGATGGACAGAACATCATCTTTGCCAACAACCAGCCTGACATCAAGGGTGAGAAGAAGGTGGCCGAGCGCGACCTGCACTTGCCTGCTGGTAAGTTTATCTCTGTAAACAAGTTGGTGAACAACGCACCGAACGAGAAGTTCGAGAAGGGTGCCACTGAGAAGACTGCTGGTCACCCAGCTGTGGTTGTTCCCGCTGATGGTGGTTTGACCGTGAAGAGCGTGGAAGGCTTCGGCACAGACGCTGACAAGGACAAACTCGTGATGAAGACATCCGACGACGGTAAGAAGGTGGGTACGTTCATTTTGAACAAAAGGATCTGTATGCTGAGTTTGACTGGCAGTACATTGGTATTCCTGTGAAGGAAGTAAAGAAGAGCCCTGTGTTCAAGGGTGCGAAGGTTCGTCTCTACGATGAGAAGAAGAACGATCCCAATCACTATTATCGGAAGTGGATCGATGTGATGCCTACAGACAACATGACCGCCTTCAAGGGCTACGAAATTGCTCCTGTATTGGATGGCAGTAATGGTGTTCGTCAGATACAAGGCGAGCTGAACTTCTGTAATCAGGAAATCGCACTGACACGACAAGCAGCTGTTGTTACTGCCTCTAAGGCAGAAGGGGATGACAACGCTAAGCGTTACGGATTAGGTTACAACATCGTGGGCAACTCGTTCATGGCTGGTGTGGACATCAAGAGCATCAAGTTAGCATCTGGTGAAGATGGTGTTAAGATGGACAACACGGTTTACATCTACACCACAGGTAGCTGGGATGACTGGAAGAATCAGAATGGACAGTCTGTAAAAGTAAAGGGTGGCTATGAAGCCGTGAACATTGACAAGGCAGGTGAGAATGGTGTTACCAGTACACTGGCACCTATGCAAGGGTTCATGGTGAAATACAGTAACCCCGTATACAGCATGAAGACAGGTACACTCACCATTCCTTACACGGGATTGAAGTCTGAGGCTGAACCTCTACGCGCCAAGTCATATGTCATGGAAGATGACTTTAACCGTGGTAGTATCATGGTGGCAATGGATAATGGCAAGGTGGTTGACAAGTTCTGGACATACCAGGAAGAGGACGCCACACCAGCCTACGACTCACAGTTGGAAAGTGAGAAGCTGAACATGGGCGAACCTTCTGTATTTGCCACAACCTCTGACAGTAAGAATGTACAGATATCCAGTTTGCCTTCGTTGATAGGAAGCACGTTTAGCGTTGAGACCGCTAAGGATGAAACCTACAACATGGAGCTGAACACATGGAGTCTGAACTATCAAAACTTGAAGTTGGTTGACTTGAAGACGAAAACTGTGATTCCGTTCAACAACGGTAAGGCACGTTACTTCTTCACAGCAACGGTTGACGGCATCGAGCATAACCGCTTCATGTTCGCCGACACGCCAGAGACTGACTTTGAGAAGGTGATGGGTGCTGTGACAGGTATTGACAACGTTTCTATCACCCTGACCAAGGGCAAGGCTGAGCTCTTCAACCTCTCGGGTGCTAAGATGGGTACCTTCAGCTTGCCACTCGATGCGCAGAAGCTGAAAGGACATGTTCCTGCAGGTGTGTACCTCATCAAGGCTACCGACGGCACGAATGTAAAGACTTCAAAGATTGTCATTGAGTAAGCTCACTTAAACTAACATATATTACTTTGCTCCCGCAGACTTCACGTGAAGTTCTGCGGGAGCAGTGTTTTTATGTAGTTGACAAGTTCATGAGTTGACAGCTCAAAGCTATTGTTTTATTGGGACACAAAACACGGTTTATCAATTAGCTGTAAAATACCTCTTTTTTTAGAGTGGCGAAGTCAGGACCCAACAAACACATACAGGAAAGATGCAAATCAACCGTGACTTGCATCTTTTTTATTTACTGACAGCCAAACTGACAAAGCTTTGAGGAAGCACTACAGAATTGGAAGACGATGGAATGAAAAAAAGCCAATGCCACAAGCACATCCAATTCTGGACCTCTGAAGGAGTAGCCCCCTCGTAAAAAGATAAATATGACGATGGAGAATACCTCTATCCATTATCAGTCTGTCTTATACGGATTTAGCTTGTCACAATTCTGACTATAAAAAAAGTAAGAAATTATGACAAAACGTAAAACCCCGCGCGAATTTTCGTATTCGTTCAA
>QWCH01005461.1_pt1 | contig 10340 bp, 10 predicted proteins | sample 1972671 | NCBI WGS metagenome assembly QWCH01 (sample SAMN09866713, study PRJNA288562) | Human gut metagenome isolate term3_stool, whole genome shotgun sequencing... | isolation source: gut | host: Homo sapiens | place: USA: California | reverse complement strand
GGGTTGGCCCTTCCGGCGGCGACATCCGCCGTGTAAACCTTCACAGCATGGATAATTTCATCCCGCCCGCCGTAGTTCAGGCAGAAATTCACCTGCACGTCGTAGTCCTCCGAGCGGCTTTCCGCATCGTGGCAGAGCGTTTGCAGCTCCGGGCTGAGACGGGTCAGGTCGCCGAAAAATCGGAATTTTACCCGGTTCTTTTCCATGTCCCGCAGCGCTTCTTCCAGATACCGGCGCAGCAGCTTCATGATTCCCGCCACTTCTTCCGCCGAGCGCTTCCAGTTCTCCGTGGAAAAGGCGTACACCGTCAGATATTCCACGCCCAGCGTGCGGCAGTAGTTGGCGATCCGCCGGAAGGCTTCCGCGCCTGCGGCGTGACCGGCGGTGCGGGGCAGACCCCGCTGCTTTGCCCAGCGGCCGTTGCCGTCCATGATGATGGCAATATGCCGGGGCGGGGGAGAGTTTTGCGAAAGTGCCATAAAGCACCTCTTTCTAAATGGTTAGTGAACAGATCTGCGAAGATAAAAAAGCAATTTCTGCTGGCGGCTGCTTCCAGCCGCCAGCAGGGGTGCTTTGTTTTGGCTGACGGCGTTAAATCGCCATCAGTTCCTTTTCCTTGGCGGCAAGAGCGGCGTCGGCGCGCTTGATGTTCTTGTCCAGCAGATCCTGCAAATCCTTCTCGGCCTTCTTCTGGTCGTCCTCGGTGATCTCGCTGTTCTTTTTCAGCTTCTTGACATAGTCCATGCCGTCCCGACGGATGTTGCGCATGGCGACCTTGGCTTCCTCGGAATACTTCTTGACCTGCTTGGCCAGATCCTTACGGCGCTCCTCGGTGAGCTGGGGGAACACCAGACGGATGACGCGGCCGTCGTTCTGGGGGTTGATGCCCAGATCGGAGGTCTGGATGGCCTTCTGAATGTCCTTGAGCAGTTTGGTGTCCCAGGGCTGAATGATCAGGGTACGGGCGTCGGGGGTGGAGATGGTGGCGACGCCGTTCAGGGGCGTTTCACTGCCATAGTATTCCACGGTGATCCGATCGAGAACCTTTGCGTTGGCGCGGCCGGCGCGGACGGAGGCGAATTCCTCGTCCAGATGCTCCAGAGCCTTGTCCATTCTCCGGGAATATTCTTTGAAATCGACGGTCATTTTGTGTTCCTCCTTAGAAATGATTTTTTACGGTAGTACCGATCTCTTCACCGCGAACCACGCGGACGATGCTGTTTTCTTCATTCAGGCCAAAGCAGACCATGGTCATGTCGTTGTCCATAGCCAGCGCCATAGCGGTGATGTCCGTGGCCTTCAGGTTCTTTGCCAGCACCTCACCATAGGTCAGGCGGGAGTAGCGCACGGCAGTGGGGTCTTTGGCGGGGTCGGCGGAATAAATGGCGTCCACGTTCTTCGCCATCAGCACGGCGTCGGCCTCAATCTCCACGCCCCGGAGCACCGCGCCGGTGTCGGTGGAGAAGTAGGGGTTGCCGGTACCGGCGGCAAAGAGGACGACCTTCCCCTCATTTAAGTACCGCTCGGCCAGATCCCGGGTAAAATACTCGGCGAACTTGTTCATCTCCACGGCGCTGAGAACCCGGGCGTCCATGCCGTGCCGGTTCAGGGCATCGGCCACGGCAATGGCGTTCATCACCGTACCAAGCATTCCCATGGAGTCGGCGTGAGAACGCTGCATCTTATCCGCGCCGTCCTTGACGCCCCGCCAGAAGTTTCCTGCGCCGATGACCAGACCGATCTGGACACCCATGTCCACGCAGGTTTTGATAGACTCGCAAAGCTCGTTCACAATGGTAAAATCAAGCCCCCGGTGTGCGTCCCCGGCGAGAGCCTCGCCGCTGACTTTCAGCAGGATGCGCTTATATTTAAGCTCAGGCAAAATGAAATCACTCCTTATCTTCATATCCTTTCCTATTCTAGCGTATCCAGCCCGAATTGACAACTACTAATTTAAGATTTCTTAAAATGTTTTCCGATTTTTCACAATGCGGGGCCTTCTGTGTATTTTCCACACAGCGCGCCCCTTGGAAAAGATGGATTCTGGCGGGATTTTTGGTTGCAAAACTGGAAACAGTAGGGTATAATGTCTGGTAATTGGAAAAACCCAAGGAAATGAGAGGGATTATCATGGCTGAAATGACTGAAAGCAAAAACTTTATCCACGCATTCATCGACGAGGACATCGCCCCCGGTGGGCAGTTTGCGGGTCAGACCGTCCATACCCGGTTTCCGCCTGAACCCAACGGCTATCTGCATATCGGCCACTGCAAGGCGCTGATCATCGACTTCGGCACCGCCGAAAAGTACAATGGCCTGTGCAATCTCCGCATGGACGACACCAACCCCACCAAAGAGGATGTGGAGTTCGTGGAGGCTATCAAGGAGGACATCCACTGGCTGGGCTTCGACTGGGGCGACCGCTTCTACTACGGTTCCGACTATTTTGAGAAGGACTACGAATACGCGGTGGAGCTGATCAAGAAGGGGCTGGCCTACGTCTGCGAGCTGACGCCGGAGCAGTTCAAGGAGTACCGGGGCGACCTGAATACCCCTGCCGTTTCCCCTTACCGCGACCGCCCCATTGAGGAAAGTCTGGACCTGTTCGCCAGAATGCGCGCCGGAGAATTTGAGGACAACCGTTATACTCTCCGTGCCAAGATCGATCTGGCTTCCGGCAACTTCAATATGCGCGACCCGGTCATCTATCGCATCCGTCATATGCACCACCACCGTCAGGGAGACAAGTGGTGCATCTACCCCATGTACGACTTTGCACACCCCATTCAGGACGCGCTAGAGGGCATTACCCATTCTCTGTGCTCTCTGGAATTTGAGAACCACCGTCCTCTTTATAACTGGGTGGTGGAGCATGTCTCCGTGCCTCATCATCCCCGGCAGATCGAGTTCGCGAGACTGGGCATCGACCACACCGTGCTCAGCAAGCGGAAGCTCAGAGCGCTGGTGGAGAACGGCTATGTTTCCGGCTGGGATGACCCCCGGATGCCCACCCTCTGCGGTCTGCGCCGCCGGGGCTATACCCCCAAGTCCATCCGCAACTTCTGCGAGCGCGTTGGCGTGGCCAAGTCTCCCAACACCATTCCCTACGCATTTCTGGAATTCTGCCTGCGGGAAGACCTGAACGAGACTGCCCAGCGTGTCATGGCGGTGCTGAAGCCTGTGAAGCTCACCATCACCAACTATCCCGAGGGCAAGTCCGAGATGGTCACCGTGGAAAATAACCCCAACCGTCCCGAGGACGGCACACGGGAGGTCAGCTTCTCCCGGCACCTGTGGATCGAGCAGGACGATTTCTTGGCTGAGCCGATCCCCAAGTACAAGCGCCTGTACCCCAACGGGCCGGAGTGCCGCCTGAAGGGCGCGTACCTCATCACCTGCACCGGCTGCGTCAAGGATGAAAACGGTAACGTGGTGGAGATTCTGGCCACCTACGATCCCGAAAGCCGGGGCGGCGACCCCGCCGACGGCCGGAAGGTCAAGGGCGCGACCATTCACTGGGTGGATGCGGAGAACTGCTGCGACGCGGAGGTCAGACAGTACGACAATCTGTTCAACGACCCCGATCCCGACGCGGCGGGCAAGGATTTTCTGGCCTGCCTGAACGAGAAGTCTCTGGAAGTCCTCACCGGCTGCAAGGTGGAGGCCAGCCTCCGGGACGCCAAGGCACCCGCATCCTATCAGTTCATGCGTCTGGGCTACTTCTGCCCGGACAGCAAGGACTGTGCCCCCGGCCATCTGGTGTTCAACCGTTCCGTCAGCCTGAAGGATTCCTTCAAGCCCGGAAAGTAATTCCCTATATATCGAAGATCCCGCTGCAACAGGCGGGGCGTATCAGACAGTTAACAGGCACAGTAGGTTAATCTACTGTGCCTGTTCCTGTATAATTTAATGTAATGTAAGCAACCCTTGCCTCTTCCTCCGGGAGAGGTGGCCGAGCGCAGCGAGGGCGGAAAGGGGACACAGGGGGGCAAAGCCCTCTCAGTCACCTTCGGTGACAGCTCTCCCAGAGGGAGAGCCAAGGGGCGGTACCCTGTCATAAAAGTTTCTACGATTTTTTGCAAAGTATGCTTGACAAATTCTGCAAAGCATGCTATACTTTGTTTGCAAAGTTAACTTAGCATTTTCCTTGCGGACGTGCGGGGGAATCGAAGGAGTGTTTATGAAAACGAATATCCGCGAACTGCGAAAGAAGAATAAGCTGTCTCAGGAGGAACTGGCGGACGCCGTGGGGACTACCCGGCAGACCATTACCTCAATTGAGGTAGGGAAGTACACTGCCTCGCTGCCCCTGGCCTACAAAATTGCCCACTATTTCGGGCTGACCATCGAAGAAGTGTTTGACTTCTCGGATTTGGAGGGATAAATTATGGAAAGCTATCGTGAAAAACTCAAATTGCAGAATGTGGTTTTTGCCATCGGATGCGTCGCGCTTGCCCTGTTCTCCGTACTGGGCTTTTTGGGCGAAGCCGGAGTCGTGAAGCTGGCGCCGTCCGTCGGAGACGGTCACTGGCAGTCCCGGTGGCGCGGCTTCATTTCCGGCGCGAGCTTCGGCATTCTGGTGCTGCTGCTGACCGGATTGATCCGGAACCTGCGCGCCCTCAAGGATGAGAAAAAGCTGAAAAAGCTGTATATTAAGGAGAGCGACGAGCGTCAGGCACAGATTGTGGCCAAGGCGCTGTGCGAGGCCATGCGGGCAACTCTGATTCTGGGACTGGCGGCGGTTATCGTGGCGGGGTATTTCAGCATGACCGTCAGCCTTACGCTGCTGGTAACAGTCTTATTGGTCAGTCTGATGACCCTGGCATTCAAGCTGTATTTCGGCAAAAAATATTGAGACAGTGGGAAAATCCCGCTTTAACGTGCTTTGGTTCTTCCGACAGGGGGAGTCAAAGCACGTTTTTGAATCGCGTGGTTCCGGCCTGAGTGTTGGAATGCCCGCCTGCAAAAGTTAGCGAATGCTAACTAATAAAGGAGAAATAAGGGAAATTGCTGAAAAAAGATGGGAAAATGCTGGACATTTGCATGGAGCGTATGGTATAATCCAATGGTGGTCGTTTGCGTATAAACGGACAACAAAACGATAAGAAGGTGGTATTTGGTGGACTATACCAAGTATGTGTTGAAAAACAGGGATGAGCTGGAAGGCTTGCTTGCCGGGAAGGATAACTTCTTTGTTGTCGCCTGCAACAAGTGCTTCAAGGAGTTCAACACGACCGAAGAGCCGGAGTGCGACAGCTTTGCGGCCATTGCCGAGGAGCAGGGCAAGCACATCACCGGTACGGTAAAAGTGGACTTCTTGTGCAATAAGGTTCAGACCGAGAAGAAGCTGGCAGGTATCGTACCCGAAGGCACTGAGAACGTGGTCGTCATTTCCTGTGGTCTGGGCGTGCAGACCGTGGCGGATCTGGAGTCCGTTCCCGTGTTTACGGCAACCAATTCCCTCAATTACACCGGCCATCATGGCATGGCCCTGACGAAGAAGACCTGCGGCGCCTGCGCCCAGTGCTATCTGAACGTCACCGGCGGCATCTGCCCCATCGTGGACTGCTCCAAGAGTCTGGTCAACGGCCAGTGCGGCGGCGCGAAGAACGGCAAATGCGAGATTGACCCCAAGAAGGACTGCGCATGGGAAAAGATTTACCAGCGTCTGGAAAAGCAGGGTCGTACCAAGGAATTTCTGGATCAGCCCATTCAGCTGCGGGACTACTCCGTGGCCAACGTGGACGAGATCAAGGCTTACGTAGCCGAGGCGCGTGCCAAGCGGTACGAGGGCTTCTACGGCGGCGTCCATCCCACGGAGAATAAGGAGTTCACGGAGCACCTTGCGCTTCAAAAGTTCCCCGAACCCGATACCGTTATCATTCCTCTGGCCATGCACATCGGCGCACCGGCGAACCCCGTGGTTCAGCCCGGCGACACCGTGAAGGTGGGTCAGCTCATCGGTGAGCAGGCGGGCTTCATCAGCGCCCCCGTGCATTCCAGCGTCAGCGGCACGGTCATCGCGGTAGAACCCCATACCCATCCCAACAAAGGCCCCGGCATCATGAGCGTCGTCATCAAGAACGACGGCAAGAATACGCTGCACGAGTCCGTAGTCCCCAACAAGCCCCTCGAGGAACTGACCCCCGACGAGATCGTCGAGATTGTCAAGGAGAAGGGCATCGTGGGCATGGGCGGCGCAACGTTCCCCACTTACGTAAAGCTGAAGCCCGGCAAGCCCATCGACGCCGTGCTGATCAACGGCTCCGAGTGCGAGCCTTACCTGACCGCCGACCATCGGGTCATGCTGGAATTCGCCGACGACATCGTGTTCGGTCTCCGGGCTATGATGAAGGCCGTCAGCGCGCCGGAGGGCGTTATCCTCATTGAGGACAACAAGCCCGACGCCATCGCTCTGATGGAAGAAAAGGTTGCGCCTTACGACAACATCCGCGTCTGCGCCGCTAAAACCCAGTACCCCGAGGGCGCTGAAAAGATGCTCATCAAGAAGGTCATGGGCCGTCAGGTTCCCAGCGGCAAGCTGCCCGCCGACGTTGGCTGCGTGGTAAGCAACACCTCCACCGCCAAGGCCATTTCCGACGCCATCCAGAAGGGTCTGCCTCTGGTGGAGCGCGTGGTCTCTGTTACCGGCGAGTTTATCCGCAATCCCGGCAACTACATCGTCAAGCTCGGCACCAACGTGCAGGAGATCATCGATCACTGCGGCGGCATCACCGGCGACGACGTGGTGCTGAAAATGGGCGGCCCCATGATGGGCGCTCCCATCAAGGACACCAATGTGCCCATTATCAAAGGCTCCAATGGCATTATCGCCATTGCCGCCGATCACACCGAGGAGAAAGAATGCATCAAGTGCGGCCGCTGCATGGACGTATGTCCCATGGAGCTGGCGCCTCTGGATATCTACAAGTACGCCCAGCTGGGTGACGCGGAAACCCTGCTGAAGCTGAACGTGATGGACTGCTTCTCCTGCAAGTGCTGTGAGTACATCTGCTCTTCCAAGATTCCTCTGGTTTCCAAGATCAACGCTGCCAAGGGCCTGCTCATGCCCTTGCTGAAGAAGAAGTAAGGGGGACGAACACTTATGTTAATGACAAAACTGAAATCCGAAGAGGTCATCGGCTCCCTGACTTCCGGCAAGGTCTTCATCATCAACTGCCACGGCTGCAAGGAAGTCGGCTTCCCCGAGGAGAAAGCTAAGGCTCTGCAGAAGAAGTTGGAAGCGGAAGGCAAGGTCGTGGGCATTCTCACCACCGACTACGTCTGCAACCCCGACGAGCTGGCGCTGCGGCTGCGCGCCCCCATGGCGAAGATCGCCGAGGCGGATGCCGTGCTGGTGTTCTCCTGCGGTGTCGGCGTGCAGACCATCTCCCAGATGCTGGAGGACAAGCCGGTTTACGCCTGCTGCGACACCATCGAGCTGCCCGGCTTTCAGGGCGTGACCCCGCTGGAATACGACTGCGGCCAGTGCGGCGAGTGCTTCCTGAACCTGACCGGCGGCATCTGCCCCATCACCGCCTGCTCCAAGAGTCTGGTGAACGGCCCCTGCGGCGGCACCAAGAACGGCAAGTGTGAGGTCAACCCCGCCATGGACTGCGGCTGGGAGCGCATCATTCAGCGCCTGAAGGCTCAGGGCCGTCTGGATGTTCTGCGCTGCCCCACCCAAATGCACGATTTCAATACCGACGAGGCTACCAAGTCCGCCAAAGAATCTGAATAATCAGGAGTGTATAGAATTATGAGAATTACTGAACTGTTTGACAACGGTGAGTTTGTGGTTTCTGCCGAGGTCGGCCCTCCCAAAGGAATTCATATTGACGGCATGGTAGAGGAAGCGAAGAAGTACCTCACCGGCGTCCATTTTGTCAACGTTACTGACAACCAGTCCTCCGTCATGCGCCTCGGTTCCCTCGCCACCTGCAAGGTGCTGAAGGATGCCGGACTGAACCCCATCTTCCAGCTGACCTGCCGCGATCGGAACCGTATTGCTCTGGAATCCGACCTGCTCAGCGCCGCCATGCTGGGGATCGACAACATCCTCTGCCTCACCGGCGACCACACCAAGCTGGGCGACCATCCCCAGGCCAAGCCCGTGTTCGATCTGGATTCCGTGTCTCTGCTGCATACCGCCAGCCTGCTGGAAACCGGCAAGGATCTGGGCGGCAACGACTTGGTTGGCGAGCCCCCCAAGTTTGCCAAGGGCGCTGTCGTGTCCCCCTGCTCCGACTCCGTGGACGCGCAGCTGGTGAAGATGGAGCGCAAGGTTCAGGCCGGCGCGGATGATGCGGTGAAGATTAACATCACCGCGGTACATCCGGTAACGGAATAAATGGATATCAACCTTAAATAAAGAGTTTGTTTATTAGATCGGTTTCCGCCGGCAACTACCAGTTGCCGGCGGAAACTTTTCTATAGGCAATGCGGATTATTCTGCGACTAACACCTCTAGTCCGCTATCTTTAAGTTCGGTGTGCGCCCAATCCGGGGTATCTCTGTCTACAATCGCAGCATTGAAGTCACTGAGGGGACCTACTTTAAATAGGGCAGACCGGCGGAACTTTGAAGCATCTGCTACCAGAATTTTCCGCCGCGAAGCGGCCAGGAGGGCGCGTTTAAATTTGGTTACCTGTTGATCGGGCTGGAAACAATAACCATGTTTAATCGCGGTGGCTGACATGAGGCAGAGATCAATGTTTAACTGGCTGACGGCGAGCTCAGTTAAATCCCCGAAATAAGAATCCGCCCACGCCTCATAGGTGCCTCCCAGCAAGATTAGGCGCACCCCCTTTTGCTGTCGCACCCGTTGCGCCAGGAACTCGGCATTAGTAATCACAGTCAGCGGAGCTAGGGACTCCAGATTCTCTACTAGCGGAAGATTGGTTGAGGAATCATCTAGCGCCACCGACATCCCGCTGCGCAAAAACTGTCTAGATAAGCGGGAAATCTCGTTCTTGGTAGCCGCGTTGGTTGCGATTCTTAGACGTGCCGAGGCCTCGATAAGCGAAGATTCGGCGGCAGTTATCTCTTTACGGTTTAGCTGCACTAAATCGCTTTTTTCTAGCTCTGCAATATCGCGGTAGACCGTCATTTCCGACACGCCCAGCTTGGCGGCCAGCTCTTCTACCCGCACCGAACCACCTCGCGCCACCTGCTGTAAAATCAGCTGCTGACGCGAGGCGGGAGTGGCTTTAGTACTCTCAGACACGAGGTAGCACCGCTTTAGCTACTACGTCCTTAACCGCCAGATCTTCCGATTCCAAAATCTGGTTAACCGCTGCCAGTAGCGGCAGTTGATCTTTGATTTCTCTAGCGTGTTGCTCCACAAACTTGGCGGCCAAAGCGGCAGCCGGTACCCCTTCGACGGTTTGCTCCAGGCGATCCATTTCCGCCAGTGCCTCTCTCGGGTTTTCGCCTCGTCCTAGTCGCACACCGTAGACTTTGTTACGCCCCGACAGGCCGGTAACTTCCAGGTCGCCGACTCCGGGCAAACCGAAAGCGGTTTCCATCTTGGCGCCTTGAGACTGTCCCAGCAGCGACATTTCTTTGACGGCCTGGGTGAACGTGGCGGCTTTTAGGTTGTGGTGGGGGATACCGGTAGCTTCTTCTAGACCGTCGGCTATCCCCAGGGCGATCGCATACACGTTCTTCATCGGAGCGCAAATCTCGACTCCGACTTCATCATCACTGTATTCGATAGCGTAGTTTTCGGTGCAGGCTGCGGTGGCATATTTCTTGGCTACCGCCAGATCCTTACAACCAAAGATAGTGGCAGTGGGCTTGCGCCCGGCGCATTCATTGGCTTTAACCGGCCCGGCAATCGCTACGATCGGGGGTAAGTTTTCGTAGCCATTTTCTTTCCCTATCCGGCGAATAGCAGTCGGTAGCTGTTCGATAATTCCTTTTTCATCGGGGCAGAACCCTTTGGAAGTCAACCAGATGGCATCGGCCTTGGACATTCCCTCCAGTGCCATTTCGGTAATCTTGGGGACTCCGACGGAGGCCACTGACATGACTACCACGTTCGCGCCTTCCAGGGCTTCTACAAGCTGGTCGCTACGATAGGTTTTGACTCCTTTAGCCAGGGTTTCCTTGGTGCGCGGATGGGGTTTTCCGGCCTCGACTGCATCCAGTAGATGATCGTCTAGCCAAGTTCCCCACAGGCGCACCTCCCAGCCCGCATCGGCAACCGGAGTACACAGGGCAGAGCCCATAGCGCCCGCGCCTAGAACAGTAATAACACTCATTTTTTCTCTTTTCTCTTATAGCGCGGCCGCTGGGGACTCGGGCCTAGTGGATGGATACTTGCGTGACAAGTTGTG
>QWCH01005446.1_pt1 | contig 10368 bp, 8 predicted proteins | sample 1972671 | NCBI WGS metagenome assembly QWCH01 (sample SAMN09866713, study PRJNA288562) | Human gut metagenome isolate term3_stool, whole genome shotgun sequencing... | isolation source: gut | host: Homo sapiens | place: USA: California | reverse complement strand
ATGCCTCGTTGTGCCGCCTGGTAGATCAGTTCCCAGAACTGGCGGCGGGTGACGGGGTCCACGCCTCCGGTCGGCTCGTCTAAAAAGACGATGCGGGGCTCGTGGATGACAGCGACAGAGAAGGACAGCTTCTGTTTCCAACCGAGCGGCAGGGCGTCGACCAGCGTGTTGCGTTCGTGCTCCAGGTCGAGCACCCGGAGCAGTTCGTCGGTCTTCTCCTTCAACCGCTTTTCGGGCAGGCCGTAGATGCCTCCGTAGAGCCGGATATTCTCCCAGACTTTCAGGTCGCCGTAGAGGGAGAACTTCTGGCTCATGTAGCCGATATGCCGCTTGATCAGTTCCGTCTCCTTATAAATATCGAAACCGGCTACTTTCCCGCTGCCCGACGTGGGCGTCGAAAGACCGCAGAGCATACGCATGGCGGTCGTCTTCCCCGCCCCGTTCGCCCCGAGGAAACCGAAGATTTCCCCCTCGCCTACCGAGAAACTGATATGGTCGACGGCGGTAAAGGTGCCGAAACGCTTCGTTAGTTGTTCTGTTTCTATTACATTCATGATAATAATTACAAATTTTGAATTTGACCGTCCCAAATCGGGACGAGCATTTTTAATCTTCAAAACGACCGTCCCAAATTGGGAAGGGCACTTTTATCCTTCGGAACGATCGTCCCAAACTGGGACGAGCACTTTCAACCCTCGGAACGGTCGGCCCAAGTTGGGACAGGCACTTTCATCCTTCGGAACGGTCGGCCCAGGCTGGGACGGGCACTTTCATCCTTCGGAACGGTCGGCCCAAGCTGGGACGGTCACTTTCTACCTTCAGAACGGTCGGCGCGGCTTGCGCCGGCCACTTTCAACCATCCAACGCCATGAAACAGTCCTCGATACCGGGTTTTATCGGCTCGATCCGGATATCCGTATGCCCTTTTGCCTCTAAAAAGCGATGCAACTCCCGGATAAAGGCCGCCTCTCCCGCTCTCGCCACCACCTCTTTGCCGACGGCAAAATGCTGGGCATCACCGAAGGAGAAACAGGAATCCGCATCCGGATAGCTCCGGAGATCGAGCAGCAAAGGATACATCGAAGCGGAATGGACGGCAAACAGCCGCTTGTCGAACGTCGCACGGATACCGTCCGGCGTATCGACCGACAGGCAACGTCCGCCACGCATCAAGGCGATGCGGTCGCAACGCGAAGCCTCGTCCATATAGGGCGTCGAGACCATGATCGTGATCCCCTGACGGCGAAGGCGGTCCAGCATATCCCAAAACTCCACGCGGGAAACCGGGTCGACACCCGTCGTCGGCTCGTCCAGAAAAAGGACATCGGGACGATGGATCAGCGCGCAGCTCAGGGCCAGCTTCTGCTTCATCCCGCCGGAGAGTTTTCCGGCCCGCCGCTTCTTGAAAGGCTCGATCTGGACGTAGATATCGCGTATCAGATCGTAATTTTCCTTGATCGTCGTATTGAATACGGTTGCAAAGAAATCGAGGTTTTCCTCCACCGTCAGATCCTGATAGAGAGAAAAACGCCCCGGCATATAACCGACTCGCCAGCGGATTTCCTTATAATCGCGCACGACATCCAGGCCGCAAACCGAAGCCGTCCCGCTATCGGCCAGCAGCAGCGTGGTCAGAATCCGGAAAAGCGTCGTCTTGCCTGCCCCGTCGGGACCGATCAGCCCGAACAGCTCCCCTTCCCCGATGTGCAACGAGATATCCTGCAACGCCTGCACCTCGCCATAAGCCTTATTGACCCGCTCAATCACAACCTCCCTCATCTCTTGTCTATTTTAATTTTCAATTTTCAATTCTCAATTTTCAATTAAATCTCGCTTCCCCATACTGCCCAATCTTCAGATAGCCGTCGTTCTTGACCGCGATCTTGATGGCATAAACCAGATTGGCCCGCTCGTCTTTGGTCTGGATTCCTTTCGGGGTAAATTCGGACTTTTCGGATATCCAGGTGATGGTCCCCGGATATTCGCGCTGCTCCTTCTCACCGAAATCAGCAAAGACACGGACAGCCTGTCCTAACTTCAACTGCGTGAGCTGATCGGCGGTCGGATAGGCACGCAGGTAAAGGATATCGGTGTCGGCCATCTTATAGAGAGGCTTGCCGGCGGCGGTGACTTCGCCCGGTTCGGCGTATTTCACCAGCACGGTGCCGGATTGCGGGCTGACGATACGGCTTTTCTGGAGCTGGTCATCCAGTTGCATGATCTGGTAAACGATGCTTTCGGCTTCGGCGTCGGCTCCGCCTGTTGTCTTGTTCAAGGTGGAGTACTGAGCATCGAGTTGTTTCTGCAGGACTTTAATGTTGTTGACGATGTCGTCCACCTGCTTCTGGTTGCCGGCTTTTGCCTTCACTAAGTTTTCCATACGCTGCTGCTCGCTGCGGGCAACGGCGATCTGCTGCTCGAGGGAGGCGATCTGTTTGCGGATATCCGGCTTGCGGATGTCGACGCTGCGGAGGCCCGCTTCGAGTTGCTTCTTCCGGAGATAGAGCTGCGTACTGTCGACATAGCCTAAGACGGCGCCGGCTTCCAGGCGGTCGCCCTCCTGCAGGTTCAGTTCCATGATCTTCCCGTTGGCTTCCGAAGAGACGATCACTTCTGTCGATTCGAACGCTCCGGTAGCATCGAAGGAGTTGTCTTTGCTGCCACAGGCGGAAAGAGCCAACATCAGAGTAAATAAAAGAATCGGTTTCATATTGATTTGTATTTAATTCGTTTATGCAAATGATGATTTATCGGTACGTTTGCTCGTATTTACCGGACGCAGACGGGCGCAGATTACGCAGAGGAACGCAGACTTATTTTCTTTTAAAACAATTAATGATCTGCGTTCGTCTGCGTCATCTGCGAAATCTGCGTCCGGTAATACAAACATAGCGACTCACCGTTAAATCATCTTTTATATTATTCATTCGTCGTGTACATATAATTATAGATAGCCTGCAACTGCTGGATGCGATGTGCGGCGGCGGCCTGGCGGGCGAGATCTTCGGAGTTGATCTCGCGGATCAGGTCGGTGACGGAGATCACGCCATTTGCCAGTTTGACTTCGGCAGCCTTTTTGATACTGGTGCGGAGGCGGATGATTTCGTCGTCGGCTTTCATCAGGTCGGTCATCTTCCGGATCTCGCTATTCTGCTGCGTCAGCTGGAGGCGGGTGTTAAAGAGGAATGTCTCCCGTTGCACTTCGACCGCCTGCCGGCTGGTTTCTATTTTCCGGCGGTCGTTCTTCAGCGTGTACAGCTTTCCCATATTCCAGCTCAGGCGGACACCGGCCACATAAAACGCACTGAAGCCATCTTCCAGCATATTCAAACCCGGACGTCCGTAACCGCCTTGCACGAAAGCGCCGATACGCGGCATCAGGCCGGCAGTCAGCTGTTTGTTCTGCAATTCAAGGAAGTTGCTCTTCGCATCCAACGCCTGCAATTCGGGGCGGTTGATGACGGGAGACAGCGTCGTGCTACCCGGCAGCGAAGGTTCCTCCAGGATAAACTCCTTCCCTTCCGGCCGGCCGATCAGCGCAGTTAGCATACTTCCGTAAGCCGAACGTGCCGCCTTCAATTCAATCTCTTTCTGACGGGCATTCAACAGTTCCACTTCCATACTCTCGCGATCGGACAGGTTGGCAACGCCGTTGTCCATCATGGCGGAGATGCGGTCGATATTGATTTGTAGCTCTTTTTGGAGCAGACCGTTCTGGCGGATCAGTTCATCTTGCAGGAGGCAGCCGAAATAAAGCTGGTTGACCCGGTCGTTCAGGGTGTAGAGATCGCTCTTCAACTGTTCGCGGTCGGCAGCGGCCTGCGCTTCCGTCAGCTTACGGGTGGAACGGATGGCGCCACCGTCCCAGATCGTCTGGTTCACTTCGGCAAGGACCTGATACTGGTCTTTGCTCAATGTCGGAATCTCGAAGCCGGGGATCAGGGCCGACAGTTTATCGGCATCGAACGGCAGCTTCGTCACATCGCTTTGATACGAGGCCTTTGCATTGACCGACAGTTGCGGCAGCCAGCCTTTTGCGGCGTTGGACAGGTTGTATTGCTCTGTCTGCTCGATCAGTTTATACTGCCGGATCTGCGGATAGTTCGCATGTGCCCATTCATAGCACTGGCTCAGCGTAACCGTTTCCTGCGCCTTTGCCTCCCCGGGCATAAACGGCAGGCAAAGAAGCAGCAAAGCCGCCTGTTTCCAGTTATTCGGAATGATTCGTTTCATATTCATCTCTCCTTTTATTCGTTAGTGGTTTGGGCCTGGTCCGGGGTAAACAACCGGATCATCGCATCCGCAATAAACGCTTTCCGTTCCCGCAGGAAGACTTCAAACTTCCGGGGATCACCGTCCATGAAAACATCTGTCAACGGATTCCGGATCAGTATCGGAAAGATGACCAGACTCAACAGTGTTGAAGCAGTATAGATAAGCGGCACCTTTTTCAGTAGCCCTCTTTCCATCTCGTCCGTCATCTGTTCCTGCAACTGCAACAGAGGCTTGACACGCTCCGGATCTTTCATAATCGTCCGGTACAAATGCTCCGGATCGCGGTTGAACTCGTTCACCACGAAGATCGGGAATAACGGGTTGGCCTGAATCATCGCCATATACTGATCGATGATCTTCGGCATCTTTTCCAAACAAGAAGTCGGTTCGTCCATGATCTTTTCGATATTCGGCAACAAGGCATTCATCAACTGCCCGAAGATAGCATCGAAAAGCATTTCCTTCGTCCGGAAGTAATAGTGCAGAGCCGTACGGCTGATTCCGACTTCAAGGGCTACATCACCCATTTTGGTCGCTTCATACCCTTTTCTTACAAACACCTGTTTAGCCGCTTCTATGATCCGGCTTTCCATGTCCTGAAGTTCTTCTGTATTCATCACTATAATGTTATTAAATATTTTGTCTACCATGTCTGACACATGTGTCAAAAGTAGTGCAAAAAAACAGGGGCGCAATAGCTACGCCCCTGTTTTTAATATCTTTTAGAGATTATCGAATGTTTACTTCTTTATTGTACGGGCGGAAACTCCCTCAAAAGTCATTTTAACAGGATTTATGAATCCGTTCTCATCAAACGTCATCCGGTCGATACAGGTTACACGGTGATCACGAGCCGTATCATTAAGCGGACGGCGGTGATAAACGATGTAATAGTCCTCCGAACCCGGCACATGCATAACGGAATGGTGTCCCGCACTGGTCGCAACCTCCGGATCTTGCTGGAGAATCTTGGCTATGCGTTTGAACGGACCAAAAGGAGAATCGGCAATCGCATAGGCTACAGAATAGTCTGGTCCGCCCCAACCGCCTTCGCTCCACATGAAATAATATTTGCCGTTCTTTTTGAACATAAACGGACCTTCGACATAGTTTTCAGGCGTCACTTCCCTGTAAACAGTCCCGTCCTCAAACGGCACCAATCCGGTAAAGTCGTCATTCAGCCGGACAATGTTACAATGTCCCCAACCGCCGTAATACATATAGTAGCTGCCATCGTCATCGTGGAAAACGAACTGGTCGATCGGCTGTGCCCCGTTCACAATCTCATTGATAAGCGGCTTACCCAGCAAATCCTTGTACGGCCCGTCCGGACGGTCGCTGACGGCAACCCCGATTCCGCCGATTTCGCCTTCATGCACATCGTTAGCGCCGAAGAAGAAATAATATTTACCATCCTTACGGATAATGGACGGAGCCCACATCGCCTTCTTCGCCCACTTCACGGCAGACGAATCGAGCACGGAGGAATGTTTCGTCCAGTTCACCAGGTCTTTGGAAGAAAAACAGTCAAAAAAAGTTTGATTCTCATACACATCGCTCCAGGTCGGGAATATCCAATAGGTATCGTCGTAAATGATTCCTTCGGGATCGGCATACCAACCTTCAAACACCGGATTACCACTGGTCAACACATCATCTGCGACAGCCTGCTGTTGCTTCGGCTGTCCGCAAGCCACTAAAGCGGCTGTACATAAAAACACAAACAAACTATTTTTCTTCATATCTCATATATTAATGTTCCATATTCTTAGCTAAACCGCCCTCGGATGTCTCCTTATAAAGGCTCGGCAGGTCATTGCCGGTCTGGCGCATCACCTCTACTACCTGGTCGAAACTTACCCGGTGCTTGCCATCGGAGAAGTTTGAGAAAGTATTGGCATCCAACGCACGGGCAGCCGCAAAGGCATTCCGTTCGATACAGGGAATCTGCACCAGGCCGCAAACCGGGTCACAGGTCAGCCCCAAGTGGTGTTCCAGCCCCATCTCGGCAGCATACTCGATCTGCGCGGGTGTCCCTCCGAACAACTGGCTGGCAGCTGCTGCCGCCATTGCGCAGGCAACTCCCACTTCTCCCTGGCATCCCACTTCGGCACCGGAAACAGATGCATTCGTACGGACGACGTTTCCAAACAATCCGGCCGTCGCCAACGCACGCAAGATGCGGGAATCGCGAAAATCGCGTGACTCCTTCAAGTGGAACAAGACAGCCGGCATGACTCCGCATGAACCACAAGTCGGCGCCGTCACAATCTGTCCCCCGCAAGCATTCTCTTCGGAAACAGCCAGGGCATAAGCATAAACCATTCCCCGGCTTTTGATACTGCTGCCATAGCCTTTGGCACGAATCATATAGTCGGATGCTTTACGGCGGATTCCCAGACCACCGGGCAAGATACCTTCGGCTTCAAGCCCGTTATGGACAGCCTGTTGCATCACTTCCCACACTTCAGCCAGATAATCCCAAATCTCCGGTCCTTCACACTCTTCGACATACTCCCAATAAGAATGACCTGTCTTTTCGCACCAGGCTTGTATATCCCGGATCGTATGCATTTCGTAAACCTGTCCTTGTGTCAGCTCGTTATAGGTTTCGTTTGCCAGCGTTCCGCCTCCGATGCTGTATATTGTCCAGCTATCCAGTTCTTCGTCCTTTTCATTGAATGATTCGAACAGTATGCCGTTCGGATGAAAAGGCAGGAAGACTTTCGGTTCCCAGGTTATATTTGTCTTAGCCACCGGAGTCAGCACCTCGAGGATTGCAGCATCTGTCATATGCCCTTTGCCTGTGGCCGCCAGACTGCCATAGAGCGTGACGTTAAACCGCACTGCACCGCGATTGCGTTCCAGAAACATCCGGGCCGCCCGCATCGGTCCCATCGTATGGCTACTGGACGGTCCATGACCGATCCGGTATATTTGCTTAATAGATTCCATCTGTTTTTTGTTTACTTTTTAGATATTCACATTTACCATTTATACTTTTAAAAATATATTGCGCTTATAAAGCAGCCACAAAATTACATAAATAATCAATGCATTCGACGCCGCAATCAAAGGTGAATAATAATTCCCGATATATTGTTCCAACCCGTGAAAGAGAGATGCACCTATACACCTGAAACTAATCACATTGGCTAACATATACGCCACTATCGAATTCATACCGTACACCTTCAGCCAGGTAATATTCTTCCGGTGTCCCTTATAATCGATCCAGTAATAGAACAACCCCATCAACAAGAAACAATAACCGCTACTAACCAACACCATCGAACTTGTCCAGATTTTCTTGATAACCGGCAACTGCAATCCCCACAACCAGCCCAGTGCAACCATCGCCGCACCTATGCCTAACAGCCACTGCCATTTGCGTTTCTGCTCCATCCCGCTCTTCAGGATATGTCCGGCAAAAAGACCGGTCAACACTGTCACGCCAAAATTCAGGCTACTCAATATCCAGGTGTACCGGTAATATTCAGCAAACACGACCTTCCCGTTCTCGACTACGGCTCCATCACGGAACCGTCCTAAAACCGTACGGTCTATCCATTCCGCTAAGTTTCCGTCCGGCGTATAATTGCCGCCACCGTAACCATCGACCGAAATGAACTGCATCGCTCCCCAATAGACCAACAACAAGGCTACAGCCGTCCCGATCTGTACAGACAGACGCACATGCAAGAACAGCATCGCCGCAATCAGATAGCCCATCGCAATCGCCTGCAACGTGTTCGAATAAAGATAAATGCGATCCGGATCAAGCCCCAGCAGATTTCCCTGGCACATCATACCAAAAATCCAAAGCAGAACCACCCGCTTGACGATACGCCTGTAAACCGCCCATTTGTCCGGCATCGCCTTATAACGGGACAGGGCAAACGGCATCGACACACCCGCCATAAACATGAAGAGCGGCATCACCAAATCCCACGAAGAGAACCCTTCCCACTTCACATGAGAGAATCCCCACAAAAAGTCATTATACCACGATGCATCGATCGCACGTCCCAACGGATGCAAAATTCCTTCCAACGCCACCAGGCAGAACAAGTCGAAGCCACGCAACACATCGAGTGACTCCAGGCGATTAGTAACAGGTTTCATAAGAATTACGAGTTATGAATTACACTTTTAAGAATATCCGTTGACGATAGAGAAAATACAGGAATCCCCAGCAAACAACGATATAGCCGATCGAGACAACCAATGGTTGGGCCGCTTCGGGCATCAGCCTTGCGATCCCGCCAAACAAAGCATCGGATGTAAAGGAGAAATTCACAAACTCCTGCGCCAGATAGATCGTAATCGAGTTCGTCCCGATCACCGTAAAGAAGAGTGTCCATTTGCGGAAATTCAGAACATCGACAATATAGAAGAACAACGCGAACATCCAGACCGAATAAGCCCCGACCACGCAAACAAAAGAGCTTGTCCACAGATTCTTATTGATCGGGAAGAAAAGCCCCCACAACAAACCGGCCGCTAACAGCACAGCACCGGCAACGACCAGTCCGCCAACTTTCTTCTTATCCGTCAGGCCTTCCCGTTGCAACTTGATAAATTCGCCCGTAAACATCCCCAACAAAGCCGTAGCGATAGCAGGAACAGTCGAAAGGATTCCCTCCGGATCATGCACCGTCAGATGCAGGCGTCCGGGTAACAGCATGCGGTCCACATAGCCAACCAGCGAACCTTCCATCGTAAACACGCCTGCCCCATTTCCATCCGGTGCGGGAACAAAGGCGAGCAGCAACCAATATCCGACCAGGATAGCCGCTGTAATCCAGACACGCGTAATCGTCCGGGTATTGACAAATATCAACGCTCCGAACATCCACGCCAAACCGATACGTCCAAGAACGCTGGCATAGCGCTGGTGCTCGAAATCAAAATTCAGCAATCCGTTATAGATAAAGCCGAACAGGACCAGTGTCAGTCCCCGGCGAACGATCTTCTTATAGATATCGGCATCCGTCTTCCCCTGTTCCCGCTGTTTCTCCAACGAAAACGGGAACGAAATACCGGCAATAAACAAAAACAGCGGAAATATCGTGTCATGGTGCGTCAGCCCGTCCCACTTCACATGGTGCATCTGGTCGGCAATCGCCTGAAAAAAAGGATTCGGAAACAACGTTGCCAACGCAACAAAAAGGGAAGCCCCTCCCATAATAAAGAACATGTCAAACCCTCTCAGGGCATCCAGCGACAGCAACCGCCGGGATTGTTTTTGTTTTTCCATATATACTATTTTGTCTTTTGAGTTGACCTTATCGATTGAAGATACAAATATAGCTTTTTTCCCGCATAAGCAAGATATATAAGAAGCAGATATCATTAGAGACGTTAGAATGTTTCACCTTTTCTCAAACAGTGAAAATAAGTTTTTATGCAAAGGAAGTTTTATCTACCTCCAATTATAATTTTCTTCATATCGATCGAACACCAGCTCTGGCTCACCCGATAATCATTGGGGATAACCACAAGGATGAGGCAAATTATACAATAACCCTCTTTTTTGGCGTTTTTCTATTTCGTCCGAAATCTTGATCCATTTTGGATTGACTCTTTTCACGGTTTTAATCTTCTTTACTGACAACAGATGGAGTGAGGTGCGCAGGTTGTCTGAAAAAGCGTACAATTTGATTACCGAAAACAGAAAATATCGGCAAAGTGATAAACCTTAACTCCCGGAGAATCGAATATTTGAAAATAAAACGGACGGCGTTCCAAATATCCCAAGGAAATTTAGGGGCTTTTTTGCCCTTTAGACGGTCTTCTTTCCAATTACGACCGTCCTAATCGCCATTGCGACCGTCCTAATCTTCGCGAGGTGCCGAGTGCACTACACATTAGCACGGTCATGATGGCAAAGAGGACGGTCGTAATAGCTGAAAACACTCAAAAAAGGAGAAAAAGTCCCTTTTTGAGGTCAAAAAAGCGGATTAACATTTGTTTTATTTCGGATGTCTTTCGAACCGGAAAAATACGTTTTTTACAATAAGCCCCCTCTGCCGCAGGCTCTCTTTTGCCAAATAATGAATTTATTTATCCCCAATGATTATCGGGTGAGCC
>QWCH01005439.1_pt1 | contig 10375 bp, 3 predicted proteins | sample 1972671 | NCBI WGS metagenome assembly QWCH01 (sample SAMN09866713, study PRJNA288562) | Human gut metagenome isolate term3_stool, whole genome shotgun sequencing... | isolation source: gut | host: Homo sapiens | place: USA: California | reverse complement strand
GAGCAGCTGCAAGATGATAATTTCGAGAATCCCCGCGAGAATCAAAAAGACCAAAACCAGATAGCCGCGGATGCGGAAAAACCGGAAAAATCTCGCCCCAGCCAGCAGAATCGTAAGAAACGGCGCCCCCGGTAAAACCGCAGACTGCGGCCGGTAGTTAGCTGACGGTAGCTCAATCAAAACCAAATTGGCATCCAGAAAACATCCAGAAAACATCCAGAGTGGGAACAGTTGCTGGTGTCAATATGGGGACACAATAGATAAGAGGAGATCGAGATTCATGACTAATAGCAATGATTCGACCCAACCCCAAAACGGTAATAACCCGATTGACGACTGGGAAATGGACGATTGGCAAAGCGCCGGCTGGCCCGGCGAAATCCCAGAACCTAGCGGCGACAGTTTTCCGCCGCTAAGCCCCGGGAACACCGGCAACTTTAATACCGTCGAGGCCGAGGACGCGCGTCCCGAATTGACCGGTAGGATCACCGATATTCAACCTGGCACCCCAGCTGTTAGCGGCGAGGCGACCTCCTCGTACAGGGGGATCAGTCCCCAAACAGATCCAGCTTTCCCCACTGGGCAGACTGCTTCTGAGGATCGCTCCTCCCCTTACAGCTTCGGGGTTAACGACTCATCTCCCTCGCAAACCACCAGTTCCTTCGCTAATGACTTTGGCGGGCAACCGGCGGCAGATACCGCTGATTACCCCTACTCCCCCTCACCCCAGGGATCATTTTTACCCCCCGAACAGCCCGCTTGGGAACCATCCCCCATGCCTGCTAAACGCAAAGAAAAAACTAAACGTGGCCCCGGCTGGCTGGCAACTATCGCGATTGCGGTAGCCGCTGCCCTGTGTGTATGGCTGCTGCCTTCCGATTGGGGTTCACGTACTACCTCTCTGGGTAAATCTCCGGTGAAAGTGGCGACCGAGGCTCCGGTCACCCAAGCCAGCGCCAAGAACACCAACTGGGAGGCAGTAGCTAAAGCAGTCCAGCCCTCAGTGGTAGCGATCCAGGTAGCTTCCGGTAATTCTGGAGAGACCGGATCCGGGGTGATTTTTGATGAGGCCGGACACGTGATTACCAACTACCACGTAGTAGCCTCCGCGATTTCGGGCAACGCAAAAGTCCAGATCGAGCTATTTAACGGGAAAATCTATGACGCGAAAGTTTTAGGTTCCGATGCTTCTACCGATTTGGCGGTACTAGAGTTCGTGAGTCCTCCCAAGGATTTACAGATGGCAGCGCTCGGTAGTTCCACCGGTTTGCGGGTAGCTCAGCCAGTAGCGGCCATTGGTTCACCGCTAGGACTAGAAAACACCGTTACTACCGGAATTATTTCTGCCCTCGACCGTCCAGTAGTAGTCACCCAATCATCAGAATCAGAAGGTTCGGGGATACAGATTCCCGGCCTGAATGACCGTTCCGGTGCTGGCCAGCAGGTAGTTACTAACGCTATCCAAGTCGATGCCGCGATCAACCCCGGTAACTCTGGCGGCCCCCTTTTCGATGCCTCCGGGAAGGTTATTGGGATTACTTCCTCGATCGCCTCCCTAGGATCCTCCAGTGGCGGTCAGGCGGGCTCGATTGGGATTGGTTTCGCGATTCCGGTGAATCTAGTTCGTAACGTTGCCGACCAGATCATTACTTCCGGAAAAGTTACTCACGCGATGTTGGGAGTCACGATCGACACCGCGGTTGCCAAGATCGGGGGCGAGTCCCGGATGGGAGCGCGGGTTTCCACGGTAGTTCGCGGCTCGGGCGCTGATCGCGCCGGCTTAAAGGAAGGCGATTTGATTACCAAGATCGATGACTTCCAGGTGGGATCCGGAGTGGCGCTAACTGGCTATGTACGCTGGTACAACCCCGGAGACAAAGTTAAACTCACGGTGCTACGCCAAGATGGCACCCATGAGATTGAAGCCGAACTGGGAGCACAAACTAGCGATAGGAAGTTTAGACGCTAGCTAATGACAAAAGTTGAGCCCGCCGGGTTTACGGCGGGCTCAACTTATATATAGAACTCTAGGAGAAGATGGAGCGGAAGAATCCGCCGAACCAAGAGAATACTCGCACGAAAAATACCCGCACTTTCACTACAAAGCTATCGGAGTCATCGCCTTGCTCATCCGGCTGGGTCGTCGGCTCTGGTACCGCAGTAGGCGGCTCATCCGGAAGCGGAGCCTCCGTAAAGGTAGGTTCCGGGGTAGTAGGTTCTACGCTCGGCTGCGGATCCGTGGTGGGCTCGGGAGCCGGAGTAGTCGGATCCGGGGTTGGCTGGGGTTCCTCAGTAGTTGGATCCGGGGTTGGCTGCGCAGTTTCACTGGGAACCTCCGGCTGAGTCGGTTCGCTCGTAGGTTCGCTGGTGGGCTCTTCGCTGGGTTCAGCAGTTTCACTAGGATCTGGATCCGCAGTCGGCTCGGGTGCCTCGGTTGTCGGATCCTCGCTGGGCTGAGGTGCCTCCGTAGTGGGATCCGGTGTCGGTTCAGCCGGTTCCGATCCCGCCGGGTATCCGAGATGCTTTTCCAAACCCTGCAATGCCAAGGAAACGTCAGCATCACTAATCGGGTTTTTGAAGTCTTTAACTCCCGCCATGCCGGCGGCCATTAAATCGCCTTTACAGGTGTGGTCGAGACCCAAAAGATGCCCGATTTCGTGGGCAACTGTAGAAACCTGAGTCAGCCAACCGCTACGGTCAAGACGCAGATACAGCAGCCGCTGCGCGGCATAGGCAGTACCGATCGCTTTGCCCTCGGAATAGGGCGAATCAATTACCCGCACCGGGCGGTTAGCCATCGAGTCCACGTATTTAAACTTGATTTTCCCACCGCTACGTTCGGTCCACATCTTGGTGGCGGCGTCAATCGCCGGCCGGAACTTTGTGTCCCCCAGATACAGTGACAAAGTATAAGAATCAGCGCTGGTAGCCCCAATCAAGAAGGTATCTATATTGGTGATGGGTTGCCCTTTAGCTACCTGATTATGCATTACCCGGCATTCGCGTACCGTAGGAGTGCGGTCCGCCGCCTGCACGTTCTGGCTGCCTGAGACTGCAAATAGTCCCCCTAGTGCCAGACCCACCATCGTTAAGGTGGCTACCAAAATGTTCTTTTTTCGACTCATACTCATACTGAAATCTTACCAATCGGTAAGATTAAAGCAAGGTGATAATCTCATTTTTATTGCGAACTTGGTCATAACTGACTGTTGGTCTAGTTCTATACTCTAAACCCCCAGCTAAAAGCCACGGGGGCTTGCCTAGCTCAATACGCTAGGCAAGCCCCCGGAAGGAACTCAACTATTTAGATTAGAGATTCAGACCAAAAGAATCTTCGAAATTAATGCCCGCCAAAAAGTCGTCATCAATATCGGGAATCTTAAAGTCATCAGCAGACCAACCCATCTTGGCCATCGCTTCCTCAGTAGGCTCCACACTAGCATCACGGAACATCGACAGACCGGTACCAGCCGGAATCAGCTTACCGATAATCACGTTCTCCTTCAGGCCTACCAGCGGATCCTTCTTCGCCGCCATCGCGGCATCAGTTAGCACCTTCGTAGTCTCCTGGAAGGAAGCTGCCGACAACCAAGAATCGGTAGCCAGCGATGCCTTGGTAATCCCCATCAGTTCCGGACGAGCCGCAGCTGGCTCTCCGCCCTCGGAAACTACCTTGCGGTTAATCGAGCGGAACCGAATCGAATCCACCAAAGTACCCGGCAACAGGTCAGTGTCGCCCGACTTCAGCACGGTTACCCGCCGCAACATCTGGCGCACAATCACTTCAATATGCTTGGAGTGAATATCTACGCCCTGCGAACGGTAAACCTCTTGCACCTCGTTGACCAGCTGTTTTTGGGTGGAGTTAACGCCCAAAATCCGCAGTACCTTCTTCGGATCTAGACGACCCTCAGTCAGTTGCTCGCCTACCTCTACATGGTCACCATCAGAAATAATCAGCTTCATCCGGCGCGGAGCGTCAATAATCAGATCATCTTGACCATCATCACGCACCACTACCAAATGGCGCGGTTCACCCGGTTCATCAACCACCTTGACGCGCCCGGCGGCCTCGGTAATCAAAGCTTCACCCTTCGGGGTACGAGCCTCGAATAGCTCCTGTACACGCGGCAAACCCTGAGTAATATCCGCAGCACCCGCGGCACCACCGGTGTGGAAGGTACGCATCGTCAGCTGGGTACCGGGCTCCCCAATCGACTGGGCAGCAATAATCCCCACGGCCTCGCCAATATCAACCCGTTTACCGGTAGCCAGTGAACGTCCGTAACAAGACGCACAAGTGCCGGCTTCGGACTCGCAGGTCAAAACGGAACGCACCGGAATCTCGGTGACTCCCGCCTCGATCAAAACGTCAATCTCGGCGTCACCCACATCGGTGCCCTTAGCAAACACCAAGTTGCCGTCCTTATCGGTAACGTCCTTAGACAAGGTACGACCATAGGCGGTGGTCTCTACAATATCCAGCTTGTAAACCTGGCCGTTTTCACCGGCCTTACCAATGGGCAGTACCAGGCCGCGGCGAGTACCACAGTCTTGTTCGCGCACAATAACGTCCTGAGAAACGTCCACCAAACGGCGGGTCAAATAACCCGAGTCGGCAGTACGCAACGCGGTATCAGCCAAACCTTTACGCGCACCGTGGGTAGCGATGAAGTATTCCAACACCGACAACCCCGAGCGATAGTTCGACTTAATCGGCTGCTCAATCAGCTTCTGCTTCGGGTCAGCCACCAGGCCACGCATACCGGAAATCTGCCGGATCTGATCCCAGTTACCACGAGCACCAGAAGAAACCATCCGGTTCACCTGGTTACGAGCCGGGAAGTTCTCCCGCATTGCCTCGGCAACTTTAGCCGTACATTCGGTCCACAAATCCACCAGTTCGTTGTAGCGATCCTGGGCGGTAATCAAACCGAGATCGGCGTCCTCTTGAACCTGGGTAGCCTTTTCGTCATACTCGGCTAGAATCTTCGCCTTGACCGGTGGTTCTACCACGTCAGCGAAACCGATAGTAGTACCCGACCAGGTTGCCCAGTGGAAACCGGTCTCTTTCAAAGCATCCAAAGAAGCTGCTACATTACCTTTGTCGTAACGCTCAGCCAAAGTGTTGACAATCCGGGACAGTCCCTTCTTATCAACCTGCTCGTTTACGAACGGGTAAGAAACTGGCAGCGCCTCGTTAAAGAAGCAACGCCCAATGGAGGTTTCAAACTCTACCGGATCGCCCTCTTCGAAGCCTTCCGGAGCCTGCCAATCCTTGGGCGGGACTGTGCCCGGCTCAAAACGGATCAGCGCCTTGGCGTTAATGTCCAGGCGATTCTGGTCATAAGCCATAATGGCTTCACCCAGCGAAGAGAACTTGGGGGTAACCGGGTTTCCGTCCTCATCGGTCGGAACCGGTAGCGACGGATCGGGATCCGAAGTCAAGTGGTAAATACCAATCACCATGTCCTGCGAAGGCATAGTAACCGGGCGGCCATCAGCCGGCTTCAAAATGTTATTCGAAGACAGCATCAAAATCCGTGCCTCCGCTTGCGCTTCTGCGCCCAGCGGCAGGTGAACAGCCATCTGGTCACCATCGAAGTCCGCGTTGAACGCGCCACAAGCTAGCGGGTGCAACTGGATAGCTTTACCCTCAATCAGGATCGGCTCGAAAGCCTGAATACCGAGACGGTGCAAAGTAGGTGCCCGGTTCAGCAACACCGGATGCTCGGTGATTACCTCATCGAGTACGTCCCACACCTGCGGACGCTGGCGCTCCACCATCCGCTTCGCGGCCTTAACGTTCTGAGCTTCCTGCCGCTCTACCAGCCGTTTCATTACGAACGGCTTGAACAGCTCCAAAGCCATCTGCTTAGGCAAACCGCACTGGTGCAGCCTGAGCTGCGGACCGACCACGATCACCGAACGACCAGAATAGTCAACCCGCTTACCCAGTAGGTTCTGACGGAAACGACCCTGCTTGCCCTTGAGCATATCGGACAGGGACTTCAGCGCGCGGTTACCCGGGCCAGTCACCGGACGCCCGCGCCGACCATTATCGAACAGGGCATCCACCGATTCTTGCAGCATCCGCTTTTCGTTATTCACGATGATCTGGGGAGCACCCAAATCCAGCAGCCGCTTTAGGCGGTTATTGCGGTTAATAACCCGGCGGTACAGATCGTTCAGGTCAGAGGTCGCAAACCGGCCACCGTCTAGCTGCACCATCGGACGCAGATCCGGAGGAATCACCGGGATGCGATCTAGCACCATCGAATCCGGTTTATTCCCGGTCTGCAAGAAAGCAGAAACCACTTTCAGTCGTTTCAAAGCGCGAGTCTTGCGCTGACCGGTACCGGTCTCCACTTCCTCTTTCAGCTTTTCAGCCTCGGCCTCTAAGTCAAAGTCCTGCAAGCGCTTTTGGACTGCTTGCGCGCCCTTATCGCCCTTAAAGTAAATGCCATAGCGCATCTCCAAGTCGCGGTAAAGCCGCTCGTCACCCTCTAGGTCACCTACCTGCAGTTCTTTGAAGCGGGTGAAGACCTCGTCCCGGCGAGTCAGCTCGCGATCGAGCTTGCGCCGCATCTGAGTAACCTCTTTATCAGCGGCTTTACGAACCTTTTCCTTCTCGGCGTTCTTAGCATCCTTGGCCTCTAAGGCCGCCAAATCCTTCTCCAGCTTTTCCTGGCGAGCCATAATCTGTGCCTCGAAGCGTTCAGACAAACGCTGTTTTTCCAGGCTGAGCTCGTTTTCTAGATTCGGTAGATCCTGGTGACGCGCGTCCTCGTCGACCTCAGTAATCATATAGGCCGCGAAATAAATGACCTTCTCCAGGTCTTTCGGCGCTAGATCCAGCAGGTACCCCAAACGGGAAGGCACGCCCTTGAAATACCAAATATGGGTAACCGGGGCAGCCAACTCAATATGACCCATGCGTTCGCGGCGCACCTTAGAGCGAGTAACCTCTACCCCACAGCGTTCACAAACGATGCCCTTATAGCGCACCCGCTTGTATTTACCGCAAGCACATTCCCAATCCCGGGTAGGACCGAAAATGCGTTCACAGAACAGGCCATCCTTTTCCGGCTTCAGGGTGCGGTAGTTAATAGTTTCCGGCTTCTTGACTTCCCCGAATGACCATTCAGCCACGCCCTCGGCGGTCGCCATGCCGATATGTAGTTGATCGAATTTATTTGCATCCATAATCGACTCTTACCTTCTCTTCCCTGCTGCCTAGATTTCTTCCAAAGAAACATTGGGGTTTGGCCGCGAGCCAATATTGATCCCCAACTCTTCGCTGGCACGCTCAGCACCGTCATCGTCTTCAGCCAGGGACACCACATTATCTTCGGCGTCTAAGGCCTCCACATTCAGGCAGAGGGAGCGCATTTCTTGTATGAGGACGCGGAACGATTCCGGAATGCCCGGCTGGGGAATATCCTCGCCCTTAACAATCGCCTCATAGACCTTCACGCGACCGGTAATATCATCCGATTTCACGGTGAGCAGTTCCTGCAGCGAATAGGCGGCGCCGTAGGCCTCCATCGCCCAAACTTCCATTTCCCCGAAACGCTGCCCGCCGAACTGGGCTTTACCACCCAAAGGCTGCTGCGTAATCATCGAGTAAGGACCGGTGGAACGAGCGTGAATCTTGTCATCTACCAGGTGGTGCAGCTTCAGCATGTACTTGTAGCCCACCGAAATCGGGTAGGGGAACGGTTCACCGCTGCGCCCATCAAATAGTTGCGCTTTACCGTCTTCGTTGATGAGGCGATCCCCATCCGCGTTCGGGCGGGTGCAACTAAGCAGACCGGTCAGCACGTCCTCTTCCACACCGTCGAATACCGGGGTGGCCACCTTTTGACCGGCGGGAGCCGATAGCCCTTCCTTGGGGAGTTTCTCAATCCACTTGGCGCCTTCTTCTGCCAGCAGGGAAGTATCCCAACCCTGGTGAGCAATCCAGCCCAAGTGGAACTCCAGAACCTGACCGATGTTCATACGACCAGGCACACCCATGGGGTTCAAAATAATGTCAACCGGGGTGCCGTCCTCTAGGAAAGGCATATCTTCGATCGGCAGAATCTTGGAAACCACACCTTTATTACCGTGACGACCAGCCATTTTATCGCCAATGGTGATCTTGCGGCGCTGCGCGACATATACGCGCACCATGTGTTTTACCCCGGGAGGTAGTTCGTCGTCTTCATCGTTAAACTCGCGAACCCCGATTACAATCCCGGTTTCGCCGTGCGGCACGCGCAGTGAAGTGTCCCGCACCTCGCGGGCTTTCTCACCGAAGATGGCGCGCAGCAGGCGCTCTTCACTGGTCAGCTCAGTTTCACCCTTCGGAGTTACTTTCCCGACCAAAATATCGCCAGCCTGTACCTCGGCACCGATACGGATAATACCGCGTTCGTCAAGGTCAGATAGGGCGTCCTCGGAAATATTAGGAATATCGCGAGTGATTTCTTCTAGACCCAGTTTGGTTTCGCGGGCATCGATTTCGTGTTCTTCGATATGGATCGAAGTGAGCACGTCGTCTTGGACTACCCGGCGGGACAGAATAATCGCGTCCTCGTAGTTGAGGCCTTCCCAAGACATGTAGGCAACCAGCAGGTTCTTACCCAAGGCCAGTTCGCCATGATCGGTTGCCGGGCCGTCAGCGATTAGATCCCCGACCTCTACCCGGTCACCGGCAGCCACCCGTACATGCTGGTTGTAGCAGTTACCGGGGTTGGAGCGGTGGAACTTGTCTAGGTTATAGGTGAAGTAGGAGCCGTCATCGCACATGAGCTGTACATGCGCCGCATCGGCTTCTACGACTACCCTGGCATGGTCGCTAACGATGGCTTCGCCCGCATCCATAGCGGTACGCCGTTCCATACCGGTACCCACTAGCGGAGCTTCGGTGGTCAGCAAGGGAACCGCTTGGCGCTGCATGTTGGCACCCATGAGGGCGCGGTTAGCGTCATCGTGTTCTAGGAACGGAATCAGGGCGGCAGCGACTGAAGTCATTTGCCGCGCCGAAACGTCCATGAAGTCTACTTCGTCGCGGTGCATTTCCTGGGGGTCTTCCCCGGCAATCCGGCACAGTACCAGCTCTTCGGCGAAAGAACCGTCATCATTTAGCGGAGCCGAAGCCTGGGCGATATTGTATCCGGCCTCTTCATCCGCGCTGAGGTAGTGAACCTCGTCGGTTACTTTCCCGTCTTTCACTACTCGATAGGGGGTTTCAATAAACCCGAAGGAGTTTAGGCGCGCATAGGTTGCCAGCGAGCCGATCAAACCAATGTTCGGGCCTTCCGGAGATTCGATCGGACACATCCGGCCATAGTGGGACGGGTGCACGTCACGAACTTCCATGCCTGCGCGGTCACGAGACAGACCGCCCGGACCTAGCGCGGACAGACGCCGCTTGTGGGTTAGCCCCGAAAGCGGGTTGTTTTGATCCATGAACTGGGACAGCTGCGAAGTACCAAAGAATTCTTTGATTGCGGCCACTACTGGACGGATGTTAATCAGCGACTGCGGGGTGATTGCCTCCGCGTCCTGAGTGGTCATGCGTTCGCGTACCACGCGTTCCATCCGGGAAAGCCCGGTACGAATCTGGGCTTGGATTAGTTCGCCAACTGCGCGAATCCGGCGGTTACCGAAATGGTCGATATCGTCGGTTTCTACCCGCACATCAATGATTTCGCCGTCCTCGTTGGTGGCCGACACCGTCTGGTCGCCTTTTTGCAGCGCCAATAGGTATTTGAAACCAGCGATAATATCGTCCAGGGTCAAAGTGGAGGCGTGGATATCACTGGTAAGACCCAGTTTCCGGTTGACCTTGTAGCGACCAACTTTGGCCAGGTCATAGCGCTTGGGGTTGAAGTAGAAGCCTTCAATCAGGTTACGACCGGCTTCTGCGCTAGCCGGCTCGCCGGGGCGGATCTTGCGGTAAATATCGGCCCGGGCATCATCGGTGGACTGAATGTTATCCGAATCCTTTTCCAAGGTGGAAAGCATGATCGGATAGTCTTTGAACTCTTCGCGGATTTCTTCCGCCGTCATACCCAGGGCACGCAGGAAAATGGTGCCGGACTGTTTGCGGCGCCGGTCAATACGGATGCCCACGTTTTCCCGTTTGTCGATCTCGAGCTCTAGCCAAGCTCCCCGGGAAGGAATGAACTTGCAGCCGTAGATGTCCTTGTCGGAAGTCTTATCGGCTACTTTTTCGAAATAGACGCCGGGCGAGCGCACCAGCTGGGAGACCACTACCCGCTCGGTACCGTTAATAATGAAGGTTGCCCGCGGGGTCATCAGCGGGAAATCCCCCATAAACACGGTCTGCGATTTGATCTCGCCAGTGTTTTCATTCATGTATTCC
>QWCH01005438.1_pt1 | contig 10378 bp, 6 predicted proteins | sample 1972671 | NCBI WGS metagenome assembly QWCH01 (sample SAMN09866713, study PRJNA288562) | Human gut metagenome isolate term3_stool, whole genome shotgun sequencing... | isolation source: gut | host: Homo sapiens | place: USA: California | reverse complement strand
ATCGGCGCGATCTATGAGATCGGTCTGTCGCTGCCGCTGGAACTGCGTTGTACCTTTGGTGGTCTTGGAAAGACAAAGACTGCCCGGGAGATTCTGAAGCGGTCCGACGCGCATTTTCCGGGGGAAGAGGCGCGGTAGGTGTAATTCGAAACATCGTGAAAGGACAGTTACAGTTTGTGTAAGGTGCGTACTGTAAGGTGGCATATCTTTTTAAGATCTGAAATAAAAATTGATTAAATAACTCTATAGAGATATAATATTAATAAAAATATCTCTATAGAGTTATTTTCATTAAAACGAATCTATTTTTTATATACCCCATGTTTCTACTTGCTCCCATAATAGATAAGGAGGTTGCCTCAGAATGAGAAAAATTTTATATCACGGTTCCTTGGAAATTATTTCTACTCCTATGTATGGTCAGGGAAAGGTCTATAATGACTACGGACAGGGCTTTTATTGTACGGAGAGTCTGGAGCTGGCGAAGGAGTGGTCGTGCGCCGAGCGGGAGGACGGCTATGTGAATCAGTATGAAATGGATGAAACCGGTCTTTTGATTTTAAATTTGATGGAGAAGCACTACAGCGTTCTTCATTGGCTGGCGATTTTGATGAAATACCGGAAAATCCGCCTTTCTTCGGCGGTCATGAAACGGGGAAGAGAGTGGCTGCTGGAACATTTCCTCCCGGATGTGGACGGATATGATGTGGTGATTGGGTACCGGGCGGATGATTCGTATTTTTCATTTGCAAGGGCGTTTGTAAATAATGAAATATCGTTAGAGCAGCTTTCGTATGCGATGCGGTTGGGAAAATTGGGAGAGCAGTATGTATTAAAGAGTCAGAAGGCATTTCAGGCGATACACTTTCTTTCTTATGAAGGAGTAGATTCAGTGGAATATTATGTAAAACGAAGAGCCAGGGATGAGCAAGCTAGAAATGCATACCGGAAAAAGGTGGAAGAGGATGATATCGACGGTATTTATATGCGGGATTTGATTCGAGGGGAGGTGTCGGCTGAGGATGAGCGCTTATGGGATTGAATATCTGGATGATGCGATGAGAAATCTGGGGGAAATGACAGATTATGCGGTCAATGCCTGTGGGATGGATCTGGAAGATTTTTGGAAATTGTTTCTTACAACCGGGTATGCAGAAAAATTTGGGGAAGGTGTACCAAGAGTAGTGAGCGGCTTTTCTGGAACGGAGCTTGCGGAGGAAGTGCTTCGAAAAGCGGGAAAAAAGGACGAACTGCCGGAACCGCAGGTAGAATTTACCTGTTCCAGAGAGTATTGGAGTGGCTGGATACTGGCGTATTATCAGTGGTACAGTGAGAAGAAATTTAAGGAAATTGAAGCAGGGCTTCCGGTCCGGGAGGTTGTGGAAATGTATCCGGCACTTCATGAAGCTCCGGAGGATAAATTTGTTGAGGCGGCAGACAGAATCATTCGAAGAAAAGAGCAGGGGAAAAACGCGTTGCGGCGGATCCGGAAGATGGCGGGATATACCCAAAAGGATCTTTCAGAGCAATCGGGGGTTACGCTGCGGAGTATTCAGCAGTATGAACAGGGAAAAAAGAAGATTCAAAAAGCATCCGCAGAAACCGTGCGTGCGCTTGCACGGTCACTGGGATGCCAGATGGAAGATTTGCTGTAATTGCGAAGGGATTGGACAGTTTCAATTTGCTATAGCGCCGTCGCCTTCGGCAGACTGAAAATAAATTCCGTCCCCACGCCCTCGGTGCTGACAACGTCGATATTTTCCCCATGTGCCTGAATAATCTCTTTGACAATCGCAAGCCCCAGTCCGGTGCCCTTTTTATCTTTTCCGCGCGATAAGTCGGTCTTGTAGAAACGTTCAAAGATTTTCTTCTGGCTGTCCTTCGGGATGCCGATGCCGGTGTCTTTGACGGAAATGAAGATTTTTTCATACCGGATGGAGGTCTGGATGTAAATGATCGAATCCTCGTGGCTGAATTTGATCGCGTTGTCGATCAGGTTGTAGAGAACCTGCTGGATTTTTCCGAGATCGGCGTAGACCATCTGGATGCTATCCGCAAAGGTCAGGTCAAACGTGATGCCTTTTGCGCTGCACGTGCCCTCGAAGGTTGCGGCGGTATCCTTGATCGTCCGGTTGATATCGAAATTTGTCCGAGTTAAGTAGCCTTTGCTGTCCAGGGAGTTGAGTGTCAGCATGCCCTGTGTCAGTTTGTTAAGGCGCTCGGTCTCGGAAATGACGATGTGCAGGTATTTGTGATAGAGTTCCTGCGGGATTGTGCCGTCGAGAATTGCCTCGAGATAGCCTTTGATGGAAGTCAGAGGCGAGCGGAAATCGTGCGATACGTTCGCGATGAAATTGTGCTGGTACTGTTCCATTTCATTTAACTCGCTGGACATATAGTTTAATGTGCTGGCGAGATAGCCGATCTCGTCGTGGGTGGTAATCGGGATATTGTGTGCCAGGTTTCCGGCTGCATATTCATTGGCTGCGACCGTAATCTTTTTGAGCGGGAAATAGACCACTTTTGTAAAAACAAGAAGCACCACCAGGGATAGGAAGAACAGGATGATCGATGTTATGTAAATAATATTCAGAAATCCGTTCTGTTCCGTCTCAATGTTCTGGATTGGCATATGAATCACGATGTAGCCGTAGGTCTTCATATTGCCTGTGATCGGGGCGGAAACGGAGAGTACCTTGCTGTCAAACAGGTTGTAATACTGTCCGATGGAATAGAGCCGGTTGCCCTGTGCGGTCGGGTCGAAATCGTCGATTGCGATGCCGGTACGACTGTCGCTGCTGTCCGCAACGATGGTGCCCTCATGGTTCAGGATCCAGATATCCGACTGCAGATAGGCGGAAACCGCCTCGATCTGTGGATATGCCGAGTCGAGATTGATGGTTTTTCCCTCGTAGGCTTTGCTGCACCGATCGGCAATCATGGTCGCCTCGTCATACAGAACCTCCGATTCGCGTTCCACCAGATGGTGGTAGGTCATCTCAGATGAGATGGTCGCGATCGTGATGAATCCAAGCAGACCGAAGATGAGATAGCCGATCAGCAGTTTATAATAAAGAGAGTGTGTGTAGTGGTTTGATTTCATGGTAAACCTCCGGTTACCTCTTCGCGCAACAGTTCAGTTCCTTTACTAACAGTTATCGTTTTACCTCAAATTTATATCCAATCCCCCAGACGGTCGTCAGCGCCCACTTATCGTTACCCTTGATTTTTTCACGGAGGCGCTTGATATGGACATCTACCGTCCGCGTGTCGCCGATGTATTCATATCCCCAGATATGGTCGAGAAGCTGCTCCCTTGTGAATACCTGGTTTGGTGAGGACGCGAGGAAATAGAGCAGTTCCAGTTCCTTCGGCGGCAGCTCGATCGAGTGTCCGTTGTAAATGACGGAGTAGTTCGTCAGGTTGACGATGAGATCCGGATATTCGACAAAATTGCCATGCTGTTCGGTCACGGACGATGCAGGCATCTGCACCGGCAGCTGGTAGCGCCGCAGAACGGCTTTGACTCTGGCAACCAGCTCTTTCGAATCGAATGGTTTGATCATGTAGTCATCGGCGCCCAGCTCCAGCCCCAGCACCTTATCAAAGATTTCGCCCTTGGCGGAGAGCATGATGATTGGCACCTGGGAGGTACTTCGCAGTTCCCGGCAGACCTGATAGCCGTCGATGCCCGGAAGCATCAGATCAAGGAGAATCAGGTTGGGCTGAAATTCGGGAAATACCCGGAGAGCTTCTTCCCCGTCTCCGACAATTTTCGTTTCAAAACATTCTTTCGTCAGGTAAAGTGAGATTAGTTCAGCAATGTTGTAGTCGTCATCTACGATGAGAATGCGCTGCTTTTCAGCCATGTTGATTCCTCCTGTTTTTTTGGATATTTGTAACTGTTCAGTACCTTCACAGTTATGGATATTTCTTATTTAAATGTCACGATTGTAACGCCTGTATCGCCTTCGCCAAACTCGCCAAGCCGGTATTCCTTGACATAGCTTAATTTCTTCAAGTGGCGGTGTACGCCCGCTTTTAAAGCGCCGGTTCCACGACCATGTACGACGCGGACCTGCGGAAGATGCGCCAGATAGGCATCATCCAGGTATTTGTCGAGTACCGGGATCGCCTCATCGACGGTCATGCCAATCAGGTTGACCTCCGGCGATACGCTGAAGGACTTGGACATCTTGATCTTGCTGCTTCCGCTTCCGGATCCGCGGGAACCACCCGTATGCGTGCCGGAAAGTCCCGGTCCGGTGATGGATGCTTCCTCGACCATTTCCAGATCGCGGATATTGACGAGGGAGCGCAGAATTCCCATCTGTACATACAGATCGCCCTTGGCGTTCGGCAGGGAGCTGACGGTTCCCTTTAAATTCATCGAGAGAACGCGCACGGTATCGCCGAGACGCAGCTTTTTCGCGGAAACGGCTTTTTTTGGTGCGGCGGTTTTCTTAACTGCCAGTTTCTTGTCTACATCCTGGATCTTGCCGCGTAGCTTGGTCCGCTCAGCTTCCAGTTCTTTATTGACGCCGGAAGACCTGGCAAGCTTGTTGATGTTGCGGATCGTCTGATCGGCGGTGTCCTTTGCATCCTGAAGGATCTTCTGAGCTTCCTCGCGGGCTTTGGAAAGCATTTTTTCCTTCTGCTCGGAGAAACGTTCTTCCTTCTGCTGGAGGCGGTTCTTCAGCGTTTCAATCTCCTGTTTATAGGAGGCGATCTCTTCGCGCTCTTTTTCAATGGTCACGCGGCTGTTTTCCAGATTGGCAAGCAGATCCTCGAAGGATTCGTCCTTCTGCTCCATCTGGTTTTTCGCCTCGTCGATGATATAATCCGGCAGCCCCAGCTTGCGGGAAATGGCAAATGCATTACTTTTTCCTGGAATACCGATGAGCAGGCGGTAGGTCGGGCGGAGAGTCTCGACGTTGAACTCGCAGCAGGCATTTTCAACGCCTGGCGCGGTCAGCGCAAAGACTTTTAATTCGCTGTAATGCGTGGTTGCGATCGTCCGGCAGGTCATGTTGTGCAGGAAATTTAAAACCGCAATCGCCAGCGCCGCGCCCTCGGTCGGGTCGGTACCGGAACAGAGCTCATCGAAGAGACAGAGCGAATTGGCGTCCGCCTCATTTAAAATCGAAACGATATTCGTCATATGGGCGGAGAATGTACTCAGATTCTGCTCGATGCTCTGCTCATCGCCAATGTCGGCAAATACATTGTCAAAAACAGCCAACTCGGATCCCTCAAATGCCGGGATATGGAGTCCTGACTGCCCCATCAGGGTAAAGAGTCCGACGGTTTTTAAAGAAACGGTTTTACCACCCGTGTTTGGACCCGTCACAATCAGAAGGTCAAACGAATCGCCAACCCAGATGTTGATCGGAACGACCTGTTTCGGATTTAAGAGCGGATGGCGTCCGTCCTTGATATTGATATACCGTTTGTTGTTAAATTTCGGTTCCACGCAGTTATAGTGGCGGGAAAGAGCTGCCTTTGCGAAAATGAAATCGAGCTCTGCCAGAATCGAAAGATCCGAGAGGATCGCGTCGGTGTAAGGCATAAGCTGGCTGGAAAGAGCTGCCAGAACGAACTCAATTTCCCGTTTTTCCTGGATTTTCAGCTCGCGCAGTTCGTTGTTCAGCTTGACGATCGCGAGCGGCTCGATAAATACAGTCGAACCGGTTGAGGACTGGTCGTGCACCATGCCTGGTACCTGGGATTTATACTCAGCCTTGACCGGCAGGCAATAGCGCCCGTCGCGCATTGTGATGACGGCATCCTGTAAATAGGTCCGACTGGAATTTAAAATAGAATTTAACTGGGTATGGACGCGTCCGCCCACGATCTTCATGGAGCGGCGCACTTTGGCAAGTCCCGGACTTGCGTCATCGCTGACCTCATCCTCGGATGGCAGGCAGCGCTTGATCTCATTGTTGACCGGCGTCAGCGGATCCAGGGCGCGGAAGCGCTCATCGAGGGAATCATCTGGAAATTCTTCGGATTTCTCATGGCGTCCGTAGCTCTGCGCGCGGGCAGCGACTGTCAGCAGGGAGCTGACAGCGAGAAGCTCCGGGATCCCCAGGGAACTTCCGATTTCCAGACGTTTCATGGAACCACGCACATCCTTCACGCCGCCGAAGGAGAGACTTCCCTTCATGCGGACGCGCGTCAGGGCATCGGTCGTCTCCGTCTGACTCTGCCGGATCGTCCCCAGATCACAGGACGGCTGCAGTTCCCGGCACATCTGTTTTCCCATCTCCGTGGAGGCGTACTCCGTGAGCTGGTCGATGATCTTTGTATATTCGAGAGTTTTTAATGCTTTTTCATTCATGTTGTGGTAATCCTCTTAATTTAAATGGTGTTCACATGATACCGTGACCACTAAATTCGTGAAAGACCTCATTAAGTGGTCAGGTATAAGTTCTCACTAGACTCGAAAAGACCTCGTCAAGTGTTCACATTATATCACATTCCCCGCCGTCTAGCCAAGCATTCGCACTTTTTTCTTGCATAACCTTAAGAAGGAAAGTATAATTAGGATATGTTATGCAAAGGGGAAAGTGAAATGCCGGATTCAGAAGAACTTGAAAAAAAGGAAAAACGGGAATTCATGAGAGAAACGATAGTGAAGCCGCCGCTGACCAGAAAACAGATTGCGAAGCGGGTGGCTCTCTTTGTATGCGCGTCAGCCGCATTTGGAGGAGTCGCGGCGGTTTCGTTTGCGGCGGTAAAGCCGTTTGCGGATCGGTGTTTTCAGGAAAATGGGATGCAGGAGACATCCTCAGTCGAGTTTTCCAAGGACGATCCGGACTCTGTTTCGCCGTCGGACGGTGCAGATGCGGATATGACAGCGCAGCCGGAACAAATGGAGCAGGAGATTGATGAGGCGGTCAGCGAGGCGCTTTCCAGCTATCAGTTTTCCGTAGACAATTTCAATTCGATGACGTCGGTGCTGCGTGGAATCGGGGAACAGGGTGATAAGTCGATCGTGACGGTCAGCTCCGGCAAACAGGATACGGATATATTTGGAAACCCGGTGGAAAATACGGGGGATTATGCAGGTGCAGTCATCGCGGAGAGTGATGGAGAATTTCTGATCTTTACTTACGCCGATGCGGTGAGGGCGGCAGATTCGATCAATGTGAGATTTTCGGATGGAACGAAGATCGCTGGTACAGTGCGCCAGATTGACGAAGTGCTCGGAATGGCAGTTGTGGCGGTGCCGTCCGGCAATCTGCCGGAAGAAGAGCGGAAAAAGGTGCAGGTGCTTTCACTTGCCAATTCATATACGGTCAAGGCAGGCGATGTCCTCGTAGGTATCGGCGGTCCGTCCGGACAGGTGCATTCGCTTTCGTTCGGAACAGTATCCTACGTGGCGCGCAATGTGCAGATTACAGATGGACTGACGCGGATCCTGTATGCGGATATCAGCAGCAATTCGCAGACGGGTACCTTTTTGATCAATACAGCCGGAGAGATGGTCGGCTGGACATCGGAGTCCTGCCGCAGCGAGAGCTGTACGGATCGGACGGCGGCGTACACCATTTCCAGCTACAAGCCGATTCTGGAGCGGCTGACGAATGGCGCTTCGGCGGCATATCTGGGCATCTTGGGACAGGATGTGAGCCGTGCGATGCAGGGGAGCGGCATTCCGGCGGGCGTTTACGTGACGGAGGCAGTCTCCGGCAGCCCGGCATATGACGCTGGCATCCAGCCCGGCGATATTATTGTGAAATTTGGCACAAAGGAGATCGGAAGTTTCAAAGATCTCCAGGCGCAGATTGAAAATTCCGCGAGCGGCGTGTCTGTATCGGTAAATGTGATGCGGAAAGGGCGCGACGGATACACGGAAATTCCATTTTTGGTATCTCTGCGCGCCAGATAGAAATTCAGGAGGATATAGGCAGAATGAGATATATTGAACAGTTCCGGGAAGGAATGAGAGTCTCGGACGTATATTTATGTAAGACGAAACAGCACGCGGTGACGAAAAACGGAAAAGAGTACGCTTCCGTGCTGCTTCAGGATAAAACAGGCACGGTAGACTGCAAAATCTGGGATTTAAGTTCCCCGGGCATCAATGATTTTGAGCCGCTGCAGTACGTCTATGTGGACGGCGATGTGACGGTTTTCCAGGGTTCCAACCAGTTAAATATCAAGCGCATACGCAAGGCGGACGAGGGCGAGTATCAGGAAAGCGATTACCTTCCGGTCAGCTCAAAGGATATCAAGATAATGTATCAGGAGCTGACGGCTCTGGTGCAGTCTTTCCAGAATCCGTACCTGAAAAAGCTGGCATCCAGCTATTTCCTGGAAGATAGGGCATTTGTGAAGAAATTCTGCTTCCATTCGGCGGCGAAGAGTGTGCATCATGGTTTTGTGGGCGGACTTTTGGAACATACGTTAAGTGTTATGAAACTCTGTGATTTCTACACGAAGTCATATCCGGCGCTGAACCGCGATCTGCTTCTGACGGCGGCGCTGTTCCACGACATCGGAAAAGTGAAGGAATTATCCTCATTTCCGGAAAATGATTATACGGACGACGGTCAGCTCTTAGGTCATATCGTGATCGGAACGATGATGGTTGCAGACCGTATTAAGGAGATTCCGGGATTCCCGGCAAAGACAGCGGCGGAGTTAAAGCACTGCATTCTTGCGCACCACGGCGAATTAGAGTACGGTTCCCCGAAGAAACCGGCGCTTCTGGAGGCGCTGGCATTGAATTTCGCGGACAATACCGATGCGAAGATGGAGACGATGCTGGAAGTCTTAAAGAGCGGCGGGGAGAATCCGGGCTGGCTCGGATATAACCGTTTCCTGGAGACGAATGTGAGAAAGACGACGCCGACGGAATAATAATAAGATAACAGACATCTAAAATGAGTCTAAATGTATATAAGAAAAAGAAAACAGCGCTGCACAAGCAGATGCTGCCTTGCAGAAGCGGGGGAACGAAAAAATAGGAATCAGGACTCACCACCTAAAGAGGTGGGAGTCTTCTCGTTTCATAGGGAATTGCGTCCTATGAAACAAAAAACGCTCCGCGGGATGCGCACTCGCGCGAAGAAGAAACATGTCGCAAGCGACCGCGCTCGGCACGAGAATGTGCCAAGGCACATTCTTTTTTAACTGAGATAAATAAGAAAAATGGAGAAGGATACCAGGAAGGTACAGCGGTTCAGCAGGGACCGCACTTTTCTGATATCCTTTTGTTTCATAAAGAAAAATATAGGGGTACAACAGAAAATATGAAAAAACGAGAAAATACAGGCAAAATCACTGGAAAAGTGTTCGGAGAAGCCAGGGCACTTGGCGTCACTGCCTTAGCGGCGGCAGTCATGCTTTCCGGATGCGGAAACGCTGGAAATCAGGCGCAGAAAGGCGGTTCCGGCGCAGAACAGACGGAAAATGTTGAAAACGGCGAAAATGCAGCGGAAAATACCCAAACAAGCGTTATTATCGCGATGCCGCCGACTTCAGAGCCGGAGGCGGGCTTTGATCCGGCATATGGCTGGGGCGCGGGCGAGCATATGCATGAACCGCTGATCCAGAGCACCCTGACGGTGACAGAAGCAGATTTGAGTATCGGGTATGATCTGGCGACAGATGTGGAGACCTCCGAGGATGGAATGACATGGACGGTGACGATCCGCGACGATGCGAAATTCACGGATGGCGAGGCGCTGACCGCGGAGGATGTGGCATTCACTTATAACACATTGAAAAAGACGAGTTCCGTCAACGATTTTTCAATGCTGAAACAGGCGGAGGCGATCGATGATGTGACGGTTGTGTTTGAGATGGAACGCCCGTTTGCTATCTGGTCATACACGATGGCGGTGACGGGAATTGTGCCGGAGCATGCATATGGAACGGATTACGGCACACATCCGATCGGTTCCGGGCGATATATCCTGAAACAGTGGGACAAGGGGCAGCAGGTGATTCTGGAAGCCAACCCGGATTATTATGGGGATGCGCCGAAGATGCGGCAGGTCACGATTCTCTTTATGGAAGAGGATGCGGCATTTGCGGCGGTGCGCGCCGGGCAGGTGGATGTGGCGTACACGGCGGCGTCCTATGCAGACCAGTCGGTTCCAGAATTCAGTCTTTTGGACTGTGAGACGGTGGACAACCGTGGATTTAACCTCCCGGCGGTGCCGGAGACGGTACGGGAGGATGGCGTAAAAATCGGCAATGATTTTACCGCGGATGTGCAGGTGCGCCGGGCGATCAACCTGGCGATTGACCGGCAGGAAATGATCGATCATGTGTTAAATGGTTACGGCAGCCCGGCATATAGTGTCTGTGACAAGATGCCGTGGTACAACGATGAAATGGAGAACATTTCCTATGATGTGGAGAA
>QWCH01005436.1_pt1 | contig 10380 bp, 6 predicted proteins | sample 1972671 | NCBI WGS metagenome assembly QWCH01 (sample SAMN09866713, study PRJNA288562) | Human gut metagenome isolate term3_stool, whole genome shotgun sequencing... | isolation source: gut | host: Homo sapiens | place: USA: California | reverse complement strand
CGTATTTCTTCCGGCAGCTCTTTCAAATACGGAAGAATTGCCCGGTTCATCATAATGGTGCAGCCAATACACTTATTTTCCATAAAAAGATGCGCGGTGTCAACCTTTTTTACATTCAAATGACTCATTTCGTGAAAACGTCCCAGTTTTTTTCCGGTACTGCTGTCAAAATTCATGGCATCGGTAAAGACAAGCACCGGCTTTTCCGGATTTTCTCTCTCCATCTGTTTCATTTTCTCCAAGGTAAGCTCTACCTTATCCCAATTCCAGATATCATCCTGGTCACACAGCATAATATACGGGCTGTCACAGCGAACAATGCCAGACATAAAATTTCTTATATACCCTTGATTTGTCTTATTTTCAAAGAGACGTACACGACTGTCCTTTTTTTCATATTCCTTTACAATCGAAACCGTGCCATCCGTAGAGCCGTCATCACATACATCCACTAAAAGATCCGGATAACTCTGTGAAAGCAAGGAATCCAACTGCTCTTTTATATATTTTTCACCATTATATGTTGCCATAACAATCTCAACTTGTTCTTTCACTCCTTATCCCTCCAATACGATGGATTCATCGAAAATTTCTTTACCAGCCAGAGCGGAAGTTTATCATACTTCTTGCCAAACCGGTATCCTAAAAACTTAAAGCCGCTTTGGAAAATCAAATCCGGCACAAGATACCATTTTCCATGACGGAACAAATATTTCATCGTGTTTTTCACTAACCGCATTCCCTCGGATTCCGATTTCACCCCATCAAAAATTTCATGATACTGGCGCTGGGAAACTGCCAAATCAAAATTTCTCGTAAACTGCTGTCTGTAAGTGTATTTATGAGCATGGATAACCATCGCCTCTGCCACATAAGCAATTTTATATCCTGCCTGTATCACTTTCGATGCCATAATCATATCTTCATTGAAAATGGTATGAAGCACAAAGCCGCCCATTTTTTCATATACATCTTTACGGTACATTGCGCAGACATTTGAGCAGAAATACGTTTTAATGCCCATTGTTTCCAAATCCCTTTTGGATTTCACATAGCTCTTTGCCGGATAATTAAACTCTCTTGTATAATGTTCAATCACACCAACCGTATCATCCGGCAACTGTCTTCCATAGGCTGTTGCGGCTTCTTCCTCTTCCATTGCCCGTACCAGATTTTCAATGAGGTAAGCATCAATCGGAACTGCATCCTGCGTCATAAAAAGCATATAATCTGCCTTTGACAAAGCCGCCCCTTTATTTCTCGTGCCGCCATGGTCAAAATCCTTTTTCTCAATCGGAACAATCTCCACATTTTCCGCCTTTTGTAACATCTGTAAAACTTCTTCATCTTCTTTTTCCTCAACTAACGTCTGCATAAAAAATACATGTGAAGGTTTTACCGTCTGTTTGTTCAGCCAGTCAATTAGTTTTGTCAATTTTTCTCTCTCCGGACGGTATACCGGAATAATTACATCAACCACCATCAAAATCCCCTCTTCTTACTTCTCAAGCAGACGATTTACTACTTTAACCGCCTCTCTGGCATCTGCCGAATAGCCATCTGCTCCAATTTCTTCAGCAAAACTTTCTGTCACTACTGCGCCTCCAATAATAATCTTAGCTTTTACGCCCTGTCTCTTCGCCTCATCCACAACTTCTTTCATCTCCATCATCGTCGTTGTCATAAGGGCAGACAGACCAATAATCGAAGCATTCTCAGCTTTCGCAGTATCTAAAATTGTCTGTGTTTCCACATCTTTTCCTAAATCAATGACATGATACCCATAGTTTTTCAGCATCAGTGCCACCAGATTTTTCCCAATATCGTGAATATCGCCCTTTACGGTTGCCACCACGATAGTTGCCAGTTTTTCATTCCCTCTTGCTGCCTCCAAAAGCGGCTCTAAACGGTTAATCGCCTTTTCCATCGTTTCGGCACTGGCAATAAGCTGAGGGAGAAAATATTTCTTCTGCTCAAATAATTCGCCGACATAATTAATTGCCGCAATCAAATACTTATCAATAATCTCAGACGGCTCGGTTCCCTTTTTCAGTTCTTCTTCCACAAGTTCAAGCACATGTCCGCTCTTTCCTTTGACAACCGCCAAATACAACGGGTGGCCGTCTTCCTCTGCTACTTCATTCTTTGGCTGGCTCTGCGTAATCACAGCTCCCGCCACACCATTAATATAATGCAAATCCGCTTCTTCTTTATTCAAAAGCAAATCCGAAGCAAGTGCGGCATTGACAAGCAGCGTCTGAGATGGATTCGCAATTGCCATCGTAAGTCCCTGTCCAATCGCAAGTGTTAAAAATGCTGTATTAACAAAAACTCGTTCCGGCAGTCCAAAGGATATATTGGAAAGACCGCAAATTGTTGCCACACCCAATTCATTTTTACAGTAGCGTATCGTCTCCAACACTTCAAGCGCGGCATTTTTATTTGCTCCTATCGTAGCCACCAAACCATCCACGACAATATCTTCTTCTGCCATTCCCTGACGTTTCGCCTCATCTAATATCGTATGGATGATTGTTTTTTTCTCATCCAAATCTTTTGGAAGTCCGGCATCCGACAAAGGAAGCAGAATAAACATTGCACCGTATTTTTTTGCAATCGGTATTAATTTTTCAAACTTTTCCGGTTCCAGAGAAATTGAGTTGATCAATGCTCGTCCCGGATAAATACGAAGGGCACTTTCCACAACATCAACATAACTCGAATCTATGCTAAGTGGCAAATCCACTGTCATTGTCAACTCATTAACCGCACGCAACATCATCTCTTTTTCGTCAATTCCATTCATTCCCATATTGACATCCAGAATTGACGCACCTAATTTTTCCTGTTCTTCTGCCATATCCATAACAAGACTCAAATCACCCGCACGCAGTTTTTCCTGCAGTTCTTTTTTCCCGGTAGGATTGATTCTCTCGCCGACAATTCGAAATCTTCCATCTAATGAAATTGGTGTAATGTTGCGCTCTGTTGTCAAGGCACGGATACTTTTCCTCTCCGGAATTTCTCTTGCTTTTTTCTCTTTTAACCGGCTGACAAGTTTCTGAATATGCTGCGGCGTTGTTCCACAGCATCCGCCAAGCACAGTTGCCCCAACATCCACAAGCGGCATCATTGCCTCTGAAAAACTCTCAGCATCCATATCGTAACACGTCACACCATCCTGCAAAAACGGCAGTCCGGCATTTGGTTTTACGACAAGCGGAACACAAGCATATTCCGCCATCACTTTTACCGCATCTACCATCTTATCCGGTCCTGTCGAACAGTTAATTCCGATGGCATCTGCCCCCATCGACTGCAAAACAACCAATGCTGTCTCAGGGCTCGTTCCATACAACGTCCGTCCATCCTCTTGGTACGTAAGCGTCACAAGCGCCGGTATGTCACAAGTTTCTTTTACCGCCAGCAAGGCAGCACGGCATTCCTGCAAACTCATCATCGTCTCAATCGCAAATAAATCGACGCCCTCTTTCACTAACAAACGAACCTGCTGTTTATAAACATCTACCAGTTCTTCGAACGGCATACTTCCAATCGGTTCCAACTGCTGCCCGGTCATGGAAATATCCCCGGCAACATAAATTTTGCGGTCTGTTTTACTTCTGCGAATCGCTTCTTTTGTAAGACCCACCAATGTTTTCGTAAGTTCTTCCTGCTTAGACGCAAGTCCATATTCATCTAATTTAATTCGATTACAGGTAAATGTCGGTGTATAAAGGACATCCGAACCTGCCTCAATATATCGGCACTGTAAGTCAATAAACACTTCCGGGTGTTCTGCAATCCACTGCTCCGGACAATCCCCGCTTTTCATACCGGCCTGCTGTAAATTTGAACCGGTTGCGCCGTCTAATACCACAAATCCTTGTCGTAAAAATTCTCTAAAATCCACTCTTTTGTTGCCTCACTTTCAAAAAATCCCCCATTTCACAATAGAATATCATGAAAAGAGGGATTTTGCAATCTTCGCTTATAAGCTGCGGTAAAAACTTTCTTTCATATCACACCGGCAGGAAAAACCTAAATCATTTAATGCCTTCGTAAACGCAGATAACATATCTGCCACCTTCTCAACTCTTGCATTATTTCCCATATGCCCAAGACGGATTACTTTACCGGCAAGAACATCAAAGCAGCCGGATATCAGAATACCGTATTTATCTTTCATAGTGTTGATAATATCTATATCACGTAGTCCCTGTGGCACATTAATAACAGTCACAGTAGCGGAATCTCCGTAATCTAGATAAAGAGATAAACCTGCTTCTTTCACTGCTTTTCTTACTGCCCCAGCAATCTTATGATGGCGGGCTACACGCTCGGTATCTTCCTTCACCAGTCTTACCGCCTCACAGAGACCATAAATATCACTGATTGGCATCGTGTATGGAAACCACTTATCTTTGTAATAATTTTTCCATATATTAAGATTACAATAAAAACCTACAATAGGTGTTTCTCTATTTTCCATAACCTTTCTTGCATCATCACTTATACTAACCATAGTAAGCCCTGGTTCTGCTGAAAATGCCTTTTGAGAGCCACCTAGTGCTATATCAATTTGCCATTTATCCACCTTAAATTCTTCTCCTACCATAGCTGATACAGAATCAACAACTGTCAAAATTCCATAACTCTTAAGTAATGGACAAATTTTATCAATAGGATTTAATACCCCAGTTGGAGTATCACAATGAACAACTGTGGCATATTTAAAATCATTATTCTTCTCTAAAAACTTAGATAAAGCTTCAACATCAATCTCTTTAGTATAATCACCTGAAAAATAAGTTACTTCTCCCCCATACATAGTTACAAAACCATCAAACCATCTTCCATATAGCCCATTGTCTAAAACTAAAACCTTATCTCCTTTTTCAGTTAAGGATGCACAAGCAGCTTCTAATCCTAAAATTCCTTCTCCAGAAAGTATATAGCAATCATTTTTAGTATTTATAATTTCTCCAAACCTATCACAAGTTTCCTTATAAAACTCAATAAAATCCACATCAACATCTGGATTTGTAGTTTTTAAAGCTCTTGCTCTTCTTACATTTTCTCTTAAATTAGTAGGACCTGGTGTGTAAATAGTTTTATTACAATTCATAATTCATCCCTCCAAACACTCTCATTATTCTCTTATATAAGAAAATAACACAACTATTAAAAATCTCAAATAGAATCGATACAATGTAAAAATTTTAAAAGAATGTACATAAAAAATAACTAAATAATAAAACTCATAAGTAAACACTTGTATAATTTTTTAAATTTACCCTTAATCTAAACTCTTAATTTCATATTTTTATTATAAAAGGTATTAGTATATAATTAATTTATAGAAATACATTTAAACTAGGAGATGATTTTATGATAAAGCATATAGTAATGTGGAAATTAAAAGATGAAGCTGAAGGAAACTCTAAAGCAGAAAACGCTAAAATAATAAAAAACTCACTAGAAGATTTAAAAGGAAAAATTAATGAAATAGTTCACCTTGAAGTAGGCATAGACGTCAATAAGTCAGATCAAGCTTATGATGTGGTTTTATACTCAACATTTAATTCTTTAGAGGATTTAGATTCATATCAAAAGAATCCTGACCATGTTAAAGCAGGTTCTTTTGTAAAAAAAGTAGCATCATCAAGAGTTGTTGTAGATTACGAAGTTTAAGTTCATAACATAATAAAGCTTACAAACAATATGAAGAGAATATCTAGATGAACTTTAGATTTTAAATTATTAAGTAGAAGATATTGCTTTAAAAAGCTGAGACTGTTAATTTCTTAGGAATACAATCTCTCAAAGTTCCACTTTATAAGTTCAAGAATCCAAATTAAAAATTTGAACTTTTACTTAAAATCTAGTAATTCTCTTAATATGTTTGTAAGCTTTATAAAAAGTTGTTTTAATCCAATTTATTAATTTACTCTTTCAAAAATTAAAATCTCTTCTAAGGGTGAATTAAATTCTTTAATCCTTGGCCCTATAATAAATTCATCATTTTTATATTTCCATTTTCCCTTTGGAAAGTTCACTATTCTTTTTCTAGCTCCCTTTTTTATATTAGGTGCTATCATATATTTTTCTCCTAACATAAATTGTTCTTTAATTTCTTCTAAATTTTCATTTGGAAATTCATACTCCATATATCTAACTATTGGCTCTCCACTTCTACTAGATTCTTCTGCTAACTTATAAATATATTCTGAGTATTTAACATGCTCCCAAGCTGCTTTTTTACAAATTTCAAAATTTTCTTTAGATAATACTCTCCAAGGTGCTGCTGAAAATTGCATCATTGGCATAAGGGCTGCACATTGAGCATACCTTACAAACAATTCTTCATCTAAATTAGAACTATTTTCTAAAAAGTTAAGATATTCTCCCCCTCCAATCATATCAGGACAAGTATATGAATATCCTAAAATCCCCTGTGCTAGCTGATTAGGAATAAGTGATGAAACACCATTATATTCCCAACTATGATTTTTATCTGCTAACCTTTGTACTAAAGGTAATCCTGCACATTGAAAACAAGCTCTAAACTCATTAAATTCATAGTTTACTCCTAATAAAGCCCAAAGCTTACTATGTTCATTAGCCTCTATTTTCTTATATGTTAAGTCATTATTACTATAAAAACTAGCATCTCCAGCATCAAATTTAAATCCATCAACTCCATATTCTTCAATCAAAAAATCATTTTGATCTAAATACCATTTAACTGCCTCAGGATTTGTTAAGTCTAGTACTGCTGAATAACCATTCCACCATTTTTTTATTGAAACAGAGCCATCTTTATTTTTTACTAAACAATCTCTATATCTTAAATATCTAAATTCTTGTGTATCAGGAGTAATAAAGGGACATGTCCATAGCATTACCTTAAAACCTAACTCATGTAATTTATTTATCATTCCTTTAGGATTTTTAAACTTTTCACCATTAAATTTCCATCTTCCATAATAATCACTCCATCCATCATCAATCATTATTATTCCCTTAGGCATACCATTTTCTATTATAGAATTAGCATACTCTAATATTTTTTCCTCTCTTTGATCATATAAAAGTTCAATCCAAGTATTATATTGTGGTTTAGTGAAAAAACGCTTAGGTGGTACTTTACCATTAGGCTTAAAAAATTTATTTGCTGCATGTAAAAAAGCTTCTTTTAAAGTTTCTCCCTCTTCATACAATTGTGGAACAGATTTTTCACTTAAGATTTCTATAACCCCACTATAAACTTTTAAAACAAATCCTGAATCACACCATATATATCTTCCTTTATTAGAAAGTAATATTGTATTAACCTTATTAGGACTCTTATTTGGATAGATATCCACTTCATATTTAGAATTAAAATTAAGTGGATATTTTATGCCATCATTAACCACAGGCCCATACCAATATTCATTTTCATACATTTTAAAAATATAACTTTTTAACTTCCCCATATAACCTACCCTCTCAATTTATTGAATTATACTTTTATAAAAACATAATTTGTAAAATTTATCAATAATTATATTTTAGCTTTTCTTTTCATTTTAAGTTAATTTATATCTAGAAAATATAAAGTTATTTTTTATTAATTTATACAAGGAGTTTAATATGAATAATAGGGTAAATATAAATTATATTTTAAATAGAATATAATTTAAGGAGCTTGATTAAATTCAAGCTCCTTAACTATTTTTATTATATTATTTTTGCTTTAAAGCATTTTTTACTGTTGATTTATATCCAGTATATGTTGCATAGAAATATCCACCATAAACAATTACCATTATTAAGGCAGTTACTAAGGATGAACCCCCTATATCTGGTCTATTAAACATAGTTAGGAATCCATTTACAACTTTTATTGCTACTACTGAGTGAACTAAAGCTACAACTAATGGTAATCCAAAATAAATACTAACCTGTGTAAATATTGATTTATTTATCATCTTTTGAGATACACCAATTCTTCTTAAGGATTTATATCTATCAATACTATCGCTAGCCTCTGATAATTGTTGAAGAGCAAGGACAGCAGTACTTGATATTAAGAATATAACTCCTAAATATATTCCTATAAACAATACTATATTTGTCATTCCATTATTATCTTCATAAATACGTGCTTTTGTATATCCATTTACAAAACCATATTTACTTGAATCAACAACTCCATCTCTATATTCATTGAATAATTTTTGTACTCTTTCTTCCTCATTTGAATTTTTAGGGAAGTTTAGATTAATTTTATTTGCAATAGGCTTTAAATTAGAAACAATATTATCTGGCACTATTAAAGTGAAAAAGTTATTTGTCATTCCAGTACTTTCAAATGCCTCTTTTATAACTTTTTCCTCTCCAATTAAGGCATTATTGGCAACCTTATATTCCTTACCATCAATTTCTATTTTCTCATTGTTTTTAAGAATATTTTTTAAAGTATTCTCTACTTCACCTAAGTTAGATGAAATTAATACTTCGTTATTAGCTAAACTTACTGGTTTTTCACCACTTAAAGCTCTTATATCATTATATGAACTTATACTTATGGCATTTGTTCCCTTATAAGTCATTGCTTCTACTATATCTTTTATATTTTTACCTTCTGCATTTTTATTTAATAAGCTTTCTAAATTAGTTTTTTCTAATTTATATTCATTATATGAAACAATTTTATCCTCTGGATTAAATTTAAATCCTAACTCTCTTATTGATTCTTCAGCAGTTTTTATTTTACTATCCTCATCAATGTAATAAGTAGCAGATGCATCAAAAGGAGTTGTATTTTCTAATCCTTTTTCTAAGGCATTTTTAAAACTTAAACCAGTTGCTAATGTACTTATTGTTAAGAATAACATAAGACATATTACTGTCATTGATAAAAAGTTAGTATTTATCTTGCTATTCATTTGTCTTAATACAAAAATATTTAATCCTTTTAAGTAAACATTCTTATTTCTTTGTAAAACATATAAAACAAATCCTGCTAAACTAAAGAATAAAAGTAATGTTCCTAAAACTCCTAATACTATTGACCCTAAGAACATACTATTTGTAGGATCTAATCCAACTTTAATTACTAATTTATACGCAACTCCTAATAATCCTAAAGATATAAAGAAGATTATTGCTGTTAATATTGGATTTTTTATTTTTATATCCTCATTCTTCTTTGCAGCTGTTAACATATCTATAAGTTTATACTTTGAAATTACAAAAGTATTAAAGATCATAACTAAGATAAAAATTATACCAAAGTATAAAACAGTTTTTAAAATAGCATCAGTTGATAATAAGAATTTATAATTACTTAGAGATACTTCAAATAATTTAGATGCAAAGGCAGATATTCCTTGAGAAACTATTATACCTACTCCTAAGCCTACAACTAATGATATAATTCCTACTAGAGCTGTTTCATATGTAAGTATTTTTGAAATTTTGTTTTTTCCCATACCAAGGGTCATATATATACCTAATTCTTTTTTACGCTTTTTAACTAAAAAGTTATTTGCATAAAGAATTAATCCACCTAAAACACAAGATATAAATACAGATATTCCAGATATTAACCTTTGTAATATGTTTATATATTCAGCCTGTCTTTTTCCAAGTTCTAAAAAGGCTTTTTGATCTCCTATGGAGTTAAATGCATAGAATATACATACTCCAAGAGTTAATGTTAGAAAATATATTGAATAATCTTTAAAGCTCTTTCTAACATTGTTTAAAGCAATCTTAAAATACATCCCTATCATCCCCTCCAAGAAGTGTTATAACCTCAATAATTCTATCGAAAAATTCCTTTCTTGAATCTGTTCCTCTTACTAATTCATTAAATATTTTTCCATCTTTTATAAATAAAATCCTATGAGCATAGCTTGCTGTAAAAGCATCATGAGTTACCATAAGTATTGTAGCTTCTAAATCCTTATTTAAACTTTCAAAAGAATCTAAAAGCATTCTAGCTGACTTTGAATCTAAAGCTCCTGTTGGCTCATCAGCTAAAATTAATGATGGATTAGTAACAATTGCTCTAGCTGAAGCAACCCTTTGTTTTTGTCCACCTGATATTTGATATGGGAACTTATTTAATATTCCATCTATTCCTAAACTCTTTGCAACTTTTTTAATAAGAGCATCTATTTCCTTAGGCTTTTTACCTTGTATTGTTAATGCTAAAGCTATATTTTCATAAGCTGTTAAGGTATCTAATAAATTAAAATCTTGGAATATGAATCCTAACTCATCTCTTCTAAACTTCTCTAGTTCCTTTGATTTTAATTTTGTAATATCCTTTCCATTAATAACTATACTTCCTGTAGTAACATTATCTATAGTTGATATACAATT
>QWCH01005435.1_pt1 | contig 10380 bp, 10 predicted proteins | sample 1972671 | NCBI WGS metagenome assembly QWCH01 (sample SAMN09866713, study PRJNA288562) | Human gut metagenome isolate term3_stool, whole genome shotgun sequencing... | isolation source: gut | host: Homo sapiens | place: USA: California | reverse complement strand
TGGCATGAACTTCTCAGAGTATGTAGCTGTGCTATCTGGCAACACAGACCTATTGGAAAAGGCAAAGTTAGATAAGAAGATTACCGCATTAGAGTCAGAACGCAAGAACTTCCTTCGTGAACGAAATGGGGCTATAGGTAAGTTGGCTGAGATTGACCATTCGCTCTCTTATCACACAGGCAAGATACAAGAGGCGAAGAAAGACCTCGCTTGCTTTGAGCAACGAGTGGAACGAGATGCTGAAGGCAACCTGGTCAATCGACTTTCAATTAAAGGTGTAGAGGATTGTTCTGACATCAAAGTGATTGCTCATCGTCTTCAAGAGATAGAGGAAAAGGCTCGTACCAATGGTGAGTACAACAAGATTGGAGAGCTTTATGGCTTCTCTGTTATGGTCAAGACGGAAAGTTCCTCGCAGAACTTATTTGACCTATCGGTGAACCGCTTCTTCGTAAAAGGGGAGGGGAGTATTTACTACACCTACAATAACGGCAAGCTGGCAAATGATCCTAAGCTGGCTTGTCTGAACTTCTTCAATGCGTTAGAGCGCATTCCCAAGGTGATCGAATCTCACGAGAAGGAGATAGCAAAGGTCTCAGCAAATAAGGAGGTCTACACCGCCATTGCCAATAGCTCGTGGAAGAAGGAGGAAGATTTGCGTTCTCTCAAAGCCCAAGCAGCTGAGCTGGATAGAAAGATTGCCCTCACACTTTCTCCTCCAAAGGAAGAGGAGAAAGAAGACATTCAAAAGGAAATGGGAAACACAGAAAAAACAGAGAATGCGACTATTCAAAACTCAAAGATTGAAAGTACTTTGCATCCACCTCAAAGCGTGTATATTCGGTCTGATAAGCATATTTTGACTAATGAGGAAATACAAGTCTCAAAGCAGATCGGAATAAAACCAAAGTGGAAATAGTTTGTTGAGGAATATAAAAGCGTCAGCAGTGAGAGAGTCTATTCTTTCATTACTGACGCCACATTGTTTTTCCATGGAGGTGTTATTCCATCTTTCTAATTCGTGCTTGCAGTTCTTCTATTCGCTCGATTAATCGTTTAAAAGGTAAAGATCCACCATAAATAAAGTGTTCCTGCATATTGGCATAATCTTCAGCCCAATCTTGTATAACACTTTGGGGAGGAATTATTTTTATAAACCTAGGAGCATACTGGTTGTAATCCACATATTTGAGGGCATAATAAGTCCGTCGATGTTTCACTATAGTGTCATAGAGTTGTCTGTTGCTCAATGTATTGTGAACATACGCTCGTGATGCTTTGCGTAGCTTTTCTTTTTGGCTTTTAGTCGTGGATTCTACTCCAAAAAATGAATGATGGATAGCAAGATCGATGTCTTCTGAAAAACGATCTATCAAGTTAAATCCCTTGGAGAGAGAAGTTCCTCCCTTAAATGTGAGGTATGGAACACAAGAACATTTCGATAACGCAAACAAAGTTACAGTTACCCACCAGTCTTTCTCTATTGCGGATTGATTGATTCCTGTATGAACAGACTCCGCTTGCTGAAGCATTGCGATTTTATCTTCAGCTGTATTCTTAATCCAGAGTTTTTTCATTCTTGACTTTCGATCATCGGCTTGACAACTCTTCTCATCCATTCGGGCATCATAGCTATATCATCTGTTAGAGCGGCTACATCCTTTTCCTGCTCGATCAAGTATCGTATTTGACTCAACTTTTCCTCATCAACATTCTGCTCTCCCAAACTTCTTAGAGCCTGAACAAGCAGAGCGATAAGTTGTGTCTTATATGCGAAATTTCTGGGAACTCCGCGTTTAAGAGTCACTTTTCGATTTCCGATATCCATATTGCGTGCACTTCCGGTGGTCAGAAAAGAATAAGACATGGGTACTTGGGTGGAAAGCCCGAGCGCATTTAGGGCTGTAGCTCCTGACGGCAGCACCTGAGCCTTGTCACGTGCCGCAATAGCGGTGACAATCTGTTCAATAGAAGGCATAACCATTCCAAATTTACTCTGACGAGGCTTGACGTAAATTCCGGATGCAATACGCACGAGAACACCTTTATCAGTCAAATCAGACAATATTCGCCCCACACTCTCAGGGTGATACCGTGGAAAGTCACTCCTAAAGAAGATGGTGTCATCTTCTGCAGATAAGATCTGCTGCCTAAGCGTCTTTTCATTCATATTCACGTTGGAAATTCTTCAAATATTTCCAACCACAAAGGTAGCTCAAATTATTGAGCAAATCAAACTTATGGCTCATCCGAGAATCTGTGTACATTCCACCCACTAATGCAATTTCTCAAGAATGATGTTGTGTACCTCATTGTATTTCTTGTTCTTGTCAAACAACGTTATCAATTCCTCCTTCAAGTCAGCTTGACGATTCACTGACTCATTTTTTCGCCCTGATTTCTGTTAATGCGTAAAACTAAGGTTTACCACTCCTCTCTTCTTTTTAGCATCTCATCGATTTCCTCACGAAGGAACAATAGGCGACCATTAGCTTTAAGGTAGGGGATCTTACCCGCCCATACCCAATTGTAGATGGTCTTTTGCTCAACCTTTAGCAATCTAGACACATCAATGATGTCAAGATACTCAGGCTTGAGAGGTGGCTTAACAACAGTTTCTATGGCTTGCTCTCGTAATACCAGTAAGTGGTCTAGTTTTTCTTCCACGCTCGCTAGCTTATCGAATAGATGTTTTTGCCACTGGTCTTCTGTAAGATAGTCTAAGTATGACATAGTTTGCCTTTTATATAATTACCCATACTATCTTGAGATAAGATATTTTGTTCTCTCATATAGGCAATATATTTTTTTGCCGTCCTATCCTTGACATCCATCTCCTCCATTACTGAGACCACCAAGTCACTATAAGCTATCGATTTTTGCTCTTTCAAGATTTCTTTAGCCACTGAAATCAAGTCCACTGTCTTTCGCTTTTCTTTTTCTGCTTTGGACTTTTCACCTCTATAAGTAAACATATCAAGCTCTTTATCCCACCCAAAGAGCATCATTGGCACATCTAGAGGACTTCCGTCTCTCACCTTGAGTGCTTTAACCACAGAAAGCTCAGGATTATCATCAGTCTCAATCGAAAGGATACCAGCTGCTTTTCGTTGAAGTTCAGAGCCAATGTGTCCACGTAGCTTCACTCCGTTTGGCACGAAGTGAAGCACGCAGATGATACAAGTATTATAAATACCCGCAAGACGATACAATTCGTCTACTACAGCTATACTCTCACTCTCATCATTGGCAGAGCGGATTAAATCTGCAATCCCATCTATAACTACAAGTTGAATACCTCCGTATTTGTGATAAAGCATATCTATACTATCCCGAATAAGCTTTAGGCGTTCTTGGCGAGAAAGAGAAGCCAAGTAAAATGAGTGAAAGAATATAGGGACTCGATTTAACCCTGCACGTTTGAGCGTCCTACCTAGATTCTTATGCAATTGAGCCTCAGATTGCTCCGTGTCATAGTGTAGAACAGCTAACTGCCTAGGATTGGCTGCAATCCGTAGCCCTAAGGTTGTCTCTGGGTCTAATGCTTCTTCGTTTATAACTCCTGAAAGAATAGCAGAGATGTAATTGCTCTTTCCTGTGCCTTCACCGCCAGTAATACAGAAAAGGTTATCTTGAGTTCCTAATGGAACACCGTTAACGGACACAATGGGATGGGAAGCTTCAGGTGGGTTATCATAGTCAATCTCACAGGATTTCATCATCATTAGCGTGTTTGCATATAGTTTGTTCAGTTCCTTGGCTAATAGCTCCTTGAAATCTTTTGCTATTCGCCCCATTGAGAAAAAGTCTGATATATCTTTCTGCGCTTTTCCTCCGTCTAGTGGAAGTTCTAGCCTAAGGATAGACAGTTCTGAAAAGGTTTGTAACACCTTAAATGAAGCCCGAATACCCGTTTCATCTACATCATAAAGGATGACGATATGCCTAAATCGTCGACTCAAGAGTTCCATCAGAGACTTTGGTATATCGGCTGTTTCACTATTCAAGCAAATAGCATTGAAGCCATGAGCAGAAAGACTCATCACATCCTTTTCTCCACCTGTTATATAGACTACATCACCTTTACTAGATAGTTGTTCCAATCTAAAAACGTAATCTTCGACTTTCTCCCCACCATAGAGAAAGCGGATACTACTGTGAGGCCGATAAACCTTGATGAAGCCTTGCATTACATAGCCAAACATTGGTTCCTCATCATTAGAATATATTGAGTAGGGTTTCCCCTCCCGATTGATTGACTTAAAGCAAGTCAATGCTTTCACATGAAAACGATGAAGCACCTCTTCTGTAATCCCATAACGGGACCAAAATAGGAGTTCTCTTTGTCCGAAAGTCTTTGGTGTGAACTCAAATCGTTTAGGAGGTGCAACCGTGGCTTTAGACATCGTTTTGTCGTTGTAGCTTTTGGAGGGCATATTTGATATCGAAGAATCTTGGCCAACTCTAAGGTTTAGCCCCAAGTCTCTATTTATCATCTGTAGGATATTGCGAAAATCTCGTCTGGCATCAAGCCCAGCAACCATTGCTACAAACCAAAAGCAGTCTCCAGAATAGAGTTCGTTCCCAAAGTCCTTCATACGGTAACAGTCATTCTTGCTATCGAAGTAGATGTTACACGAAGCTCTTTTATCCTCATAAAAAGGATTGCGAAAATTCCGCTTAGGCACAAAGTCCATAGGCATATAGTAGGTGAATACATCCAAGCCTCTATTCGTGCGACCAAGTATTTCTTCTTTGATATTCATAGCTCCTCAAACAACATTTCAGGCTTATTTTCACCTAGATACCCCTTTATGATGCCATCTTTGTACGCATTTAGTCTTTGTATTGCCTCAATCCTTCTGAAGCCTTTGAATGTTGCTCGACCAGTCTTCACTGCGATGTAAAGGCCTTTGAAAGGATAGACCACATGATTAGCTGATACGTAACGAAAAGGAACTGCATTCGCCTCTCGCCAGCGAGCTAATGAAGCTCTTGAAACACCAAGGATTCTCATTACATCAGAAGAGTTAAGCTCTATTTTCTCTTCAAGGACTTCATAGTCACTTTTGAGTTCCGCAATAAAGCCCGATACCTTATCTATTGCAGATCTAAGAGACTGAATCTCTTGAAGTATTTCCAATTGTGTCTGATTGTAATCCATATGATTCGTCTTGTAATCCTGCTTTAAGACACTTAAGGTAGTCTTCAACTTGAGAGATAAACTTGGAGAGATCAAGGTTTGGTCCCATCATGTAGTTCACGACTTCTCTCACTAGAGCATTAAGAATGGATTGTCTTTCACTTCCATAGATGCTGTCCAACACTTTGAAGAACTGTTCTTGAGTCAGTGTATAGTGTACATCGTTTTGCAGGCTCAAAGGTCCCGTTATGGCCTCTACAACATCTGCATCAATCATCAGAAAAATGACATCTTTCTTAGCTGCTTGAGCGATTTTTGAGGAAGGTCCTTAATTGCTGACCGCCACTAAGAGTCATTGATTTTCTAAAGTTGGAGACATCCATCTCAGCTATGAAAGCTTGAGACTTGAGGTTATTCGAACTGCGAATGATATCCTCAAGAGACGGATTGACTATGTATAGCTTAGCTGTTTCTTTCATTAGGCTACTTTTTATGGTTTACCACAGCAACTTGCTGCGCTGCAAAGTTCCCAATGTTTAGACGTTTAGACGAATATCATATTACTATTGTTGGGTAAAGTATTACCATTATAGGCATCTGTTCGTGAGAGGAGGTAAGGTACTGCAAGTGCACGGTGCAAGATCCCTCTATATATAGGGGACTTGCACCGTGCACTTGCAGTGTAGCCATACTACTCTCCGAAGGGTGATGAAACCAAGAATTTGGTGATTGTTCAGAGAAATGGTACTTTTGAACTCGGATAACACAAAGTAAGTGTACTCTGTACGGACTCTCAAAAATATTCGTCTTGGCTACAGGGGTTTTAGAGAGTATATAAAGAGAGTGAGACATAGGAAGTTGTGGGCGTAAGTTCATTTCCCCGCTTCCGCTTTTAGCTGTTGCATAGAGGAGCTACAGATTATTCTGAGCATAAGACTAGAGCAACGGAGCAGAATCAAGTAAGTGTCGTGACCCATACGGGTTGCGACACTTTTTTGGTTGTATGTGTATGTCAAAACGCTGAAATTCTTTTTCCCGCAGAGCTCGATGCGTCACGAAGTGGTGCAAAAGTCGTAGCTTTGCACATGCACTTCGCTAGGTAAGGGAGATCCTTGCCGCGAGGAACTATGTATCATACTATATAAGATAGCATAATGGACAAAAAACTAGAAGCGGCTGCGAGAGCCTATCATGCGCTCCCTCAGCCTGGTAAGATAGAGGTGCGACCCACTAAGTCGCACAATACACAGCAGGATCTGACGCTCGCCTACAGCCCTGGTGTAGCGGTGCCCTGCAAGGATATAGAGGCCAATCCCGAGCTCGCTTACGACTATACGGCCAAGGGCAATCTCGTCGCTGTCATTTCCAACGGTACCGCTGTCCTAGGACTGGGCAATATCGGTGCTATGGCGGGTAAGCCTGTGATGGAGGGCAAAGGGCTCCTCTTCAAGATCTATGCGGGCATTGATGTCTTTGACTTAGAGGTCGACGAGAAGGACCCCAAGAAGTTTGTCGAGATCGTACGCTCGCTGGCGCCCACCTTCGGCGGTATCAATCTCGAGGACATCAAGGCGCCCGAGTGCTTTGAGATCGAGGAGGAGCTGAAGGCTACGCTTGACATACCCGTCATGCACGACGACCAGCACGGCACCGCCATCATCTCCGCAGCGGGCATGCTCAATGCCCTCAAGATAGCGGGCAAAAAGATCGAGGAGGCGCAGATCGTAGTCAGTGGTGCAGGAGCCTCAGCGCAGTCCTGTACCAAGCTCTACATCGCTCTGGGAGCTAAGCGGGAGAACATTGTGATGGTTGACTCCAAAGGGGTCATCCGCACCGACCGCCCCAATCTAGATGAGCGCAAAGCGTTCTTCGCGACCAGTCGTGAGGGCATCTATACGCTAGCCGATGCGATCCAGGGGGCTGACCTTTTCCTTGGGCTTTCGCAGCCTGGCGTGCTGACCCCTGAGATGGTGCAAAAGATGGCTCCCAATCCAATTGTCTTCGCCCTGGCCAACCCAGAGCCCGAGATTAGATATGAGGATGCAAAGGCTGCACGTCCTGATGTGCTTATCGCTACGGGGCGGTCAGATTATCCCAACCAGATCAATAATGTGATCGGCTTCCCCTACATCTTCCGTGGGGCACTCGATGTGCGCGCCACGGCAATCAATGAGGAGATGAAGATGGCTGCCACGATGGCTATCGCTGGTCTAGCTCAGGAGCCGGTCCCCGATGAGGTATCAAGTGCTTACGGGCATATGCCGCTCCACTTCGGTCCTGACTACTTTATCCCTAAGCCTGTAGATCCACGCCTCATCACAAGGGTCTCGATGGCCGTGGCTCAAGCTGCAATCCGCACAGGTGTAGCGCGCCGTGAGATCACCGACTGGGATGCTTACGAGCAGTCGCTCATCATGCGTACGGGAGGTATGAGTCACCTGCTACGCCGTATCCACGAGGCGGCGCAGAAGTCTCCGAAGCGTATGGTCTACGCTGCAGGCGAGAATCCACTCGTACTGCGCGCTGCTGCCGAAGTGGCTCAGCTCGGTATCGCACACCCGATCGTGCTGGGTGACCCCGAGGTGATCGAGCAGATTGCCAAAGAGCATGACCTCGACCTCTCCACCATCCAGATTATTAATCAGCATGACGAGCGGTGGAAGGCTAAGCGTGAGGAGTATGCCAAGCACTATACGGAGCAAAACTGGCGCAAGGGTGGTCTCCTGAGCGAGGCTAAGGACAAGATGTTTGGTCCGAACTACTTCGGCATGATGATGGTACAGTGTGGCGATGCCGATAGCTTGATCACAGGCATTTACTCCAACTATGGCTACCTCTCCAATGTGGCTCGTGATACGGTCGGTATAGCACCAGGGCACCAGCACTTTGCCACGATGCACCTCGTGATGATGAAGAGTGGACCCCTCTTCCTCGCTGATACGCTGATCAATCAGAACCTCAAGGCTGAGACGCTGGTAGACATTGCGCTACTGGCTGCTGAAAAGGTGCGTTGCTTTGGTATCAAGCCTGTCATTGCTATGGTTAGCTTCTCAGACTTTGGAAGTACCGATGCCGAGTCCTCTGTGGAGGCACGCAAGGCGGTCGAGATACTGCACAGAGACTACCCACACATCGTGGTGGACGGTGAGATGCAACTACAGACCGCGCTCAACTATCAGCGACGCGACGAGGAGTTCCCCAACAATCGCATCAAGGGAGAGCCTGCCAATGTACTCATCTTCCCCCGTCTCTCGGCTGCGAATGCATGCTACCAGCTCCTCAAGCACCTAGACATAGCAGAGGACGTGATCGGTCCTATCCAGATCGGACTAGCTAAGCCGATCTACTTCGCCGACCACGATGCAGACGTCAAGGACATCGTCAATATCACAGCGATGGCATCACTAGACTCCAGCTCCTGCTTTGTCTAGTCCATCGCTCCATAGTACGACAAGAGGGAGATCCACCAGCTGGTGGGTCTCCTTTTTTAGTTCCATATTGATGATAGTCCATTTTCATAGGGAGGAAACTGCTGAGCACCCTAGAGGTGCGTCCTGACCGTCCCGCTTCTAGCATTGGACTCAGAGCAGAGAGGCGGGGTGGGGGAGCTTTGCAGATATCTACTTATCTACTATCTTTGCGCTGTAGAGAACGAGGTCAGTATGTTATCACAGCAAGATATAGAGCAGGCGGTGGCGCTGAGTAGGCTTTGGGCAGATAGATCGCCCGATAGGATTCTCTTCGAGCGGAGTGAATTGGCGCCTGAGCTAAAGCGCCAGATCGCTCTACAGGTCTCCCTCCTACCGAAGATGCAACGCAAGGTGCCACACTTCCTCCAGGGTGGTGGATATGTCCCGCACAGGGTCAACTTTGAGCAGTCTAGCAGTGAGCTTACGGCACGGTACAAGCAGCAGTTTGTCACGGAGCATGATCGTGTCCTAGATATGACTGGCGGGATGGGGATTGATGCGCTTGCCATGGCTTCTGTCGCAGAGCGTAGCCTGATCTATGAGATAGATCCTGTCATGGCGCAAGCCTTGACTTACAATGTGCATAAGCTCCTGCAGCGAGATAATGTGACGGTGCGCTGCGGAGATGCACTGGCAGATATGGATGCCTCTACAGTAGAGGGGGTAACGCTCGTCTATGCTGATCCAGCACGACGCGATATGGACGATCGAAACAAGCGACTCATTAGCATGGATGAGTATAGTCCAGCACCTCTTCAGATCATAGCTCGGCTACAAGAGCTGGGCTATGCGGGTCGTCTGCTACTCAAACTCTCTCCCATGCTAGACATTCACTGGATATTGGAGCAGCTGCCACAGATTTCTGCGCTTCATATCGTACAAGTGCAAGATGAGGTCAAGGAGCTACTGGTCTCCATCTCAATGGCTTCACGAGAGACCGATGTAGCGCTTCATCTGGCTCTCGTAGATCGCTTGGGAGAAGTCAGTCGGTGGAGCTTTCCCTACGAAGCTTTGTCCTCGGTCCGCACGCCCTATGCGACTAGCGTAGAGGAGTATATCCATATTCCTCAGCCGCTCCTGATGAAAAGCGGAGCCTACCACCTGATTGCTCAGGAGCAGTCGCTCTCCTTGCTCGGGCCTAACAGCCACATATACACCTCTTCACAGGCATCCACGAGCCCTCTGTACAAGAGCTATCGGCTGATCGAGGAGATAGACTATAGCAAGTCAACCCTCAGGGGCAAGAGCCTACACTCCCTGCGCCAGCGCTACCCAGCGCTTACCATTATGTCCAGACACTTCCCGCTGACCGCTCAGGAGCTCAAGAAGACACTCCGGACTGACGAGAGCGATACCTACTACCTACTCGCCACGACCCTGGGAGAGCAAGCACGTAAGCTACTGATCCTCACCTCTTGAGACTGTTGCAACAGTCAGCTCTTGCTAGCGAGCGTGGATGAGGATAAAAAAAGTTCCTCCACAAGTATGAAGCATACTCATGGAGGAGCTATGAAACGGAAAACTTTTCATCATGGAGGTTCGTGGCGGATTTGAACCGCCGTACACGGTTTTGCAGACCGTTGCCTAACCACTCGGCCAACGAACCATTACCTTCGTGATTACGGCTACAAAGGTACAACAATTTTTGAACAAACCAAATGCTTCGGCTCGTACATTCCACCCGCTAATGCAATTTCTCAAGAATGATGTTTTTGATGACTTCATTGGGTGTCTTATAGTTTAGGTTTTTACGAGGTCTGTTGTTTA
>QWCH01005434.1_pt1 | contig 10383 bp, 8 predicted proteins | sample 1972671 | NCBI WGS metagenome assembly QWCH01 (sample SAMN09866713, study PRJNA288562) | Human gut metagenome isolate term3_stool, whole genome shotgun sequencing... | isolation source: gut | host: Homo sapiens | place: USA: California | reverse complement strand
GGCTTCATCCTGCTCCTTCGTCCGTTTCGCACTCCCCTTCGGGTGCTTGCCGGCACGAAGGAGCTTTTTGTTTTCGTACCGCCGCAGCATGAGGGCATCCATGTTGTCGGCGGTGTATTCCAAACCGTTCTGATTCAGCACCCGGGCGCACTTGGCAAGGCACATACTCGCCAGACCGTAGTCCTGTGTCACGACAATATCCCCCGGCTTTACCCGGTTGACAAGCGCAAAGTCCACGCTGTCAGCCCCTTTATCGAACACCAATGTCTGCGCACCTTCCCGCTCGATTTGGTGAGCTGTGTCGCACAGGATGATGACCGGGATGCCGAACTGCTTTGCAATCTGCAAGGCCAGGTCAACCACAGGACAGCCGTCTGCATCGATCAAAATGTTCATCGGCTTTCCTCCATCACCCACTGAAATGCTCTTGCGGTGCGCAGGTCGGCATCCTTGAAATGCCCGCCGCTGTTCCATTCGAGGGTGCAGTCTGCGCCACGCTCTGCAAGTCGGCTGTGCAGGGTGCGGATATTATCACCTACTGTAGCCATGACGGTGTTTTTCGTGTGCTCTTCCCGGTCGCCAAGGCTCAGATAAATGCGCTGTGCCTGAATGGGGTGCTGCTGTTCAAACTCCATCCATCCCGGAAACCATACGGAAGGCGAAGCGGCCGCAACACCAGAAAACAGAGCTGTCTGCGTGGATGCCCACAGCGCGAACAATCCGGCCAGCGAGTAGCCGCCCAGAATGATCCGGACGTTTTCCGGCAGTGCAAACTGCTTTTTCAGGGTGGGAATCGCCTGTTCTGTCAGAAAGCGTAGTGTGCCCGCCGCATTGCCGCCGAAACTTTCTTTGCCCCACACCGCAGGAGATTCCCACGGGGAAAGTTCATCGTTCCAGCTTTTTACCGGAACAGCGGCAAACAGAAAATTCCGGCCGCTTTGTGCAATGGCTGTCACTTCATGATCCATGCTTTGCAGCTCATGTTCGCCGGTCATTTGGAGAAGCAGGTATTCTGCATGGACTTCGCCGTAAATGCGGCAGGGGCTATCTCCGAATTTTAAGGGAAAATCAAGGCGATTAAGGGATTCTGCTTTATAGTTCATCGAAAAAATACCTCCCATTGATCGGCACGAGAAAAAGGCGTGAGGAGATTGGCTGCTTCCATTATAGCATATTCGGGCGGAGAGACAAGAAGCCCGGATGTGCGGCACGCTCTGCAGGGACTTCCTGCATTTCTGTATGGGAGAATCGACACAAAACCGGTTGACATCCACCGGAAGAAACCCTTACAATGGGAACAGAAACCATGTCGGGCAATGGAACAGGAGCAATTTTGGAATGAACAACACAGAAGCATTTGAGTTCTTGCTGAGCTGGAAGGATGACGTTCTGATGAACTGCCTTTCCGGGCGGCGGGATAAGGCCTTTGATCCGCAGGCCATGCAGAAGGTCCGGGCGGCCTGCGCCGTGCTGGCTGAGGACGGGACCTATCCGTTCGACCTGTCGGTCACAGGCCCGGAGATCTACCGTCAGGTCAGTGCCTGGTTCACCGACCTGCTGCGCAAGTCCTGAACCGTTCCGACACGAAAGATGCATTTATTTTCCACAAACGCTTGACATCTTGTGCAATCTGCATTATCATAAAGCCATCAAGTGTTTGTTCAGAGAATTGAGCAGAACAAACAAGAGGGAGCCTGTTCCCTTTTGTTTGCTCTGCTCTTTTTTGTTCCCGCTACGCAAACGAGCATGCTGTGACAGGCAGAAGATCAGGAGGTTTTTATGCTGGATGTAGCAATCATCGGCTGCGGTGTCGTTGGCGCGGCTGCCGCCTATGAGCTCTCGCATTATCCGCTGCACACTGCAATTTTTGAGGCCGAGAACGATGTGGCCGACTGCACCACCAAGGCCAACAGTGCCATTCTGCACGCTGGGTACGACCCTGAGCCGGGCACCCGGATGGCACGGCTCAATGTGGAGGGCGTTGCACTGGCCAAAGAGATCTGCGCCCGGCTGGATGTGCCGTACCGGCAGTGCGGCAGTCTGGTGCTGGCCCTCAGCCCGGCGGAGCTGCCGCATCTGCAGAAGCTGTACGAAAACGGCCTTGCCAATGGGGTGCCGGGCATCCGGCTGCTGTCGGCAGAGGAAACACGGGCCATGGAGCCCGGTCTTTCGCCGGAGGTGGCCGGAGCGCTGTATGCACCCAGCGCGGCCATCGTCAGCCCGTGGGAATATGCGCTGGCCATGGCGGAGGTGGCGGTGCGCAACGGGGTGGAACTCCACCTCAGCAGCCCGGTCACCGGCATTCAGAAAACCGCGTCCGGATGGGCGCTGACCACGCCGTCCGGCGTGGTGGAGGCCCGCTACGTTGTCAACGCCGCCGGCATCCGGGCCGATGCCGTGCACGACATGGCCGCTCCGCATCAATTTACCATCCAGCCCACCCGCGGCGAATATTACCTTCTGGACAAATCGGAAGGCACGCGGGTGCAGCATGTCATCTTCCAGTGCCCCAACGAAAACGGCAAGGGCGTGCTGGTGGCACCTACCGTTCACGGCAACCTGATCGTCGGACCCAATGCCGAGCCGGTGGCGGGCGATGACACCGCCTGCACCGCCGCCGGGCTGGCCTTTGTCAGCGCGGCCGCACGCCGCAGCGTGCCGGACATCCGCTTCGGCGAGTCCATCCGCAACTTTGCAGGCGTCCGCGCCAATGTGGACACCGGGGATTTCGTCATCGGCGAGGCGGAAGGTGCACCCGGCTTCATCGACCTGGCCGGTATGAAATCGCCGGGCCTGTCCAGCGCACCGGCCGTTGCCAAAGAGGTGGTCCGCATTCTGGAAGGCCACGGGGATCTGCCTGCGGTCAAAACGGATTACCGGGACGGCCGCACCCGGGTGCGGTTCAAGGAGCTGCCGCCGGAAGAAAAGGCAAAGATCATTGCCCGGAACCCCGCCTACGGCCGGGTGATCTGCCGCTGCGAGACCATCACCGAGGGCGAGATCCTGGACGCCCTGCACACCGAGATCCCGGCCACCACCATCGACGGCGTCAAGCGCCGCTGCAACGCCGGGATGGGCCGCTGTCAGGGCGGCTTCTGCGGGCCCCGGGTACTGGAGCTCATCAGCCGGACGCGGGGCATCGACCCGCTGGACGTCCTGCAGGACAAGGCAGGCAGCAACGTCTTACTGTGCGAAACCAAGCAGGAGGGAACCAACCATGATTGATCTGGTCATCGTCGGCGGCGGCCCTGCAGGCCTTGCCGCAGCCTACAGCGCATGGCAGCACGGTCTGCGCGATATTCTGATTTTGGAGCGTGACAACGAGCTGGGCGGCATCCTGAACCAGTGCATCCACAACGGCTTCGGGCTGCACCGTTTCGGCGAGCAGCTCACCGGCCCGGAGTACGCCGGGCGCTACATTGAAATGCTGCGCTCCACCGGCGTCCGGGTGGAGCTGGGCACCATGGTGCTGGAGGTCACGCCGGATAAAAAGATCCACTGTGTCAGCAAGGAGAAGGGCTACCAGATCCTCGAAGCAAAGAGCGTCATCCTCTGCATGGGCTGCCGGGAGCGCACCCGCGGGGCCATCGGCATCCCGGGCACCCGCCCGGCCGGCATCTACACCGCCGGTGCCGCCCAGCGCTATGTCAACATGGAGGGCTATCTGGTAGGCAAACGGGTGCTCATTCTGGGCAGCGGCGACATCGGACTAATCATGGCCCGGCGGATGACGCTGGAAGGGGCCAAGGTGCTGGCCTGCGTGGAGGTCATGCCCTATTCCGGCGGCCTGACCCGCAACATTGTGCAGTGCCTGCAGGATTTTGACATCCCGCTGTACCTGTCCCACACCATCGTGGACATTCAGGGCGATACCCGGGTGGAAAAGGCCATTGTGGCCAAGGTGGACGAGAACCGCCGCCCCATTCCGGGCACCGAGATGGAATTTGACGTGGACACCATCCTGCTCAGTGTGGGCCTGATCCCGGAAAACGAGCTGACCCGGCAGGCCGGCATCCCGATGGACCCCCACACCAAGGGAGCCGTGGTCTACGAGAACATGGAGACCGGCATTCCCGGCGTGTTTGCCTGCGGCAACGTGGTGCATGTGCACGATCTGGTGGACTTTGTTTCCGGCGAGAGCGACCGGGCCGGAGCCGCAGCCGCCGCCTATGTGCTCCACGGTGAGACCCCGGACGCGGCCGTGCTGGACCTTGTCCCGGGCAATGGCGTGGGCTATACCGTCCCCCAGCGGGTGCGCCCGGCGGACGTGGACAAGGGCGTGGAGATCTCGTTCCGGGTGCGGCAGAATTACGGCCCCAGCCAGATCACCATCACCTGCGGGGAGAAGCAGCTGGCCCGGTTCAAGCGCCAGCGGATGGCACCCGGCGAGATGGAGCACATCACCCTGCCCGGGGCCCTGCTGGCAAAGGCCGACGGCCCGCTGACCGTTGCAGTAGAGGAGGTCGTAGCAAAATGAACAAAAAACGTGAGATCATTTGTATCTGCTGCCCCCGTGGCTGCCACTTGCAGGTGGACCCGGAAAACGATTATAATGTAACCGGCAATGCCTGCCCCAACGGTGCCGCCTATGGCAAGGAAGAACTGACCCACCCCACCCGTATCCTGACCAGTACGGTGCGGGCCGAGGGCGGGCGCTATCCGCGCTGCCCGGTCAAGACCGCGCAGGCGGTGCCCAAAGAAAAAATCGTGCAGGTCATGGCTGCGCTGGACGGCGTCACGCTGCACACACCCATCCGCACCGGGCAGGTCGTGCTGACCGATGTCTGCGGCACCGGTGTGGATGTCGTAGCCACACGGGACCTGTAAAACCGCCCCTGAGCGAAACGGAGGTCGTTGAACCATGTCGACAAAGTATGTTCTTGCACTGGACCAGGGAACCACCAGCAGCCGCGCCATCCTGTTTGACAACGAGCAGAACATCATCGCGGTGCAGCAGCGGGAGTTTGAGCAGATCTACCCGCAGCAGGGCTGGGTGGAGCACAACCCCATGGAGATCTGGTCCACCCAGTACGGGGTCATGAACGAGGTGGTGGCCCAGAGCGGCGTGGATGTCCATGACATTGCCGCCATCGGCATCACCAACCAGCGCGAGACCACCATCCTGTGGGAAAAGGCCACCGGCCGCCCCATCTACAATGCCATCGTCTGGCAGTGCCGCCGCACCGCCCCGCTGGTGGACGAGCTGGTGCAGCAGCCCGGCATGACGGAATACATCCGCGAGAATACCGGCCTGATGCCGGATGCCTATTTTTCCGCCACCAAGATCAAGTGGATCCTGGATAACGTGCCCGGCGCGCGGGAGCGGGCCGAGGCGGGCGAGATCCTGTTCGGCACCGTGGACACCTGGCTGGTGTGGAAACTCACCGGCGGCAAAGTCCATGTGACCGACCGCACCAACGCCAGCCGCACCATGCTCTACAACATCCGCACCCTGGACTGGGACGACACCCTGCTCAAAGCGCTGGATATCCCCCGCTGTATCCTGCCCCGCGTGGCGGATTCCAGCGAGGTCTACGGCACCACCGACCTGTGCGGGGTGCAGGTGCCGGTGGCCGGCATTGCCGGGGACCAGCAGGCTGCACTGTTCGGGCAGGGGTGCTTTGCCAAGGGTGAGGCCAAGAACACCTACGGCACCGGCTGCTTTTTGCTCATGAACACCGGTGACACCATCTGCCGCAGCCAGAACGGCCTGATCTCCACCATTGGCATCAGCCTGAACGGCAAGGTGGAGTATGCTCTGGAGGGCAGTGTCTTTGTGGGCGGTGCCGTCATCCAGTGGGTGCGCGATGGCCTGCGGATGATCCAGGAGAGCCGCGACGCCGAATACTATGCCCAGAAGGTGCCGGACAACGGCGGCATCTACATCGTGCCCGCCTTCACCGGTCTCGGCGCGCCCTATTGGGATATGTACGCCCGCGGTGCCATTGTAGGCATCACCCGCGGCACCACCCAGAACCACATCATCCGGGCGGCGGAGGAGTCCATCGCCTACCAGAGCGCCGACCTTGTGGCCGCCATGGAAAAGGACACCGGTGTGCCCATCACCTCCCTGAAGGTGGACGGCGGTGCTTCCCGCGACCAGTTCCTGATGCAGTTCCAGGCCGACATCCTGAACAAGGACGTTCTGCGCCCGGCCATCCGGGAGACCACGGCTCTGGGCGCTGCCTATCTGGCCGGCCTTGCCACCGGCGTGTGGAAGGACCGGGACGAGATCCGCAGCCTGTGGCACTGCAACATGACCTTTACCCCCGCTATGCCGGAGGCCGAGCGCGCACGGCTGCTGTCCGGCTGGCACAAGGCCGTGGGCCGCAGCAGTGACTGGGCAGAGCATTAAAAGAATTTGTCTGGATTTTGACTGCTTCCAACAAAAAATCACGAATTTGTGAATTGTCTGTTGACAAACCGTTGAGAAATGGTATACTGAAAGCATCCCAAGAGAATTGAGATGGGGATGCACTGTGCCACACGACCGCAGTGCGTCCCCGTTTTTTTGTTCCCATCGCACCCCTTGTCCGCCCGTTCACATCTGTTCCGGGGGCTGATTCTGGAAGTGCAGCCGCCGGGCACGTCCCTGAAAAAAGAAGGAGGATCCTCATGAAAAGCACCGCAAAGGCCACCGAAAAGCGTTCGCGCACGGTCGTTGTGCTGGCGATCGCTGTGGCGTTGATGCTGCTGGGCAGCATTTTTGCCCAGATGTTCAACACCTCATTCTACAAGGTCAAGGTCTCCCGCATTTCCTTTGATACCGACTCCGGCACCCTTTCGGGCCTGTTGTACATGCCCAAGGGCGTGGACGCCTCCAACCCGCACCCCACCATCGTGACCACCCACGGCTACCTGAACAGTGCCGAGATGCAGGACGAGACCGCCATCGAGATGTCCCGCCGCGGCTATGTCGTGCTGGCACTGGATATGTATGACCACGGCCATTCCCACGGGAACGCCGACAATACCGGCGGCTTCTTCAACTTCTGGCCCACTTCGCTGTGGGATGCCGCACAGTACATGTACAGCCAGGACTACGTTGCCAAGGATGCACAGGGCAACGGTCAGATCGCGGTCAGCGGCCACTCCATGGGCGGCTTCTCCTCCGAGATGGCCATCTATCTGGATGAGCAGAACTGCGCTGCCGCCGGTTACCGCATCATCAAGGCCGGTTTGAGCATGGGTGCCGATTACTCCTGGACCTCCTACCTGGGCCTGGACGAAGAGGCTGCGGTTGCCACCTTCGGCGGACGCACCATCGGCAAGATCTGCGGCCAGTACGACGAGTTCTTCTTTGCGGCCGACGAGCCTCCCACGAAGAGCGGCACCGTCTACCACAAGGACTATGTTGCCACCACCGCTGGCAAGACCCTGCTGGAGCAGGAAGCTCCGCAGGCTGACACCTGGTACACCGGCTCGGACGGCGGCCAGCGCATCATTTACCAGCCGCGTGAGATCCACCCCTGGAACCACTTCTCCACCGCTTCCACCAAGGATGCCATTGAGTTCTACGCCACTGCATTTGCCGACCAGTCCGGTCTGGTGCAGAACATTGCTTCCACCAGCCAGATCTGGTACTGGAAAGAAGTCTTTGAGCTGGTCGCTCTGGTGGGCTTCCTGCTCATGCTGGCACCTCTTGCCCTGCTGCTGATGAAGCTGCCCTTCCTGTCCAATGCAAAGCAGGCCGTCGCAGCACCCACCCCGGCCGTCGGCACCCTGTCCGGCAAGCTTGGCACGATCAGCCTGTTCGTGGTGGGTATGCTGATCCCGGCCATCATCTTCCCCGCCGTGTACGACGGCAGTCTGACCGCAGAGCCCATCCGCTGGATGCGCTACGCCAGTGACATTGCCCTGCTCCTGTCGGTGGTGGGCATCGTTCTGGCAGCCCGCAGCACCGAGGACGACCGCAAGACCTGGCTGTCCGGCTCGGTGTGCGTCCTGATCGCTTCCGTCGTCCTGCGTGTGCTGGTGACCAAGAACATCTTCGAGACCAATGCCACCTGGCAGGGCCCCACCGTCAACAGCATCGTGACCTGGGCTCTCATCTGCGCCTGCATCTCCATCGTGACCATGGTCTGCGTCTACCTGTTCGGCGGCCGCAAGCAGAAGGGCATCACGCTGGAACAGTACGGCATTGCCGCAAAGCCGGTGTCTGTGGCCGCAGCCTTCTGCGTGGCACTGCTGGTGAGCGTGATCGCCTACGCCTGCCTGTTTGCCGTGGATGCCATCTTCAAGACCGACTTCCGCATCTGGACCTTCGCTTTCAAGACCTTTGAAGCCAGCGCCATCCCGGCGGCGGTCAAGTATATGCCGTTCTTCTTTGTGTACTACTTTGTCAGCGGCGCCGCCGCCATCTCCAACACCAGCAGCGAAAAGCTGCAGGGCGGCTGGGGCTACCTGCTGGCTGCTCTGACCAACATGGGCGGCATCCTCCTCTGGCTGGTGCTGCAGTACGGCACCCTGTTCCGTACCGGCGTTGCCTTCTACCCGGGACAGGCCCTTGGCGGCATCCTGCTGTTTGCGCTGGTGCCCTCGCTGGCCATTGCATCCTGCCTGGCCAAGTACTTGTACAAAAAGACCGGCAGCGTGTACGTTGCGGCCTTCCTGAATACCATCCTGATGACCATGATGACCGTGGCCAACACCGCGATCTATTTCCAGGCATAAGCACAACCGCAGACTGGGGCTGCACTTTACAGTGCGGCCCCTTTGTGCGATAATGAGAACCATCTGAGAGAAAAGGAGTCCTGCCCGATGCATCCACTTGCTGAAACTCTGCTGGACGAGCCGGTGATCGCAGCCGTCAAGACGGATGACGCTCTGACGGCCGCCCTGGCCTCGCCCTGCAGCACGGTCTTTCTGCTGGCAAGCACCCTGCTCAATGTGGGGGAGCTGGTCCGGCGCATCCACGCGGCCGGAAAGCTGGCCGTCGTGCACATCGACCTTGTGGACGGCCTTTCGGCGCGGGAAGTTGCCGTGAATTCCCTCATTGCGCTGTGCCGCCCGGACGGTATCATTTCCACCCACCCGTCCCTGATCCGGCGGGCGCGCCATCAGGGCCTGCTGACCATCCAGCGGGCGTTCATCCTGGACTCCCTTTCCCTGAACAACCTTTCCGGCCAGCTGGAACAAGGCAAGCCGGACTTTGTGGAGATCCTGCCCGGCATCATGCCCCGGGTCATCACCGAGATCAGTACCCGCACCCGGGTGCCGGTGATCGCGGGCGGTCTGCTGCGGGACAAGGCCGACGTCATGGCCGCCATGCGGGCCGGTGCCTCGGCAGTGTCCACCTCTGCCCCGGAGCTGTGGGACATCTGAACCCCGGAAAACACAAAAATGCCTGACCGCTGTCGTTGGCGGTCAGGCATTTTTTATGGAAAGCAGCAGCGTTACGGTTGGCTCTTTTTGACAAGATCTTTGGTGTACAGGGCGCGGGTGGCGTTGAGCACGGCAATGACCATGACGCCCACGTCGGCAAAGATGGCTGTCCACATGCTGGCCATACCGATGGCACCCAGCAGCAGGCAGGCAAACTTGACCGCCAGCGCGAACACGATGTTCTCGTACACGATGCGCAGGGTGCGGCGGGCGATGCGCATGGCCAGTGCGATCTTGGCCGGGTCATCGTCCATCAGCACCACGTCGGCGGCTTCAATGGCGGCGTCGGAGCCCAGGGCACCCATGGCGATGCCCACATCGGCGCGGGACAGCACCGGGGCGTCGTTGATGCCGTCGCCCACAAAGGCCAGATTCTCCTTGGACTTCTTGGCGGCGATGAGTGTTTCGATCTGGTCCACCTTGTCGCCGGGCAGCAGACCGGCGTGGTATTCGTCCAGACCCAGCTGGGCAGAAACGGCCTTGGCCACCGGCTCGGCGTCGCCGGTGAGCATGACGGTCTTGCGCACTCCGGCGGCCTTCAGGGCCCGGATGGCCTCGGCACTGTGGGGTTTGACCACGTCGGCGATGAGCAGGCAACCGGCGTATCGGCCGTCGATGGCAACGTGCACGACGGTGCCGGTCTCGCTCACGGCGGGGGCAGAAAGGCCCAGCCGCTCCATCAGACGGGCGTTGCCGGCGGCAACGGGCTTGCCGTCTACCTTGGCGGTTACGCCGTGGCCGCCAAGTTCCTCCACGTCGGTCACGCGGGAGGTGTCGATCTCCTTGCCGTAGGCGGCCTTGATGCTCAGGGAGATGGGGTGCTTGGACCAGCTTTCGGCCAGGGCGGCGGCCTCCACCAGCTGTTCGTCGGTGATGCCGTCGGCCGGGTGGACGCCGGTGACCTTGAAGGTGCCCTGGGTCAGGGTGCCGGTCTTATCAAACACCACGATGCCGGTGCGGGCCAGCTCCTCCAGATAGGTGGAGCCCTTGACCAGGATG
>QWCH01005413.1_pt1 | contig 10413 bp, 10 predicted proteins | sample 1972671 | NCBI WGS metagenome assembly QWCH01 (sample SAMN09866713, study PRJNA288562) | Human gut metagenome isolate term3_stool, whole genome shotgun sequencing... | isolation source: gut | host: Homo sapiens | place: USA: California | reverse complement strand
TTAATGTATCAATCGCGGTTTCACTGATCAGTCTGGATCCGCTTGTTGCTACCATCACTGGATCAACTACGATATTCTCCAGATGGTACTCTTTTAGTTTCTTTGATATCATTTTTATTAACTCTTCTGATGACACCATACCGATTTTCACTGCATCCGGACGGATGTCTGTGATAACTGCGTCCAACTGTTGTTCCAGAAATTCCGGAGATACTTCCATGATTCCGGTTACTCCGGTTGTATTCTGGGCTGTCAGTGCGGTGATTGCACTCATTGCGTAGACTCCGTTTGCCTGCATCGTCTTGATGTCTGCCTGAATTCCTGCACCTCCACTTGAATCACTTCCGGCGATTGTAAGTGCTGTCTTTTTTTTCATAAGTTCTGCCCACTCTCTACAATACCAGTCTGCTTCTCTCTGAACCTCTTCCTGATCATCCTTACTTGCTTCATCATAGATTCCTACAACCTGGAACCCTGCCTGCTTTGCAGTACGGATTGCATGAATGACATCTTCGAATACAACCGTCTCCTCCGGACGAGTTCCGAGATATTCTGCTGCCCGCAGATAAATATCCGGCTTCGTCTTTCCCGCACCGACCTCTTCACAGGTAAAGATCCGGTCAAAATATTTTGCAATTCCCAGACGCTCAAATGCCATCTCTATCTCTTTTTTATTATTGGATGATGCAACCGTCATTGGGATATTATGCTTATCAAGCTTTTCAAGAAGTTCCTTCGCTCCACTCTTTAATAGTGCGGTTTTCTTATAATAATTGCTGATGATGTCCAGAACTCCCTGCACAATTTCTTCCGGCTCCTGGGACAGATGATAATGTTCTTTTACATATGCTGCACCTTCCTGGATGCTCATTGTAAATAACACCGTCCCAAGATCCGGCTCTGCCTCTATACCGATACTGTTCAGATAACGGACTCCTACGTCTTCCCAGATCTCCATGGAATCCAGAAGGGTTCCGTCTACATCAAATATTACTCCTTTTATCATGCTTTCACCATTTCTCCTGTTAAACTTTTTAGTTTCTCTGTCGCTTTTTTAATATCTTTTTCTGCAAATATCGCACTAATCACGGCAATTCCACAGATTCCGGTTCCTGCAAGCTCTGATACATTTTCTTTACTGATTCCGCCGATTGCGATTACCGGAATGTCTACCGCATCACAGATTGCTTTTAATGTCTCACGACTTACCTCAGCAACATCGGCTTTCGAATCTGTATGGAATACTGCTCCGACTCCCAGATAATCAGCTCCTCTCTTTTCGGCAAGAACTGCCTGTTCTACCGTCTGTGCAGATACACCGATAATCTTATCCGGTCCAAGCTTTGCTCTTACGTCGTCTGCTTCCATATCACTCTGTCCGACATGTACACCATCGGCGTCCATTTCCAGTGCAATATCTACATTGTCATTGATCACAAACGGCACCTGGTATCTGGCACAAAGTTCTTTGATTTCTTTTGCTTCTTTCAGGAAATGTGCTTCATCCAGTTCTTTTTCTCTCAGCTGTACGAATGTCGTACCGCCTTCCAGCGTTTTCTCTACCTGACTGTATAACGTCTCACCATTTAACCAGTGGCGATCTGTCACCGCATACAGAAGTAAATCTTCTTTTTTCATCTTTTTACACATATGTTCTGTCTTCTCCTTCATCTGATCTTTTTCGAGCTCCTTATCTGATCTCATATTTTGCACCTTTATCCAATGTCTCTTTATCCATATTGTAGATAGCATCTATGATACGGTTGCGGTAAGTAGCGTTACCGTCACCTTTCTGCATATAACTCCATCCGATCTCTCCGGCCAGCCCCATTGTACATACAGCTGCTGCAGCTGCTTCCAGTTTCTGTTCCGGATTCGCTGTTAAGAATGCTGTCATCATTCCCGATAACTGACATCCTGTTCCCGTAATCTTTCCCATCTCCGGACGACCGTTGCGGATCACATAGCATCGGTCTGCATCACTTACCAGGTCAATCGCACCTGTAATCGCAACGATACATCCCGCCTTTTTGGCAAATGCTTTGGCAAATGCAATACCTTCTTCCAGATTCTCTTCTGTTACGGCATCTGTCACATCTGCATCTACCCCTTTTGTTGTTCCGCTGCCCTGTGCCAGTGTTTTTACTTCCGAGATATTTCCACGGATCACATCGAACCTGATCTTCTCCATCAGTTCGACAGCTGTATTCGTCCGAAGTGTGCTCGCTCCTGCTCCGACCGGATCCAATAACGTTGCATGCCCCAACTCATTGGCACGCGCTCCGGCTGCGAACATTCCCTCAATACTTCTTTTGCTCAAAGTACCAATGTTGATATTCAGCCCTCCGCAGATTGAAGTGATTTCCTTTACATCCTCCGGTTCATCTGACATGATCGGGCTTCCACCACAGGCTAACAATACATTCGCAACGTCATTTACCGTTACATAATTGGTGATGTTGTGTACCAACGGTACATTCTTTCTTACATTTTCGATACAGTTTCCTAACATATTTTCTTCCTCCTGTTATTCATGTATTCCCGATTTTTCCATCTACAGGACCTTCCACCTCCAGGGCCTGCCACTGGCAGCCCCTTACGGATACTTTGGTAACTGGCAGCTCCTTTCGAATACATGGCAATCAAAAAAGGACAGATCTACCTGTTTTTCAGATACATCTGCCCTGTCAGCAACTTTTCTTTCCCTACGTTGGCATGATCCAAATCAGGTTCCCGGGTCAAGACATCTTTAGTCTACTCTCAGCCCGCTCAGATTACGAACTCCCCTTTTCCTTTAATGATCTCCATTATACTACGCTTTTAATATTTGCGCAATGTATCATGACTGTCATCTGTTGTATTGTCAATATTTTTGATCACGATATAATATCCGTCATTTCCGTTGGTCTTAACAAGTACACGGTCTCCGACCTTATGTCCCTGTATCGCTTTGCCGAGTGGTGATTCAATACTGATCAGGCCCTGAAGGGAATTCCCCCTGATACTGGTTACAAGACGATATGTCTCTGTCTCATCATCATCTTCAAAATAGACCTCGACCGTATTATTGATTCCGACTTCATCTGCTTTCGATGTATCTGATACGATCTTCGCATTCTTAAGCATTCTCTCCAGATAACGGATACGGCTTTCATTTCGGTTCTTATCCTGTTTTGCTGCCTTGTACTCAAAGTTCTCGCTTAAGTCGCCCTGCGCTCTTGCCTCTTTTACAGCTTCCAGTTCTTTCTTACGCACAACAATCTTGCGGTATTCAATCTCTTCTTTGATCTTCTTAACATCACTTTCGGTTAACTGTTCTCCCATGAAAATGCACTTCCCTTCTTCTCTCCGTATATTATAATACTCTGATACACGCTCTGCAAATTCTAAATCAATCCATAATGCTCCATCGCCTTATAAAGCCCGTCATTCTCCACTGTATCTGTAATGTATTCTGCATATGGCTCCAGAACCGGATCATGATGCCCCATGATCACTCCATGCCCGGCAGCTTTGATCATATCAAGGTCATTGCTGCTGTCTCCGAATGCATAGATTTCATCATCAGCCAGATGCAGTTCTTTCTGTATGTACTCAATTGCAGTTGCCTTGGAATACTCTTTCTGTACACATTCATAGACACCTCCCAGACGGTCGATATGGTTAAATACATCTTCTGTTTCTTTAAAGAATCGTTCTCCATCTGCCATCTTATCTATATAGATCAGTATCTTATCAAAATCATAGCCTGTATCTTCCATTGCCTGTTCTCTTCCAAGCCCAAGTCCTGCCATATACCTTCTGCTGCTTTCTACCGGCTCCAGTCTGGAGATCCGGTTCGAATAATAGATATCCTCTGTTCCTTCCAGAAATCCTTCTACTTTACAGTCCTTCATGCTTTTAATAATTTCACGTCCTCTTTCATAGGGAATCGAATGATGAAACACAACCTGTTCTCCATAGATCAGATGCGTTCCGCATCCACACAGGAATCCATCAAATGATATCCTCTTTATCATCGGTGGTACACTGCATATGGTACGCCCGGTATTGATAAATGTCTTGTGACCGTTCTCCTGTGCCTTATGTAATGCCTCCAGTGCACTTTCCGGTATTTTATGTGTAATCTCACTTAAAATTGTTCCATCAATATCAAAAAATAATGCTGACATAATTTCCTCCATGATCTGTACTGCCAGTTTTTTAATCTTCCTGATCTGTCACCGACTTTTTTACAAGCGTCCGGCACAAAAAACTGACATCATCTATTATAAATAAACGGTTCGCTCTTTTCAATAGATACAGCGGTTTCTATCTTCCATTTCCGACAAATATCTGGTAGTATAAATATATTATCTATAGAGCATGAAGTACAATAGTATGCACTTCACTGTTTTAAAACAGGAGGTATTCATTATGATTACATTAGGACATTTTGATGAAGTCGACATGAGAGTTGGCACTATTACAGCTGTATCGTTGAATAAAAGGGCAAGAAAACCTGCTTATAAAATCACCGTAGATCTCGGCGATTTCGGAACCAAGAACAGCTCCGCTCAGTTAACCAACTATGAGCCTGAAGAACTGGTTGGAAAGCAGGTAGTCTGTGTATGCAACTTTGAACCCATGAGAATCGGTGATGTAAAAAGTGAAGTACGTCTGCTCGGAAGTGATACCGATGAAGGATGTGTCCTTCTTACTTCTCTGACTCCGGTGAAAAACGGAAGTAAAATATTTTAAATCGCCCAAGACTTGCCACCGGCAGCTTCTTCCGAATACCTGATAAATGTAAAACAGGGTCAGAGAACCGTTCTTCTCTGACCCTGTTTTTTATTCATATCTTACATTAATTTTCTGAACAGATCTTTCAGATCTTCTACGCTTGCATCTTTCGGGTTACCCGGTGCACATGCATCTGCGTGAGCGGATTCAGCAAGGAACTGAAGGTCTTCTTCTTTCAGAGCTTCCAGTTTTGTAGGAATTCCGACATCAACAGATAATTTACGTACAGCATCTACTGCTGCTTTTCTGTATTCTTCTACAGACATATCATCTACGCCTTCAACGCCCATTGCTTTTGCGATTTCTTTATATTTCTCTCCTGTGCATTCTGCATTGTATTCCATAACGATTGGAAGCATCATTGCACACGCAACACCATGTGGTGTATCATATACAGCTCCAAGTGTATGAGCCATAGAATGTGCGATTCCAAGACCTACGTTAGAGAATCCCATTCCTGCGATATACTGTCCGAGTGCCATGCCCTCGCGTCCTTCTTTTTCATTGGCAACTGCACTTCTTAAAGATTTGGAAATGAGTTCGATTGCTTTTAAGTGGAACATATCTGTCATTTCCCATGCAGCCTTTGTTGTATATCCTTCAATTGCATGTGTCAGGGCATCCATACCTGTCGAAGCTGTCAGTCCCTTTGGCATAGAAGACATCATCTCCGGATCTACGACTGCGATAACAGGCATGTCGTGAGGATCTACACAGACGAATTTTCTCTTCTTCTCGACATCAGTGATAACATAGTTGATCGTTACCTCTGCTGCTGTTCCTGCTGTTGTAGGCACTGCAATGATCGGAACACATGGATTCTTGGTTGGTGCTGTTCCTTCCAGACTTCTTACATCTTCGAATTCCGGATTGGCAATGATGATACCGATTGCTTTGGATGTATCCATAGAAGATCCTCCGCCGATTGCGATAATATAATCAGCTCCCGCTTTCTTAAATGCCTCAACTCCGTGCTGTACATTCTGAATCGTCGGATTTGGTTTAATGTCAGAATATAATTCATATTCCAGTCCTGCATCATCAAGTACTTTTGTTACCTTTGTTGTCACATTGAATTTGATCAGATCCGGGTCTGAACATACCAGTGCTTTTTTCAGTCCTCTTACTTTAACTTCTGCTGCAATCTCTTTGATTGCTCCTGCTCCGTGAAATGATGTCTGGTTTAAATTAATTCTGTTTGCCATGATAACTGACACTCCTTTTATACATATTCTTTATTTGCGATGCGAAATATTTTTATTTTCTTGTTATCCGCATCTCTTTTCTTTATGTCTTTATTTTAACAACCTTTTTCTTGTTATGAAAGTTACAAAGTGATTATTTTGTAACTTTTGCATGTTACACTTTTGTTATTTTGTAACTTTTTATGCTTTGTTCACAATACCATTCATTTTTATTTGTTATATAAATAACTTTGTTCTGTCCAGCAACAGCCATCGGAAGCTTCCTTCGAACGCATGGCGATACCAAAAAACACTTCTCTCGCATACTTTGGTATAAAAAAAGAACTCCCTTTTACAGGAGTTCTAATTTCTTAAATAGTGTTTCCAGCTCTGCCGGCATTGCTGCAACCAGATTTCTCGCCATCTCTTCCGGGCGCTTTTTCATATCTCCAAGTACCCACTGCGTTGTCATATATACAGATCCCTGACAATACATTTCCAGTTGGAAATGCAGATTCTCAGGAATTGGCTGTTTTGTCTTTTCCTGAATCTGGTTCTCATAGAATCTTAAGATCAGCTGAAAATCATGATCTCGCAGACAATTCTGATCATCATTACGAAAAGCAGCTTTGAAGAATAATTTTTCTTCTTCTATATAATGAAACTTATTAACAAGACCTTCATAAGCCGTCTTACCTTCTCCCATATGCTGGAACGATTCAACAGGATCCGGTCAAAATACCAGTTGATCAGATCATATTTATCCTGAAAATTCCGGTAAAATGTCTGCCTTGTCGTTCCGCATTCTGTTACGATTTCTTTTACCGTAATCTTTTCTACCGGCATCTTCTTCATACAGTTTTTCATAGCGTCCGCCAGACGGTATTTCATTTTATCATGTTTTGTTTCTTCCAATTATATCATCCCCAGTTAGAATACTTTTGTCGTCCACTTACTCATGTCCCACACTTCATTCACTACATCCTGATAAAACTCAGGTTCGTGGCAAATTAAAAGAATACTTCCTCTGTACTCCTGCAAAGCTTTTTTCAATGAATCCTTTGCGTCCACATCCAGATGGTTTGTAGGTTCGTCCAGAAGTAATATATTCGTATCCCTGTTGATCAGTTTACAAAGTCTGACTTTCGCCTGCTCTCCACCACTTAATACTCTGACCTGACTTTCGATATGTTTTGTTGTCAGTCCGCATTTTGCCAGTGCCGAACGTACTTCATACTGTGTAAACGACGGAAATTCCTGCCAGATCTCATCGATACAGGTAGTCTTGTTCTCGCCTTTGACTTCCTGTTCAAAGTAGCCGATCTCCAGATTCTCTCCCAGTTCACAACTTCCGGATAAGGATGGAATCAATCCTAAAATGCTTTTTAATAATGTAGTCTTTCCGATTCCGTTCGTTCCAACCAGTGCTATCTTCTGTCCACGCTCCATACTGAAATTTAATGGTTTTGATAACGGCTCATCATATCCCGTTACCAGATCATGTGTCTCAAATAACATCTTTCCAGGTGTACGGCCATAACGGAAATGAAATTCCGGCTTCGGTTTCTCTGCCGCCAGTTCGATCACATCCATCTTGTCCAGCTTCTTCTGTCTGGACATCGCCATATTTCTAGTAGATACACGTGCCCTATTACGTGCCACGAAATCTTTCAGCTCACTGATCTCCTGCTGCTGTCTTCTGTAAGCAGCTTCCAACTGCGCTTTCTTCACTGCATAGACTTCCTGGAAGTGATCATAATCTCCCACATAACGGTTCAGTTCCTGATTCTCCATATGATAAATGATATTGACCACTTCGTTTAAGAATGGAATATCATGCGAGATCAGAATAAATGCATTCTCATAATCCAGAAGATAGCGCTTCAACCATGCAATATGTTCCTCATCCAGGTAGTTGGTCGGCTCATCCAGAAGCAGGATATCCGGCTTTTCCAATAACAGTTTTGCAAGAAGGACTTTCGTTCTCTGTCCTCCGCTTAAGTCTGTAACATCACGGTCCAGACCCAGATCCAGAAGTCCGAGTGCTCTTGCTACTTCCTCTACCTTTGCATCAATCGTATAGAAATCGTGCAACGTAAGCTCATCCTGAATGGTTCCGAGTTCGTCCATCAGACGGTTCATCTCTTCTTCATCTGCCGTTCCAAGCAGATCACAGATTTCATTCATACGCTGTTCTTTCTGAAGCAGCGGATCGAATGCAGATTTTAACACGTCACGGATGGTCATTCCCTTTTCGAGGACCGCATGCTGATCCAGATATCCTGCATGTACATTCTTAGACCATTCTACTTTTCCTTCATCCGGCACAAGCTTTCCGGTCACAATATTCATAAAGGTAGATTTTCCCTCTCCATTGGCTCCTACAAGACCGATGTGTTCTCCTTTTAAAAGTCGAAAAGAAACATCTGAGAATATGGCTCTGTCTCCGAAACCATGTGTCAGATGTTCAACATTTAATATACTCATAAATTTCTCCCTGATTATTCACTTTTTTAATTTGAAAAGATGTCAGCAAACTCTCTGCTGACATCTACATTATAACGTTTCAACCAGAACCTTGCAATCATAATATATTCCGGTTTGATTCGTACATTCTGTATTACATCTGCATTATATCGCTTTACAGAAAATACTCCTCTTCATCCCGCCATACTTTTCCTTCGTCATCACCTGTTCATACTGTAATTTCAGGAATGTATTCACACTTGCCACATTGTCCGGATGTGCCGTTCCAAGCAGATAATGATATCCCTGTTCTTTCAGAATCTGTTCTGACTCTTCCATCATCTTTCTCTGCAACCCCTGTCCGCGGTATTCTTTTCTTACCATGGCAATCTCCATATGTGCCGACTGCTTTCGCTGTTCTTCATCAAATTTCAGATCGTATCCGAGATTCTCATCCCCAAGATTCTTTGCCCGTGCGATAAAGACACCTGCCAGTCTGCCATCACACATTGCCTTTAATCCAAAGCCACCGGTCATCATATAGCTTGTTACTTCCTCATCGCTATCCAGACTGAACCATTCCTTATTCGGAAGTTCACTATAGATTTCATGGATCATTCGAAGAATATCCGGTATATCCTGCTCTGTTACAACTGCTATCTCATTCATATATCTTCTCCGTTCATTTTTGCTGTTTACAGTATCATACTGTAAATATGTTCATCTGTAAATAGATGAACTTTTATCGAATATGCAATGCAAAAAACCCCGTGGGACAGCTTCTTCTGCCTCACGGGGTTCTCCTTTTTCCACTAACCGTTCATTCTATCTACAGAATGCATGACGGTTCAAATGTTCCGGTAAACTTCCATGTCATATCTTCTTCTGCCGGAAGATACGTTACATTCGGTCTCCATGTTCCAACTACTACATTTTCCGAATTCACCCACAGACAATATTCTTCTCTGTATGATGTATTCAGAAGTCCCACAGAAAGATACAATGCATCTTCATCAAACGCATAAGATACCGCATGATATCTCTTCGTAAAATCATTCGGATACATATCATTACATTTCCAGTCCTTATATCCTGCAAAAAGAATCTTCTTTTCTCCTGCCACAGTAAGTTCCAGTTTTAATTCCTCTCCTACCATTGAAATCACTGCCGACTCAATTTGTCTTGGATTCTCTGTAAACACAATTCTTTTATTTAATAGTTTCTTTGTTGCTTCATTTGTGTCTTTTTTGTCACCTTCCGGCTTCGGAAGTGTCAGATGTACCAGTTTCTCTTCCAGTTTTTCCTGTGCCTCTTCCAGATTTTCTTTTTCACACGGGATCTGAACTGCTTCTTTTATGTATTTCAGACAGATATCTGCTGCCAGATATTCCGATGCCCCTGCCGTGATTCCGATTGCAACCGGATAATCACGAAAACAGATCAGATACTGTCCAAATGCTCCTTCTGCCGCAAAAATCTCTTTTCCGGCCTTGATATGATAAGCATAATGCGTCAGTGCTTTCTTCTCATCTTCCGGAATCACAACGCGCATCTTTCCTATCTCTTCGGTCCACCATGCCGGTATCAGCTGCTCTCCATTCCATTCACCTTTTTGAAGCAGAAGCTGTGCCAGTGCAGAGATCTTTCCTGCAGTCAGGTACATTCCCCATCCACCGGTGTTGTGTCCTTCCGGACTGGTCAGCCAGTTGATCTCACCAAATCCCATCTTGTCAAATACACGCTCCTGCATCAATGCCAGACAGTTTTTTCCCATAACCTTTGTGACAATTCTTGAAAGTGTATAACTACATCCGGAATCATAATGGAATGCTTTTCCGATATCTTCTCTTATCTTCGGCTGTTTTAACCAGTTTGTCTCCCAGTCTTTTGTAAGCTTCGAAAACCATACATTATTGCAGCATTCTTTGGAACCTGCCTGCATGGTAAGCAGATCATAAATTGTAATATCTTCCAGTGCTTC
>QWCH01006616.1_pt1 | contig 10414 bp, 5 predicted proteins | sample 1972671 | NCBI WGS metagenome assembly QWCH01 (sample SAMN09866713, study PRJNA288562) | Human gut metagenome isolate term3_stool, whole genome shotgun sequencing... | isolation source: gut | host: Homo sapiens | place: USA: California | reverse complement strand
AGTAAATCTAGGATTGGCTGGTGCATTTCAGGCAGGGTTAAAATATGCATACACAAAGGGATATTCATATGCAATTCAATTCGATGCAGATGGACAACATAGACCGGAATTTATAGAGCCGATGCTAGAGCGGATAAAAGAGGGATATGATATAGTGATCGGTTCGCGTTTTATAACGACGAAAAAAGGATCATCTTTACGAATGATTGGAAGTAAGATGATTACCGTGGCAATTAAACTGACAACAGGTGTCAGAGTTGCTGATCCGACATCTGGAATGAGAATGTTTTCGAAAAATATGATTGAGGAGTTCGCTAAGAACTTGAATTATGGACCGGAGCCGGATACGGTATCTTATTTATTAAAAAACGGTGCTAAAGTTTCTGAAGTTCCGGTAATTATGGATGAGAGACAAGCTGGGGAGAGTTATTTGAATATAGTGAATTCCGGAAAATATATGGTAAAAATGTTATTATCGATATTACTGGTGCAGAATTTCAGAAAGAGAGGATAAAGTCATGTCTATATATATTAGAATATTGTTAATTATTGGAGCGTGTTCTTTATTACTTTTTATGCTAAAGAAGATTCGACAGTCCAAACTGAAAATAGAATATGTAGTATTCTGGTTTTGCTTCTCATCGATTCTTGTACTGGTGGGAATTTTCCCTAATATTGTAGCGAAAATTTCGGCAATTTTAGGTTTTCAATCGCCTGTAAATATGGTCTTTTTAATCATTATATTTATTTTGATTGTTAAGCTTTTCTTTAATACAATTCAGATGTCTGCATTGGAAAATAAAGTTGACAGTCTTGCGCAGCAGATTGCGATTGATCGGAAGATAGATCATGAAGTAAAGGATGATATAAAAAATATACATTAATGATATTAAATGTAGTTGAATGGGGAAGAACATATTTATGAAGATGGAAAATACTACTTGGAAAAAAGAAAAAATCATAGTAATTTTTATATTAATCATTGGGCTTTTTATGTCAGTAGCAATACCAACGTGGCAGACGCCGGATGAATATACGCATGTAAGACAGATTGGTGAGTCTGTAGGTGTTAATGATTTCGCAGAAAAAATAGAGAAAAATGTGGCTATAAAGCGGATAGAAGGTAAACCTGATAAAAAAGTGAATTTTAAACAACAGAAAAAAGCAATGGTTCAGCATCCAAAGTATCAAAGGAAAGAGATGTTACCGCAGAAAATTTCACTTTCTATTTTAAAACATTTTCCGGCTATGATAGGAATTTATTTTGGAATTATTATTGGGCTTCCAGCTTTTTGGGTGTTGCAATTGGGAGAATTGTCGGCATTGTTATTTTATTGTTTGGTGTGTTATGAAGCGTTAAAAATAATGCCGGTTAAGAAAGAGGCAATGGTATGTTTTATGCTTTTGCCGATGGGAATGCAGCAAGCTGCGAGTGTTAATTACGATGCAGTTGTAATCCCATTGTCCTACTTCTTCATTTCGTATATTTTTTACTTGAAATATTCAAAAGAAATGGTTGGACTAAAAGAATGCGTAAAAGTAATTGGATTAATTGCCTTAATTGCGTATATAAAAATGCCATATGCTGTTTTAATATTGTTAGTGTTTATGATTCCATTGAAAAAAATTAAGATAAAAGTCGGAACCTTCGAAATAAATGGAGATTTCCTTAAGAAAATAAGAATCCCGGCAATAATTTTAGGCGGTATTGTTGCGATAGCAATGGTATATAAAATGAAAAATATGTGGATGATACAGATTGTATATGGCTATTGCAGAGAATGGGAACGAGGTTTATATTTATTAAAAGCAACGGGGGCTACATGGGGAGAATTTTTATTTGTTTCTACAGTAGGAAATTTTGGATGGTTAGACACTCCAATTTTATTAGGTGTTGCTATTAGTGTATTTGTGGCTATCTTTGTGTTTTCATTAATGAAAGAAGAAAAGAATGTGATGATGAACGGCAATCATAGGATGTTTGTTAATTACAATTGCGTTAACAGATCATTCATTGAAAGTTACATTGTTTGGTACAGAAAAAGTTGAGTATACATATGAAATTAGAGAGGCGCTATATCAAATCCCGTATATTGGTGGATTACAAGGAAGATATTATTTGCCAATTGCTAGTTTGTTCTTTTTGCCAATTCCGGCTGTTGTGAAAGTTACAGAGAGGAAGAAAAATATTTTAATGATGGCTGTTCAAATAATATTATATGTATATATATTTGGAGTAATTGTTTTAAGATATTGGATTAGATAAGCTGTCTGAAAGGAAGAAAAATGTTTTCTAAAATACAACGAAAATTATTAGGAATTAAATACAATGTTGATGTTTGTGAACAGTCAGGAACCATGCTTACCGTTAGGGGATGGCTTTGTTCAGAAAAATGCAAGATAAGCAAAGTTCATTTCTTGATTGAGGACAAAAGAGGGAATAAATTCAACATTAAGGGAAGATATGACATTTCAAGAAATGATGTATATCAGGATTTGAAAATCGAGAATGCGAAAAAAAGTGGATATTATGTTCAGGCAATTGTGGAAAGGATCAAAGAATATGATGTATGGATTGTATTTTCGTGTGAAAGTAAAAAATATAGAATATATCTAGGAAGCGTTGTAAATGAGGATGACAAAGAGTCGAAAGCAGATGTACGTGTTACAGAGGTTGATGCGAACGAAAAAGTGCTGAACATTGTAGAAAAGATACAGGAGCAGGAACAGTATTGCTTCGAATTCCCAGAAAAGTTTTATTCGGAAGAAGTCGATGTAATCATACCGGTATATAATGGATATAAGTTTTTAGAAAAATTATTATCTTCTGTAACAAAAACAAAAATGAAATACAGACTTATTCTGATTAATGACAAAAGTCCGGATGAAAGAGTGTTAGAGTATCTTGAAAAATATGCAAAAGGAAAATCAAATGTCCTTTTGCTGAATAATGAAGAAAATAAAGGATTTGTTCAGACTGTTAATCGAGGATTCGGAGCAGGAACGAATCATGTTGCATTGGTAAATACAGATGTAGAATTGCCAAATATGTGGCTGGAAAGATTAATGTTGCCGATTTTTCAAGATGAAAAGGTAGCATCTACGACACCGTATACAACATGCGGAACGATCTGCAGTTTCCCAGATTTTGGAAAAGATAATAAGTTATTCCTGAATTTAAATGTTAATCAGATTGATGCTGAATTTATTAAGCAAAAACCAGTCTATACAGAGATGCCTACCGGAGTCGGATTCTGTATGGGAGTTAATCGTAATGTCTTAAATGAAATTGGAAACTTTGACGCAAAGACATTTGGCAAAGGTTATGGAGAAGAGAATGACTGGTGCCAAAGAGCAATAGAAAAGGGATATAAAAACGTTCATGTAGAAAATCTTTTTGTATTTCACAATCATGGCGGCAGCTTTTTGAGTGAAGATAAAAAGAAATTTTTAAAAGAACATGAAAAGAAATTATTAGCAAAGCATCCGGCATATAATAGCGAAGTAGCAAAATTCTGTGTACAGGATCCGAATAAGAGCATTAGACAAAGCGTAGAGCTGGACTTGTTATGTAAATATAGTTCCGGAAAGACGATATTGGCATTTGATCATATGCTGGGAGGTGGAGCAACCAAGTATCTGGAGAATAAGAAAAAGCAATGCTTGGATGAAGGCAATTCATTTGTTATCATTCGATATGATTATCTGAAAGATTTGTATAAGATAAGTTATTACTGGAAAAATGATGAATTGAAATTGCAATATAAGGATCCAAAGGATTTGACGAAAGTAATAGAATATTTGTGTGTAGATGAAATCTGGATCAATGAATTGGTTACGTACCCTGTATTATATGATCATCTGAGATATATAAGAGAGACTGCTCAGAAGAACGAGATTCCTGTAAAGATGCTGTTCCATGATTTCTTTGCAGTATGTCCGACGATTAACCTTCTTGATAATGATGATAATTATTGTGCAGTACCTGACTGTATGACCTGTAATAAATGTTTAAAAGAGAATAAGTCATTACAGGCTTTGGACTACGGAACGATGGAGCAATGGCGGGATGAGTGGAAAACATTTTTGCAGTCTTGTAAAGAAGTTGTTGTATTTTCTGATAGTACAAAAGAGATTGCGGAACATACTTTTGGAAAGTTGGAAAATATTTCTGTGATTCCACATCAGATTGGTTATATGCCGCAGATAAAAAAAGAAAATAAAACGACTAAAACATTAAATATTGGTCTGTTAGGTGTGTTGACTAAGCACAAAGGTGGAACAATTGTTGCTGAACTTGCAGAGAAAATTGAAAGAGAAAATCTTGATGTTAGAATTAAATTGATAGGAACATCTTGTGTAGATATCAATAGTCCTGTGTTCAGTCAGACAGGAGCATACACAAGGGGAGCAATTCCAAGACTGACACTAGAAAATGACATCGATGTCTTTTTAATTCCTTCTATCTGGCCGGAAACATTTTCTTATACAACAGAAGAGATTATGAAAATGGGTATGCCAATTATGTGTTTCGATATCGGGGCACCGGCAGAACGAGTGAAAAAATATGAGAAAGGTATTATTATACCTGCAATTTCGGCAGAATCTGTATACCAGACGATTAGAGATAATCAGATTGTGAAAGAAAGCACAGATAAAAAAGTCAATAGTCAGAAGGTACTGTTTGTAGTCCAGGAAGTGACTTTTTCATCCAGATATCGAATAGATCATCTGCGGGAACAGTTGATTAGAAAAGGCATTTCTTCTGATTGTGTTTCAATAAAAGATACAAAAAAATGTGACCTGAAAGCTTATAATAGCATAGTTGTTTATAGAATTTCCGAGTATGAAAAACTGAAGAAGTTAAAGTCCAAAGCAAAGAAATTGAATATGCAGGTGTTCTATGATATCGATGATTACATTTTTAATTATCAGGCTATAAAAGACATTGGATTTTTAAAAGGTAAAGAATATAGAAATTACGAAAACTATACAGAGCAGATTCGAAATTGCATGGAAATCTGTGATGGATACATTGTATCAACATTAAGCCTAAAGAAAGTGATCAAAGAGCAGTTCCCGGGAAAAGTTGTTGTTGTTAATCGTAATGTAGCAAGTATGGAGATGGTAATTGCTTCATTGACTGTAGAGAAGGTTCATAAAGACAATATTACGATAGGGTATTTCAGCGGAACGAAAACGCATAATGACGATTTTGAAAGCATCAAAGACGAATTGTTATCAGTTATGCAGAAAAATGAGAATATACATTTGCTGGTTGCAGGACAGATAGAACTGCCTGCAGAGTTTAATGCAGTAAAAGACCAGGTTGAAACATTTAAATTTGTTTCATGGCAGGAATTACCACATCTTATAGCAAAGGCAGATATTAATTTAATGCCGTTGGAAAATAGTATTTTCCATGAGTGTAAATCAGAGAATAAATGGATGGAGGCAGCGTTAGTAAACGTTCCTACAATTGCAAGCAGGAATAGTGAACTGGCATCGGTTATCCGAGACGGGGAAGACGGATTCTTGTGTAAGAACTCGGAAGAATGGGCAGAAAAACTAAATAAATTAATAAGAGATGAAAGTCTGAGAAATCAAATTGCTTCTAGTGCACATGCGAGAATTATGAAAGAATATATGACAGATGATATGGAAATGGAGACTTTACGTGCTATATTAAAATAGTATGAACAAAATTGATAAAGGTAGGAAATGTCATAATGGGTATGCTGCAAGATAATTTAAATAATAAGATCATAACGAATACTATTGATGAAAATAATATATTTGACATTCATGGAAAAAGTAATGAGATTATTGTTAATACCGAAGAACAATCAGGGCATATTAAATGCGTGATACGAGGTGATAATAATAAGATTTCAATAGATGAAAAAGTTATTATTACGGGTATGTTAGATATTTACATTGGTGGGTCTGATATTTCAATTAGTATTGGTGCAAATACGTCGATAGGTAAGGCAATTATAAGATATGCAGAAAATGGCACAAAGTTAAGCATTGGAAAAGATTGTATGATATCAGATGGCGTTGAAATATGGGGAACGGATATGCATGCCATTATTGATAATAAATCTAGAGAAGTAGTTAATTGTGCTAAAGAAATAATAATTGAAGATCATTGTTGGATAGGAACAAGAAGTATAATCTTAAAGAATGTTCAATTAAATAAAGGCTGTGTAATTGCGGCAGGTTCAATAGTTACGTCGAATGTTCCGTGTAATTCGATTGTTGGAGGAACGCCTGCAAGAGTAATAAAAAAAGATATATCATGGTTTAGAGAATTACCACAGAAATTAAATACAGAAAGAAGTGAAAATTTTTCTGAGGAATGTGTGGATAATAGGGAAAGTATTGCAACTATTGAAAATTTTTATGATTCTAATCATATAATAAAAGGTTGGATATTTCTTGTTGATGTAGATAGCAGTCAAACAGAAATATATCTGGAATTTGAAATGCGAGATGGAAAGATTTTTACGTTTTGTGCCAATAAAGAAAGAAGAAATGATGTCGCAGAGGCTTTTGATGATGACAGATATATGCAAACAGGCTTTTGGTTAAAGGTACCAGAGTACATTTTTAGAGATGATATAAAAAAATGTAGGGTGATTTGTAAAAATAATAATATATTTGGAAGCAAACAGATTGAAATACAACAGAAAAGTGATGTATAGTATAATAGCAGTATCCTACTAGGATACTGCTACTATACGTTTACAAGCGAGGTACATCATGTGCTCTAAAATAAAAAGAATCATTACGAAGGTAAAAAAAGAGGGAATCGTAAAACCAATAGAACGCCGCATTAGGAATCAGCAACGACAAAAAGAAGAACTAAAAATCATTCGAAAGTACCATCTGATTGAGGATGACGAACGTAACAGACAAAGAGAAGAAGTATTTGATCAAAATATAAAGATAAGCGTGATTACACCATTATACAATACACCAGAAAACTATCTGATCCAGTTAATAGAATCGGTGCTTAATCAGACATATACTAACTGGGAACTGTGTCTTGCCGATGGCAGTGATGCAGAACACGCGGTTGTTAGAACGATCTGTCAACAGTATGCAGAAAAGGATGCAAGAATTGTTTACAGAAAACTGGATAAGAATGAAGGAATTGTAGGGAATACAAATAGAGCTATCCACTATGCCACAGGTGACTATCTGGGACTGCTGGATCATGATGATATCCTGCATGAATCAGCGTTATATGAATGTGCAAAAAGGATTCGGGATGGTGCAGATTTCATATTCACAGATGAGATGAAATTCAGAGAATCCATTGAAGATTCGAGTGATATTGTATGCAAATCAGGTTTTGGAAAAGATGAATTAAGATCGCATAATTATATCTGTCATTTTGTTGTGTTTGCGAGAAAGTTATTGGATGGAATGTCAGAGTTGTATAGAAAGGAATGTGAAGGCAGCCAGGATTACGATATGGTATTGCGTCTGACTGAAAAAGCCGAGAAAATTGTGCATGTTCCGAAAATCCTTTATTATTGGCGTGTACATGCCGGATCTGTGTCAATGGATTTATCTGTAAAACAATATGCAGTAGATGCAGCAAAAAAGGCAATCAGTAACCATCTGGAGCGAACGAAAGAATATGGACAGGTAGAGTGTAATCTGCCATATCAGACGATTTACAGGATCAAATATGATCTGGAAAATACTCCGGTAGTAAGTATATATATATGGGAGAATGGACAGGAAGATATAGGCGGTTATATTGATAAGCTGTTAAAGAAAACACATTACAGACCGTTAGAAATAATCTGTGACTGTAAAGAAGTAAAAAATGTGGCTGATCCAAATGTGAAGATTATCTGTCATCCGCAGAATGATGAAGAGAATAGTTATGAGTGGATGAAAAAAGCAAGAAAGCATTCAATCGGAAAATATCACATCTGTCTTAGCGGATATTGTATGCCTGTCTCAGAAGACTGGGTTGAAGAAATGCTGATGTATGCACAAAGACCGGATGTCGGTGTTGTGTCTGCAAATATCTGGAATGGTCAGAATCAAAGCTATTTTGCCGGCGGCGTACTGGACCAGGATTCAGCAACCGGAATACATGTGATTAATTCTGGAATAGATAAGAATGACCAGGGATATGAAGCGGATATGCGTCATGTGAGAAATATGACCACGGCGTCAAGAATCTGTATGATGATATCGGAAGGAACTTTAGAAAAAGCAGGGGAGTTTGAGCCGGAGATGAAAGACTGTGCAGATATAGACCTGTGCTTAAACTGTGTGGAAAATGGTCTTTGGAATGTATGGGCATGTTTTGCAGAAGTTAACTATTATGGAGAAAATAAGATAGAAGAATACTGGAAGCAAAATGATCCATTCAAGAAAAAATGGGAAAAAGAGATAGATTCCGGAGATGAATTTTATCATCCGTTGTTGAAAGCATTAAAAAAGATATAGGGGAAAATATGAGTACGACAAGTTTGACAAAAAAGGTATTTCATACAATACAGGAAGATGGTATTGGTGGATGTGTAAAGAAAACAAATGGATATATAAAAAAGCAGATAAAGAAAAGACGACGTGTAGAAAAAGTATATAAAGATGTATTATTTATCAGTGGCTGTAATGAAAATCTTCCGCATCCGTGGCGATACCGGGTAAAACATCAGAGAGAACAGCTGGAAGCTATGAACTATACAACAGATGAGGTATATTTCCTGGAACTGGAACTGAATGCGGTCCGTTATTACAGGAACTTTGTATTCTTCAGATGTCCGGAGACAGAGACGATCAAAGAGTTTGTGGAATTGGCAAAATACTTGAATAAGACGGTAGTATATGATATTGATGATCTGGTTGTTGATACAAAATATACAGACCAGATTAAATATGTCGCAGCGTTACCGACAGAAGAAAAACAAGCCTATGATGCCAATGTGATGAGTATGCAGAGTATGCTGAAAAGCTGTGATTATGCTACAACGACCACGAACTGTCTGAAAAATGAACTGGAGAATTACTGTCCTAAGGTATATATTAACCGTAATGTAGCATCAGAAGAGATGATTCTGCTATCGGAACAGGCATTAAAGAATAAGCCTGACAATAAAAATGTGGTTAAGATGGGATATTTCAGTGGAAGTATCACACATAATGCAGATGTGGAGTTGCTCCTGCCGGTAATCATAACGATCATGAACGATTATGAAAATGTAGAATTGTATCTGATGGGGGAAGTAGATCTGCCGGATGAATTAAAGGTCTTTGAAGCAAGAGTAAAAAAACTGCCATTTAGTGACTGGAGGAAACTGCCTGAGATCATAGCTGAAATGGATATTAATCTTGCACCGTTGGAAAATACCATTTTTAATGAAGCAAAATCAGAAAACAAATGGATGGAAGCGGCTCTGGTTAAGACCGTTACCGTTGCCAGTGATGTGGGAGCATTTCATGATTGTGTGGAAGATGAGATTACGGGCATTTTATGCAAAGATGCAAAAGAATGGGAAGATGCATTAAGGAAAGTCATTGAAGATTCAGAATATCGGAAGAAGATAGTGGAAAATGCTTATCTGAAATGCAAAGAAAATTATACGACATTCAGAACGGGATTACGTCTGGCAAAATTGTATGAAAAAGAAAAAAGTACGAATTATGTATTCGTACTGCCGGGATTAGAAATCAGCGGTGGTATCAAAGTTGCATTACGACATGCGGCGATGCTGCAAAAAAAAGGGAACGAAGTATCTATATTTACATTAGACAGTAATGAAAAATGGTGTGAATTCGAAGACTGTAGATTCCCGGTGATCAATCTGGAAGATACAACGATTGCGGGTAAGATTGATCATATGATCGCTACCATGTGGACAACGGTGAAAGTAGTAGAAGAGTATCCGTATGCGGTGAACAAATATTACCTGGTTCAAAATTATGAAGCGGGCTTTTATAAAGAGACAGATTCGCTGCGTATACAGGCAAATCAGTCTTATAGACCATCGACAGACGTGAAATTTATCACGATATCGAAATGGTGTCAGAAATGGCTGGAAGAAGAGTTCGGACAAACGTCTGTGTATGCACCGAATGGGCTGGAAATCGAAAGATTTCCGGAGCATAAGAGAACTTTGAATGGCAAAATCCGGATCCTGGTAGAGGGAGATTGTGCCGTGGATTATAAAAATGTAGATGAATCTTTTGAAATCATTGACAGATTAGATCAGGAAAAATATGAAGTATGGTATATGTCATACAATGCAGAACCAAAAGACAAATACAGAGTGGATAAATTTTTTAACAGGGTTCCGTATGAGAAAGTTCCGGAGATATATGCACAATGTGATATTCTGATAAAGACCAGTCTGTTAGAAAGCTTCTCCTACCCGCCACTGGA
>QWCH01009635.1_pt1 | contig 10426 bp, 11 predicted proteins | sample 1972671 | NCBI WGS metagenome assembly QWCH01 (sample SAMN09866713, study PRJNA288562) | Human gut metagenome isolate term3_stool, whole genome shotgun sequencing... | isolation source: gut | host: Homo sapiens | place: USA: California | reverse complement strand
CGGCCTCGCGCAGGGCCTCGGCCACCGTCGGGTGGCAGTGGATGGTGTCCGTCAGCTCGTCGAGCGCGTGGCAGTCCTGTCTGCCAACGAGGTGCTGGTTCAGCTCAAGGGCGGGAAAGAGATTCACAAAAGATTGGAGTGATACAATGATCTATGCAACCGGCGACCTTCACGGCAACGCGCTTCGGTTTCAGCCGGAGTACTTCCCGGAGCAAGCTGGAATGACGAACGATGACTATATGATCGTCTGCGGCGACTTTGGCTTCGTCTGGAACGGCGATAAGAGTGATGACGCGCAGCTAGGCAAACTGGAAGCGCTGCCGTTTACCGTCCTGTTTGTGGACGGAAACCATGAAAATTTCGATGCTCTGAACGAGTACCCCATCGAGCAATGGCACGGAGGGGAGGTTCGCCGAATACGCCCGCACGTCCTCCATCTGATGCGCGGGCAGGCGTTCGAGCTGCAAGGCAGAACGTTCTTTACAATGGGCGGCGCACAGAGCCATGACATCGCGGATGGGATTCTGGACATGGACAGCCCGGATTTTTACGGACGCTATGATGCTCTGCGGCATGATCGCGGACAGTTCCGCATCAACCACATTTCATGGTGGCAGGAGGAACTGCCGTCCAACGAGGAATATGAGCAAGCCAGACAGACGCTGGAGCGGCTGAACTGGCAGGTCGATTATATCATCACGCACTGCGCGCCGACCGCAATCCAGCGGAAACTCAACCCCGGCTTCAAGCCGGACAAGCTGACGGACTTTTTTGAAGAAATCCGCACCCGCAGCCGGTTCCACTACTGGCTGTTCGGACATTACCACGATAACCGGATCATCGATGAAAAGTATGTGCTGCTCTATGCGCAGATGGTGCGGGTGTTATAAAAAGCAGGGCAAAGAAAAGCGCGGCAGCAAGCCGTGTTTTTCTTTGCCCTGAAACGTCTACGGCTGTCAACGCGCCGTGTTCAGCAGCGCCGTTGTTTTCATATTGACGCCCATCAGCTCCCGTTGCGTCTGGCGGTTGGTCTGGCACATGGGCATGAGGAAGTTCACCGCTTTTCGGATATGCTGAAGGTCGGGAGAAGTGAGCGCATTCTGATGCAGATGCTCCAACACCCGCCCATAAGCATCCTTCAAGGACGCATCCACCGCAGGCCGAAAGAAATAATTCGAGATCAGACCGCCAATCAGGGCGGCTTCGGTATCCGTGTACTGCATCATGCTTGCCCTCCCGCAAAGTTTTCACACAACGAGGGCAATCATACCACAAAATCTTGTACCCGGCTATTCGCAAAATGACGAAATATACGATGCGCACTCGCGCGGAAAGGAGAAGCCATGAACGTCAGAAAACCTGCCGATTACAGCGCCATGTACCGCGAACTTGCGGAAATTCTCGCCCGAAAACTTCCGCAGATGGACGAAATCTATGCCACCGGTAAAGCTATCAGCTGCCGCCCGGAGAAAGGCGCAGCAGTTGCCGCTGCAGAGTTTTTGCAGGCAAATTTCCCTGACCGCACAGGCTTTTCTCCGCGCAACGTGCGCCGGATGCGCGATTTTTACAGGACGTATGAAAATGACGAACCGCTCCTCCGGCTGGCGATGAAAATCGGCTGGACGCTGAACGTGGTCATCATGGAGGCGGAGCTGACAAGAGATGCAAGACGCTGGTATCTCCGGAAGGCCAACATGGGCGCTCTATCCAAGGCAGAGCTTCTGGAAATGATAGAATCTGCCGCACATTTGGAAAAATCTCTCGACGAAAGCAAGCAAGAATGCTATACTAAAGAAAACTATAAATTACCGCAGAGAATGCAGAGTAAAGAAAAACTCATTCATTTGCCGCAGTCCGATGACCAATCTTGCGATGAGAGACTTGGCAAAGAAAACTGGAATGATGTGTCACGCCTACAACGGCAACTACGCAGGCAAGATATTCCGCCTGATGAACTATGCCGCCCACCATGGCAATGTGGCAGGTTTATGCTACACCGAAGACTTCGGTGCAACATGGTGGGTTGTGCCGGATCGTGGAGTATTAAGTGAAATTTGTTGATGTGAGCAAAATGGATAATAAAATTGTGCTTTTTGTAAAGTTCGGGGAACGAAAATATGTCAAGCGATTATTCAACGCTAAGATGTACTTTTCCAATGCGGTAAAGTTTCGCGGAATCGAGAAGGAAAACGGGTTAAAGGGACAAGGAGATGCATTTGAAGCAATTCTGCAGTTGAAAAACGGAAACGCCATTATGACTGATACAAACACGGGACTATCTTTTAGCCAGCCGAATATAACCGTGTCTCTCGGACTCGCTGATACTGACAATATACCTATATTTTGTATTACTTGCATATCTGCAGAGGACTGTACTATCCGAGAAGCGAAAGGAAAACGATTTATTACTATTAGCGACACTATTAGAGATACCATAAAATTACACTTTCCAAAAGCAGATACGGCTGGCGTGTTCTTTCGACCGGAGCTGTTCATCGGAAGTCTTTCCAAACTGGGGATAGTTTTCTATGATGAGGTGAAATATTTTGATTTTTCCCCCAAAGGTATCATCAAGGAAATGATTGAATATGTTTCTCAATATCCTGGAGTTGTGTCGAAACACAATAAACTTCTCGCCTCAATGGTTGAGGTAGCAAATAGCGGAGAGCGCAATCAACTTACAATTACAGAGCAAAATATGAAGCGCATTTTATTTTGCAAAGACACCTACTTCGCAGGAGAAAAAGAGTATCGGATTCTTCTTCCTCAGAAAAGAATCTGTGAGCCGAAGGAATACACAATCAGGTGGGGAAAACAGCCGAGGCAGATGTATCCTATTGATGAGTTTTTCGATGGGATAGAATTAAAATAGGCTGAAATTTCTCAATTAGAAATCGAAGCGAGCCAGTAATAGATTTCTGCTGCCTACAATTTCGACAGACAGAGGTAAAAACAATGTCACAGAATGACAAAATCCAATTATTTGAGAACAAGCGTATCCGCACTGCATGGGATGCAGAAAAAGAAGAATGGTATTTTTCCATCGTCGATGTTGTGGCTGTATTGACCGATCAGCCAGACCAGCGCGGTGCAAGTAACTATTGGGCAAAACTGAAGCAGCGGCTGAAAGAAGAAGGGGCAAATCAGTTGCTGACAAATTGTCAGCAACTGAAGCTGAAGTCGCCAAAGGACGGAAAACGCTACAATACCGATGTGGCTGACACGGAGCAGCTTCTGCGCATCATCCAGTCCATTCCATCGCCCAAAGCCGAGCCGTTCAAGCTTTGGCTGGCACAGGTCGGTCGGGAGCGAATCGAGGAAACGATTGACCCGGAGCTGACGATCGATCGCGCACTGGAAACCTATCTCAAGAAAGGCTACAGCCGCGAATGGATCAACCAGCGCCTACAGGCCATTCAAGTCCGCAAAGAACTGACAGATGAATGGGATGCCCGCGGCGTACAAAAAGGTGTGGAATACGCGATTCTGACTGACGAGATCACAAAAGCGTGGTCCGGCATGAACACGCGGCAGTACAAAAATCTCAAAGGCTTGAAGAAAGAGAACCTACGGGATAACATGACAACACTGGAGCTGGTTCTCAATATGCTGGCTGAAGCCACAACCACGGAGATATCCAGACAGAAAGCACCGGAAGGTTTGCAAGAGAATGTCGAGGTAGCACGCTCCGGCGGCAAGGTCGCAGGTGATGCACGAAAAGCCATCGAGCAGCAAACTGGCGTGCCGGTCATCACATCAAAGAATGCCACGCAGCTCAATCAGGTTGTGACCAATTTGCTTGAAAGTGCCGAAAGTTTTGCAGATGGCGATAAGAAGCCTGAAAAATAAACCGTTGATCCATAGTGTTCAGTTCACACATCAAGCTGAACCAAAAAAGATATCAGCGCGAAAAGCCCAGAAGTTTCAACTGTTTCACCTCATAGGTACACAATGTGTCATAGGGGTACAGCTGGTACGGGCAAAAGCAAGACGCAAGCTCATGCATTTGAGTTTACGTCTTGTTTTTACATGGAATAGAATCTACAAGGGGAATATTTCCTTTGTGAAAGGCTTGAAACAACTCAATAATTCATAGCGCCTATGAATTTTTTGCTTATTTCCACATAAATCACCGTGCCGCAATGATATTCATACCGCACGATTGATTAGAACAACGCGAAACAGAACTGTTTATTACTGTGATGATGGCGTTTCGAGTACGACCTTCGACCGTCCGGGACTGAACCGGCTGGTGCAGGATGCCGCGGATCACAAGATCAACCTTGTCCTCTGCAAAGACCTATCGCGCCTCGGTCGTGATTACATCGAAGCGGGCAAGTACACGGACTTTGTGTTTCCGTCCCTCGGCTGTCGCTTTATCGCTTTGAACGACGGCGTTGACATGTTCCGCAAGAACAATGAGATGCTGGTCATTCTGAAAAATGTGATGAAGAACATCTCCCTTTCGGGAAAGGTAAGGAATGATTTCTCCCTTTTCGGACGGTTTTGACTGTATCAATCGCTGTTTTCGTTGTTCCTGCGGTAAGTTTGCCATAGTTCATGGCTGTATCAATCGCTGTTTTCGTTGTTCCTGCGGTAAGTTTGCCATAGTTCATGGAGTGCAAGCTGCCATTGGATTTCTGGCGGCAGCCATAGGTGAAAAAGGGGATTTACCTGAAACGCATCCGGTTCAGCCGCGGACTGAATCCAGACGCCCTTGCCGCTCAACTCGCGCAAAGCCTGCATCCAAATGATCGGCTCGCGCGCTATCCGTGTAAGCTCGGCAACAAAGAGAATGTCCGCCTTTTGCTCCACCGCCTCCTGACAAGCCCTTTTCCAACCGTCGCGGTCGAGCATAGTCCCTTTTTCATACTCGCTGACTTCTCCTACAATTTCATAACCCAGCCGCTCGGCCTGCTCATGCAGCCGGGCGCTTTGTGCTTCCAGCGTGTGGTCGCCGTCAAGCTGCGCCTGCGTTGCTACCCGGCAATATACTACCACACGCTTGCTTTTATTGCTATCCATGATCTGACCTCCATTCAGATATTCCCGACAAAACGGTAGTAGATTTTGATGTCCCGGACGTTTTTCCCATCAACGACGGTCTTTTCTCCGACCTCAATGCGGTCGATCAGCTCGTCCACCGTTTCACGGTCAAGCCCCCGTATGTGCAGGTGCTTTCGGACGACTGCCGCCCAGCTTTGAATGTCGGCGGCGCTCTGCTCATACTCCCTGACTTCCGCAAGAAACGTATCCAGCCGGTCGGTCCGCTGGCGGCGCTCCTGCTCGGTCTTTTCAAGCAGCACGGCGAAGGACGCCGCGCTGATGCTGCCGCAAACCTTGTCCTCATAGAGCTTGGCGGTCATTTGCTCCAGCTCATAGACGCGGCGGCGCAGCTTCCCGATCTCCTGCCGGACGCTTTCCAGACGCTCTGCGTCTGCGGCGGTGCGCTGCGCTTGCAGCCTGTCCAGCATGGCAGCTTCGTCCAGTTCCAGTGCCTCGGCATGGGCGCGGATCTCGCTCAATACAAGCTCCGTCAGCGTCATCTCATAGATGGTGTGCCGGGAACACGCGCCGTAGCCGGAGGCCGTATAACGGGAGCAGAAATAGGAAACGTACTTTTTGGACGTGCCGTTCTTGCGGCGCTGCGTCTCCCTGTTGCCCTGAAGGGGGGCTTTGCAGTCGGCGCAGACGAGCTTGCCGGTGAACAGGAAGGGCTTCGGCAGCGCGTTGTCCGCCGAGAGCCGCGTCCTTTCCCAGTTGATGGCCTGCACTTCATTCCATACCTCCGGGGAGATGATGGCTTCATGCAGAGCCTCATGCCGTATCCACTCGGATTCCGGCTTATAGATCATGGTGCCGTCCTTATAGGAGCGCGAGCCGGTCTGATTCTGAATAAGATTTCCGGTGTAGACCTCGTTTGTCAGTATGTTCTTCACCGTGGCGTACATCCAGAGCTTTGCGTACTTGCAGGAGCCGCTTCCGTACCGCTTTGCCCAATACCAGCGCGGGGACAGGATGCCCGCGCTGTTCAGCACGGCGGCGATCTTGCCGTAGGCCATGCCGCCGCGCCGTAGCTCGAACATCCGGCGAACCACGGCGGCAGCTTCCTCGTCGATCACCAGCCGATGCCTGTCCTCCTCGCTCTTGCGGTAGCCGTAGGGGGCGTAGGCGGCGATATACTGGCCGCTGCGCATTTTGGCGTGGAGAACGGATTTTACCTTATTGGAGAGGTCTTTCAAATGGTAGTCGTTCATCAGACTGCGGAAGTGCAGCATATCCGTGTTGTCGCCCTCGGTGTCGAGGCAGTCAAGGACGGATACGAAGCGGCAGCCCAACGAGGGGAAAATAACGTCGGTATAGCGTCCGACCTCCACAAAATCACGGCCCAGCCGGGATAGGTCTTTGACAAGGATGAGGTTGATGAGGCCGTGCCGCGCATCCTCCAGCATCTCCAGAAAGCCGGGGCGTTGAAAATTTCCCCCGCTATACCCGTCGTCCCGGTAGGACTTGACCTCCGTCCAGCCGTTGAGCATTACGAATTTGGAAAGCAGTTCATATTGATTCTCGATGCTGACGGATTCATCAGCGGGGATATGGTTTTTCGCCTTGGCGGAGTTGGAGGCGTCGTCCACGCTCAACCGGCAGTAGATGCCGACCTTATATAGCTTTTTCATACGCCTCCTGCCTCTCCTGTGCCAGCGCGTCGTCCACGCTGCCGACGTAGCGGTAGACCACCTTGACGTCGCAGATGCGCTGTCCGTTGACCTTCCGCGCCTCGCCCACCTCGATGCGGTCCACCAGCTCAAAGAGGATGCTCTCGTCCAGCGCCGTGATCTCGGTGTAGCGGCGGATGACCTCCATCCAGCGGTTTGCGTCCTGCCGGTTTTCAAGCTGCGTCCTGACCTTCTGCTCCAGCTCTGGGATGGCGGCGGCTTTTTCCGCCCGTTCCGTTTCATATTTCCGCATGAGCGTCTGAAAGACCGTCTGGGGGATGGTGCCGGTGCATTTGTCCTCATAGAGATTCTGCATCAGCCGTTCCAGCTCGATCATACGCGCCGCTGCCGCTCTCAGCTCCTGCTCATAGGAGATAACGCGGCTGCGGCTTTCCTTTTCCTTCATGCGGCTGATCTGCTCGGCAAGGCGCTCGCCGTCGCACTCGACGAAGCGCGCCTTTTCCCGGATGTCCGTCAGCACCAGCTCCTCCAGCACATTCTCATAGATGGAATGGATGGTGCAGGCGCTTTTGCCGCTTCTGGCATAGTTGCCGCAGATAAAGGAGCTGTACCGCCCCGGCGTACCGTCCTTGTAGGTGAAGCGCTCGATGTGGTTGCGCATCTTGAAGCCGCAGTCTGCGCAGTAGACAAGGCCGGTGAAGATGCTGCGGATGCCGTCCGTGGGCGGCGTCTTGCGCACCTTCTTTTTGTCGATGCTGACCACGGTATCCCATATCTCGCGGGAAATGATGGGTCCGTGGGTTCCCTCCACCCGTATCCATTCCTCTTCCGGCTTGTTGATGAGCTTGCGGGACTTATAGGACAGAGTGCCAGTTTTGCCCTGCACCATGTTCCCGATGTAGACCTCGCTGCGGATGAGGGCTTTGACGGTGGTTTCCGCCCACTTGTGGTTGACGTTGCGGGGGTCGCTGCGCCCCTTGCGCTGATAGTAGAGCGCACCGGGCGGCAGAACGCCCTCCTCGTTGAGCGTGACGGCGATAGCGCGGAAGCCCGTGCCGGCGGCGCGCATGGCGAAGATGCGGCGCACGGTAGGGGCGGTCTCCTCGTCGATGACAAGGTGGTGCTTATCCTCCGGGTCGCGCTTGTAGCCGTAGGCGGGGTAGGTTCCCATGAACTTGCCGCTTTCCGCGCAGGCTCTTTTGACCGCCTTGACCTTCTTGGAGGTGTCCCGGCTGTAAAATTCGTTAAATAAATTCAAAAAGCACATGACGTCGGTGCTGCCGTTGTCACTCATGGTGTCGATGCCGTTGTTCAGCGCGATAAAACGGCAGCCCAGCGAGGGGAACAGGTAGTCCGTGTACTGTCCGAACTCGATGTAGTTACGCCCAAAGCGCGATAGGTCTTTTACCAGAATGAGGTTGATTTTCTTGGCTTTTGCATCTTCGATGAGGCGTTTGACGCCGGGTCTGTCGAAATTCGTACCTGAGTACCCGTCGTCTTTGTAAACGCTGTCTTTGATACAAGGGAAATCCCCAATAAACAAGGGCTTTCAGCGGTTTTGCTCCGCCGGAAACCCTCTTTTTTTATGTCTGTTTTCAGTTTTTCAGCGACTTTGCCCAGTGGAAACTTGAACCCGTGTGAACCCTTGATTTGAACCCCTCCGAGGGAAAATCAAAAGGTATAGGCAAAATCAAAATATATGAGGAATAATCAAAAGGTTTACACGTCGAGGCGTTTACGGATATCGTTCAACCACTCGCCGTTGTATTTGAAATAGCGCGGTCCCGCAACTCCCCATTTGCTCTGTGTGAGCATTGCTGCCAAAGCGGACAAAGACCACTTCTTGCCATCGTATTCTACATTATGATCATCGACTACCGTGCAGGTCAGTCCCGACTTCTCGTCGGCACGATTACAGTATTCGATAGTGGCTCCGATGGGAATCTGGCAAAGCGAGAACGCAAACGGAGCAAGACGCTCCTTTTTCTGTTCCTCGATATCCTCTGCGGTATCGGCTGCAGCAACGTCATCTGCACTTGGCGGTATGAGTTTCAGCTTATCGGTGCATCCGTGGATTTCTGCTATTGCCTCCAAAATTGAATACGCATCTTGTGGCGTCATCGCATAGAACTCACAGACTCGCTTTTGCCCGTTGAAATTATCAATAGAGCGAAGATTCGGATTCAGCTTGTCAATGATGGAGTGAATCTTCAGGTCGGAAAGTCGGGGGTTCACTTCGTAGGTGGCGTACACACGGAAAGCAAACGGGATGCACTCGCTGCGGTTCAACTGTTGCAGCCTTTTCTCAATATCATCCGCATAGCCAATCTTCACATAGTCCGGGAAGGACGGATTAGTTAGGATGTAAATTACTCCTTGCTGTTCACTCATGTTAACACCTCCAATTTACACTTCGCTGAATATTTTTGAAAAAATCAGCTTAGTGAATACATCATCTATTTGCTTTGCAATCTGTTTTGACTCTATCAGTGTACCGAGTTCTATATTTCCCTGTTGCCCATGATAGGACAGATTCGCAGATGTTATTAAAGTCTGCTGCTGGTCGACCGAGATAACCTTTGCATGGAGCGCAGCCATCTTATCATCTTCTTGATGGTAGTTATAGATTTTCAAGAACCGCCCTTTGTATCGCAATATCTTGTCAAATCCTGGCTGCTTATCAATGTCATTCACAAAGAACTTCACGAATACACCACGCTGGCTTTTTAGAACGATTGTATCGACCAGTTCTGAAAAGTATGAGGATAAAGAGTATCCAGTGATTAGGATATTTCTTTCCGCTCCGTTTATCATGGACTGAACCACATTCATTGTAGTTCTCGCACTGATAGAAAAAGACGGAGGTGCCGTGACCACAAGGGATACCTTATCTGCCTCTGACATATTCATTGCACCGATAATTGTTCCTAAGATGTCCTCGCAATGTGCATCGGATAACTCAGGACAGCTTCGCTTCAGCATCGACACTGCATTTGCCGTACCATTGGCTGCATCGCTTTTGACCGTATTTAAAAATATCTCTTTGTTTAGATTTCCACCTGGCATAGGTCACCTACTAACTCCTTAAAATATGAGCATTCCTCACGTCCCGGAATAGGAACAACAAGACCTCTGTCCAGCATTCTGTTCCCGTTCTCGCACGCCGTTTCAGATATCATGCAGCATGAATGACAGACAGCTCCGTTTGAGTTTTTGCCAGCCGGCAGATTACTCATGCATTCCGGATCATTTGTGCAAACAAGAGCCTCTTGGAAAGCGTCCCTCATGAGATTAGTCATCTGATCGATATTGCCGAGTTCAACCAATCCGCCAAGTGAACCTTCCTTATCGGAACTTCCTGTGTATAGCAAAATGCCTGCCATTTTATCACCAAAGTAAATTCTTTCTCTGATAGCCGAAGAAGAATATCCAGATGACATAGACATCTGCTTAATCATCAAGTGAGCAAAAGTGTGCATCAGAACATAAACGGCATTCCTTACTACCGTGATTGTCCAGCCTTTGGACTCACAAAATTCTCTGTATGAGTCAGAGTACTTTTCTGACAAGCCTTTCACCGCAGGTGAGTTGAGCCATGCTGCAAGCGTATTTTTATTAAACTCTATGAAGATGCCTTCGCCGTTTACTTCAGCTGCCGGCAGCCAGCGTTCCTGCTTTCCCTTGCTTAAGGCCACAACATTCGGCTGCTCATCAGCATCCGGATCGGGGGCATCTACTCTTGTAAATCC
>QWCH01005403.1_pt1 | contig 10437 bp, 2 predicted proteins | sample 1972671 | NCBI WGS metagenome assembly QWCH01 (sample SAMN09866713, study PRJNA288562) | Human gut metagenome isolate term3_stool, whole genome shotgun sequencing... | isolation source: gut | host: Homo sapiens | place: USA: California | reverse complement strand
TTCCGCCTTTTACCTTGTCTTTAGGAATCGTTACAACGCCATTTTTATCGACGGAACCTTCGCCTTCAGTGATAGACCAAGTTTCATTTTTATCTTTTGTTGCTGTAGTCGTTTTTGTTTTACCATCTTTTCCTGTGTAGGACACAGAAATGCTATTAGCATCTGTATCTTTTTCATTTGGAGTGATTGTGATGCTTTTCTTATCTCCACTTAAGTCAACTTTAGGTGCATCCGGTTTAAGGTTTTTTAAAAGGTCTTTGGCCGGAATTGTTATTTTTGGTTCAGCTCCGTCTTTTACCTTGTATGAACCATCAGCATTTTTTTCCGGAACAAATTTATAATCATTTTCCAGAGGCCAAGTACCTGCTACATCATTACCGCTAAATATCTTAACATTTCCGCTGTCATCAATTTGTATAACTGCCGGTACTCCATCCCAGTCTCCGGTTCCGTTTGGTAATTTAGATTCGCCATTTACTGTATATCCTTTTCTTATGGCAGCATCAATTGCTTTTTTGTCATCAGCAGTTAATTTTCTAGGGTCTTTAACTTCTATTTTATCTACTTTTACAGGTTTAACAGTAGTTTGAGAACAAGATTTGAATTTATGGGGTTCTTTTACTGTAACACCAACTTTTTGATCAAGTTTTAAGTCAGGGTTTGGAATTGTATATGTGAATTCTCCTGTTTCGCCATTTACAGTTGCATCTACCGGATCAGATGTGTCTTTGTCAACTAAACACTTCCCTCCATCACAATAGCTATCTTTGACCGCATCGCTAAGTTTAAGAAGTATTTGAACTTTTATGCCGTCAAATGGTCCCTCTCCTGCTAGCTTTCCCTTAATTACATTGTCTACAATGGTAATACTGCCAAGAGTAGCTCCTCTCGAATGTTCTGTAACTTGTTTTATTTGTAAATTTGTAGCTTCTACTTTGCCTGATGTCGAACCATCAGTATAAGTTACTTCATAATAAGCATGGGCAGCAGTATCAATGGAAAACTTAACTGATTTAATATCACCGGCTATTGCAGTGTTTGCATTGTTAAACAATTCAACAGCTTCTGCTTGTTCATCTTCATTAACTTGGTTGGATGAAGTTTGTTCAATATAAATTTCGCCACTTGGCATTTGTAGCTTGTCTTTATTTTGTTTCGCAAGTGAGTCCATCGCATTTACAGTTACAGGCTCAGAATTACTTCCATTAAATTCTTGATAAGCAGTAACTGTATCTCCTTCTGCAATTTTAACTCCTTCAGGTAAGTTTACAGTCCAAGTTGTTCCACTTTTCGGTGTAACGGAAACAGTGGCTTTTTCATTCCCACTACTATCCTTTAATGTTACATGAACTGTTCCTCTTGCTTGCTTGCCACCAATACTTCCTCTATGCAGCTTGCCTCCGGAGATAGTATTTGTTCCAATAAATGCTTTTGTAATTGTAGGTGCCTCTATCCCGTCGGCCGCATACACTTCCACCGCGCCTAACACATTGGTTAGGATCATGACGAAAGCTAAAAAGCTTGCACATAAGGATTTATAAATCCTTTTCCTCGCTTCGCTTCCCTTCATTTTTCCTTTCCTCCTTTTTGTCTGTACTTTATCAGTTTGGAAAACTATAGAATCACTCTTATAACCCCTATCATACTTTGCTTTTTCAATAGATTCAAGGGTTCCGAGATGATTCTTTTTATGTCTCTTTCTGTTTTTTGATTTAATTTCCTTCTGTCCCTATAAAATTTATTTTATCCAAACCTTTTCCGTAACTTTCATTTTGTTTTGTATGTTTAATGTTGAGTATTACTTTAAATAGCGATGCAAATAAGAAATTTAATTTTTAGTCTAAAATAATCTATTGCAATAAAAAAGCCTCAACGTTCGGATCGTGAAATCCAACGTTAAGGGCTTTCTTTTTATTCCGGTTCGATAGGCGTATCGAATGTTTCGTTTTCAGAAAAATCCGTGCCGTCGTTTACGTTGCTTTGGAAGGTGCCGAAGGTGGAAATGTAGTTTTCCCCGTCGATGGTGTAATGGATTTCCACTTGCAGGTACTCCAGGAAGTATTTTTCGTATTGGCGGCTATAGCGTTTGGTGGCGTAGCTGTAGCCTAAATCGCCCTCGTCTTTTAATTCGCCGGTAATGATTCTCGTTTTTTGAGGATCGTTATAATCCGATGCGTGGGCGATGATTTTTATGTTTATTTTTTCCGGCTTCACGGGTTTTTTGTTTTTCTCGAATTGAAAAAACATGCGCGGATCTTTGTTAAGGTCGATGCAGGGTATATCCCCTTCGATTCTTCCGTCGATAATGTCGCGGACGCTCGCCAGTTCGTCGTCGGTTAAGGCGAGGTATTCTTTTTCTTTATAGGTTCTGATAATGGGCTTGCGCTCGTCCCACGCCACGACGGCATCCATGCGCACGCCGTCCACGGTTTTGTTGCGCACACTATTCGGCGTCGGCGAGAAGACATAGGACACAAAGACCGCAAAGGTCGCCCCCACCGCTAAGATAATCCAGAGAGCGATCAAAATTTTCTTTCTCATGCCACACCTCCTTTGGAATGATTGTACCAATTTCTTTTTTTCGCCGCAATAAAATACCGGCGCAAGGCCGGCGTTTTAAAGATTGATTAAGTGGGTTGCCACTTCAAAGTAGATTAATAATGCGAAGGTGTCCACGAGGGTGGTAATAATGGGCCCTGCCATAACTGTCGGGTCTACGTGGACTTTGTCGGCGATCAAAGGCAGGATGCCGCCGATGATTTTCGACAGGGTGACGGTTAGGAGTAAGGTCGCCGATACGGTTAAGCTAATGGAAAGGCCGTGGGCGCCGATGATCGTCATGCGGATAAAGTTGACGACGACGAGGATACTGCCCGTAATCAGCCCTACTTTTAATTCTTTGCTCATCACGGCGAAGATGTTTTTAAAATGCACTTTGCCCGTGTAGAGCGCGCGAATAACGGTGGTGGACGATTGGGTGCCCGCGTTTCCGCCGGAGTCCATGAGCATGGGAATGTAGGCGGCGAGGGCGACGCTGGATGCCAGCAGGGATTCGTATCGCTGAATGATAAAGCCCGTCATGGTGGCGGTGATCAGGCAAATGATCAGCCATGTGGTGCGGTCTTTGGCGATGGCGAAGCAGGAGCGCTCCAGGTAGTCTTCGTCGGATGTGTCCTGTACCCCGTGGATATTGGACAAGTCTTCTTCGTATTCTTCGTGCATAATGTCGATGGCGTCTTCTACCGGCACGATCCCTAGGAGTCTGCCTTCGGAATCGGTAACGGGGATTTCCGAAAGATCGTAGCGGTAGGCGATTTTTGCGACGATTTCCTGGTCGTCTGTCGCCTCGATGGAGCCGGGCAAGGGCTCGAGGATCTCTTCCATTGTTTTTTCCGGCGATCTTAGGATGTCGGCGAGGTAGACGTAGCCGAGGAGCACGAGGGATTTATCCGTTACCCAAATTTGCTCCAGTTTGTCGGCGTCGAGATCCGATGCGATGACTCGTTTTAATACGGTTTCGCAGTTGCTGCCGGCTTTGGCGGAAAGGATTTCCACGGTCATAATGGAGCCGACGGAATCTTTCGGGTAGCCTAAGAGTCGGTTGATGACTTTACGGCGGTCGCCCACGACGAATTCGTCCATGACGCGGCGCACCATGTTGGCGGGGAGTTCCTGTAAGGTGTCGACGAGTTCGTCTTCGTCGAGTTCGGTAATGAGTTCTTCCACGTCGTCGTCGGAAAAACGTTCGATGATTTCCCGCTTTTTGTCCCGATCCATTTCGGCGAAGGTATCCGCCGCCAGGTCTTTGTCCAAGAGTTTAAAGCGGAGCATAATTTCTTTGACGCTCATCTCGTCGAATGATTCCGCAAGGTCCACCGGGTCCATGTGGTTGATCTCCGATTTCAGAGAATTGATTTCGTCAATGTCGTAATTGCGTTTCACGCTATCCCCCCTTTTTTATCACGAAAAAAGGATCGAGGGTTCTCAATCCTTTTTGTTTTCTTCTTATTGTATAGGCAAATTATATCATAGCCGCGGAAAAGAAGATAGTTTTCATCTTTTGGCGCAAAAAAACAGACCGATTTTGAATCGATCTGTCTTTTTTTATGCCTTTAGAGGTCGCCTAATTGGTAGATGACTTGTGCTAATTGCGCACGTGTAAAGGTATCTTTCGGCGCAAAGGTGTTGTCTTTGTTTCCGTGTAGGATTTCGTAGCGACTCATGTGCATGACCGCTTCTTGTGCCCATTTGGGAATGGTGTTGAAGTCGGTATACTTCGGTACTTGCTCCGCTTCTTTTAGTTTGATGTTTAAAGTGTTGGAGTATCTGTAGAGGATGGTCGCCATTTCCGCACGGTCTAATGTTTTATCCGGTGCGAAGCGATTGTCGCCGACGCCGTAAACGATTTTGTTTTCAGCTGCCCACGCAATGTAGGGGTTGGCGTAATCTCCCGCTTTCAAATCTTTGTAAGTGGGTGTTTGATATTTGCTGATATCCACTTTGGCGTGGCGTCCCAAAACGGTGACGAATTGCGCCCGTGTAATGGGAAGGTTGGGCATAAAGACCATATCCCCTGCAATGTCGTTGAAGTAGCCTTTTTGTAAGGCGCTGCGAATAGCGGTTTCGCCCCAGTGTCCGGTAAAGTCGTCTTTTACATTGGGCGCTTTTTTGGATTCCTGAGGAGCTGTTTGAGTGGAGTTTCCACCGCTCGGCGTTAGGTTGATCCAGTTGCCGGTCGATTCGCCATTGCCGCTTTCGGTTTGCGTAGAGGGTGTCGGTTCGACGGGGGCAGGTTTTGCCGCGTCTTTCCATTTCGCCGTAATGGTCATGCCGTTTTTAACGATTACTTCTTGTCCGGGTTGCATAAGTTTGCCCGATACGTCCCAGCCTTCAAATGCTTTTCCGGCCGGTGCTTGCAATCCGTTTTTCGGCAAAATAATTTTATCGCCTTTTGCCACTTCCGTGGATTGTGTCATGCCTTGTCCGCCGTTTTTTTCAAAGTTGACGGTTACCTTTTCTACAGGTTTGGCGTTTTTGAATACGGCGGTAATGTCGAGGCTCTTTGTTGCGTTGAGGACTTCGCCCGGTTGGCGCAAACCTTTAAGGTCTTCGCTAACTGCCGCCCGTGTGCTGCCCGGGGTTCTCGCCACGCCTTCCATAAAGGCGTTAGCTTCTTCTACGCGCCATCCTGCAAAGATTTTGCCTTTCGGCGCTTTTAAGGTACATTCCGGCAAGGCGAAATCTTCCCCTTGGGCGACTTGAATGGGCGCCATCGCACCTTCGCCACCATGGAATTTGACGGTGACTTTTGCGTTTGGTTTTTCAACAAGTTTGTCTTGATCGGGATCGAAGGATACGATCTTCACCGTCGTATTCCGCGCGTAGTCTTTTGCTACGACTTTGATGTCATAAGGAGCGTCGCCGTATTTTTCTAAGCTTGTGTTGGCGATGTAAGGTTTGCCGTTAATGAAAATTTCTTTTTCTTGGATTTTTCCTTCTTTTCCATTGGTACGCTTATCCGTTACGCCGACATACAGTGTTTTATCCTTACCATAGGGAATGGCTTGGCCATTTTCTACGGAATCTTTGGAAATAGTAACCTCGGGTTTTACATCGTCTAAATAGATATGGTATTGGGTTTTAAGGGCTCTTTGAACGATGTTGCCTTCGCCGTCTTTAATATCGCCGGGCATGCCGTTTCCGGAGTAATCCTTTGCCGCCCAGTCCAGACGATCGCCGTCTTCAAAGGGGATCTTCACTTCAAAGGGTCGGCTGTTGTCGCTCTTTAGATCGCCGTAGATCAAGTATTCGTCGACGATGCTTTCGTTAATGCGCAGGTGCCAGTTAAAGCCGCCTTTATCGCCGACGACGCCCTTCATCACCAAGGGGCTCTTGCGAACGTAAAGATTGTAGTTGTCAGTGGGGTTAAAGAAGTTTTTATCCATATCCAATTGCACGGCATCTTTATCGAAGTAGACGCATTTGCCTTTTTCGGAAATGAGATTCTCTTCTTTCAACTCCACTTTATCGTTCACTTTTATCGCGTTGCCCTTTTCATCTAAGGCGATTTTGTAAACCTTGTAGTTGATGTGGTTAAAGCCTTGGAGAATATTGAAGCGGACATTTTCGTCTTTTCCGTAGTCCTCGCCCTGTTCGCAACGGGATGCGTCGCAGTAGTACACGTCGGAGCTTAAGGGCTTTAAGCCGTTTTTGCCCGGGTTGAAGGATGTGATCTTTACGGCGTAGCCTTTATAAATCTTCAGTTCTTCCCGCATTTTAAAGACGGTGTTGCCGTTAACGTCTTTTTCGGCTTTTACTTTGCCGTTTAAATCGCCGTTGCTAAGTTCTTCAATATCGCCGACTTTAGATTCGACGGGGTGGAATGCTTTCTCGGCTTTTTTCTTCGCTTCGGGCATTCTAAAGAAAATGGGTTTGCTGTCGCCCTGTTGATCAACGACGAAGAGTTTAATATCCCGTTCGTAGTTGGTTCCCTTATCGTTATTGACGTCGTCTTTGTTGCCGTAGAAATCGAAGGAAAGGGTATTGTTTTTGTCGTCGTAATTAAAGGTCATGACATCGGCCCGTTTGCCGGTTTTCATCATGGTCGCCGATTGATAGTAAAGTTTGGCTTTTTTCGATACGTTTTTCAGGGTACCGGATACGCGGAAGCCGCCGTCTTCATCGGGAGTAATTTTGCCTACATAGCCTTTCTTGTTCAGACCCTCCATGGTTTCCTTGGCGTATTCCATAGAATCTCCGTTTTCATAGAAGAGGGGGTTGCCGTCGGCGTCCAGTTGGTTGTTGTAGTCGCCGTAATCGGTGTAGGGCTTTTCTTCGCCGGTAACAAAGTCGTATTTGTTATAGGTCTTGGGTTTCGGCATTTTCCGTAAATCCGTATCTTCTATTTTTCCTATAGTGGAATGTGCTTTGTCCAAGACAATTTCAGGCGTACCTTCGACTTTTTTGTCGTCTTCTTGTTTTTCTTCCGCCGGTTTGTTTTCAAGGGGCGCGGCTGTCTTTAGTTTGCTGCCGTCGATGGCGTACTTGTCATCTGCCTTGTAGCCATCTTCATCTTCGTTTGCCTTTGCGTTCACTTCATATTTCAGCTTACCGTCGGTAAGGCTTTGATCGAATTTCACGCGGAAGGTATCGGAGAAGTTGGTGGCGCCGTCGAGAGCCGCCAATTCCAAGGTTTTGCCTTGAAGATCGCTGTTGGCGCCTTTAATGACGTAGTGTGTTTCGCCGGTGTTGGCGTCGTAGCCTTTGTTTAGAACTTTTAGGTTCGGTTCTTTAATTAAGTCGCCGTATTCGTCCACAAAGGATGCACCTAAGAACCAAAGTTTGTTGGAAACTTCTTTAAAGGCCTCGGGATTTTGTTTTTGATCGTAGTTAAACCACGTCTTCGATTTGTCCGGGTTTTGGTGATAGGTATCCTTCGCCACAACCTTAATCTCATCGGGGTTGGAGCAATCCACGGAAAGAATTTTCGGCGCCGTATTGTCGACCTTCACGGGAACATAGGACACTTGATAGGGGTAATCCGGCGTGAGGCGGTATTGGAATTTGTAGTAATATTGTCCTTCCGCTAAAGGTGTCAGACCCGGCTCGATGTAGTTTCCGGCGAGTTGCAATTCCTTCGGCGAATATACTTTGCCGTCCCATTGCATTTCGGGGAATACTTTCATCTTGGATTTTTTCAAGCCCTTTGCCGTGTTGCTCTTACAGTTTAAAATGCCTTTTATAAATTGTTGTACAGAAAGGACTTTAAGGTTCCGTTGACCCTCTTTTTCCTGTTGGTTTACGATGGCGACTTTCGCATCGTAGGCGGAACGTAAAATAAGGGGCGTAGGCGTTACCATTTTATCGGTGGTGTAGCCGTCGACGATTTTACTGTCGCCTGTGGTTTTTTGCGTAAAGTCCATGCTGTTATTCAAGGAGAAGAAAGCGGGATCTTGTTCAAAGTTCGGGTTGCCGTCTTCAGTGTTTTGAATAACGCCTGCCGGGTTAAAGAGGTCGATGCCGTGTTCACCGCCGCGGCCGCGGTTCATGGTGCCGGGGCGTTTTAAGTTGCCTTCGTCGTCGTGGCCGACGATGCCTTTGGATTTAGATCCTTCTTCCCACGCCCATTTGTCGATAATGGTTTCTTTGTTCCAGTCCCCCGCAAAGCCCATGACCGGCATAGAAAGGGAAGGTTGTGCGTTTTCGTTTTTGCTGTCGGCAGCTTCTTTGGATTCAAAGCTCAAGAAACTTTCCACAAATTGATTGTTCGCCTTGCCCGTTTCCATTTTCGCCGCTAAGTTGTAACTGCTGTGAGCGGGAACGGTAATAGTTTCGGAGCCGAGGCTTACGCGTGCGCCCTCTACTTTTTTCGGGTGAATTTCCGCTACGATTTTTTGTCCGTCTTGGCTCTTTTCGTCTTTGTATTCTTCGTCCAGTTTTTTCACCGGCGTTTCCCCGTCGGTGGTGACCGGGCTTGCGGACACGTTAAATGTCAAATCGCGATCGGAAATATTGCGCAGGGTGACGGTGAAATCTTTCGATCCGTCTTTAATTTCTCTGAGGGAAGCGGAGCCGTAATCGTTGTATTGGCCGTCGCCGCCTTTGGCTTTTACCGACACGATGACGTTGTTTTTCAACGCTTTATCCACGTCGATAATCCCTGCCCCTTGTTGACGCGGCGATGCAAAAAGTGTTTGATTCTTTTCATCTTTCGTCGTCGGGTCTTTCATGGGGCGCGCCGTATTTTGAAGCATGATCTTCGTCAAGGATACGAGGTCGATGCCCGATCCTTTAATGAGGGGATCTTTTTCGATTTGTTTTAAGCGCGGGCGAATCAATACGGTGGATGCGGAGACCACGGGGGTCGCCATGGAGGTGCCGCTCATGTATTGATAGGTGCTTACGCCGTTAATAACATTCAGTGTAGAGTAAATGTTTTTACCGGGAGCGGACACGTCGGGTTTTAAGAGAAGGTCGGTACGGGGACCCCAGGATGTGGAGCCTGCCGGCACTTCTTCGTCGCCCCATTTGATTTTGTCATTTAAAAATTCCACGGGGAGACGTTTTTCCTGTCCGACGGCGGGTTTGTGCGCGTCGAATGCCTTCATGTCGATGCGGTAATCGCCTTTTTTATTTTGCTTATCCTGAGCATCGTGGAATTGCTTGCCGGTGATCATATCCCAAAGATCGCGGCCGTCGTAGCCGGATAGGGAGAAGACTTGTACTTGTGTACGCTCGTCTTGTTCGTATCCCATAGCAGGTACATTTTCCCAGTCGTCGCGGTTGTAATAGTTTACGGTGTTCACGACGATAACGCCGACGGCGCCTTTGTTTTTAACTTTTTGGAAGGCGTATTTCATGTCGGTTGAGAAAATACGATCCATGACGACGATTTTGCCTTTAACGTCTTTTCCGGCAATGTCTGCATCTTGGCATTTGCCTAAGTAAATAAAGTCGTAATCTTTTTGGGTGAAGTGTTTTTTGTCGAAGAAGGCGCCGATTTGTGCATAGCGCATATCTTTTCCGCCGATCTTCACGCCGTTAAATTCCACGACGGTGTTTCTCGACGAGGCGACGGCGATGGCGTCTTCGTGTGCCGCCGTACGGGTAACGTTCCCCGTGTCGGTCATGTTCAGGGCGTTGTTGCTGTAGCGATCCCAGGAGGAATCCGACGCGGATGTGGCGTAGTTCCCCGTGGCGACGCAAACGGGAATGTCGGCTTTTCTCAAGCCGCGAATGGCTTCCCAGTATTTCTCCCCTACGAGACCGGTTCCCGTAAAGCCCGACGAAATAGAAATAACGTCGGCTCCGTGTTGGATACAGTCTTCAAAGGCGTGGAACATGGTTTCGTCGCCGGCAAAGCCGTCGCTGGCGTCGGAGTACATTTTGTACGCCATTAATTGGGCGTTGGGGGCGATGCCGCGAATCCCGTTTTTAGCCTGTAGATCTTGTTCCGTAGCGTTGGCCGCTAAAATCCCGGAAATGTGCATGCCGTGGGGATCGTGATAATCGCTACCGTCGTCGTACATTTCCTTGGTAATGGCGCCGCCGCTTAAATAGTTGAAGCTGCGGGGCACTTTCGGGGATAAGTAAAAGGGCTTGTCTTCAGGCTTTAAATTCTTTTCCTGGATTTTTGCAGCAGACAAGGCGTCGTCATCTAAGCGCATGTCCTTGTGTTTGTAGTCCATCCCCGTGTCGATATTGGCGATGAGCATGCCGCGGCCGTCGTAATGTTTCCCGATTTCGGGATTGGTGGCATTAATGGCCTTTAAGTAATCGGTGGCTTTATCCACTTTGACGACTTTGCGCGCGTTTTCCATTAAAGGCTCGAGGGTTCCGCAACGCTCGACGCTCTTGACCCCCGGCAAGGTGCGAATTACTTCCGCTTGCTCGGGATAAGTTTGTATGGAAACGGCCTTAAAGAGAATGTGGTAATCG
>QWCH01007092.1_pt1 | contig 10441 bp, 8 predicted proteins | sample 1972671 | NCBI WGS metagenome assembly QWCH01 (sample SAMN09866713, study PRJNA288562) | Human gut metagenome isolate term3_stool, whole genome shotgun sequencing... | isolation source: gut | host: Homo sapiens | place: USA: California | reverse complement strand
TCCCGGTATAGAGGTAGTTCCTTTGCAGGTGAAATATCCGCAAGGTGGTGAGAAACAGTTGATAGATGCTGTGATCGGTCGCCAGGTTCCTGCTCCTCCCGCTATTCCTATCAATGTGGGTGCGGTAGTTCAGAATGTAGGTACTGCATTTGCCGTTTATGAAGCCGTTCAGAAAAACAAACCTTTGTTTGAACGTATCGTGACTGTTACGGGTAAGTCTGTCAAGAACCCCTCCAACTTCCTCACCCGTATGGGTACCCCGATGAGCCAGCTGATTGATGCGGCTGGCGGTTTGCCCGAAGATACGGGAAAAGTGATTGGTGGCGGTCCGATGATGGGTAAAGCACTGGTTAATACGGAAGTTCCCATTTGTAAAGGTAGTTCGGGTGTGCTGATTATGAATGATAAGGAAGCTGCCCGTGCGGAAGCTCAGCCCTGTATCCGCTGTGCCAAGTGCGTCAGTGTGTGTCCTATGGGATTGGAGCCTTTCTTGTTGGCGACACTTTCAGCTCATAAGGACTGGGAGAGAGTAGAAAAAGAAGATGTAATGTCGTGCATCGAGTGCGGTTCGTGTCAGTTTACATGTCCGTCTCATCGTTATTTGCTGGACTATATCCGTTTGGGTAAGGGCACAGTAGGCGGTATCATTCGTGCACGTAATGCTAAAAAATAATTCGACAAAATAGTATGGCTAATAAATTAATAGTATCATTATCGCCTCACGTTCATAGCGGTGACAGCATACAGAAGAATATGTATGGTGTACTCATTGCGTTGATACCTGCGTTGCTGGTGTCATTTTATATGTTCGGACTGGGCGCCGTGGTGGTGACCTTGACCTCGGTTGCCGCCTGTGTATTCTTCGAATGGGCGATTACCAAGTTTATTTTGAAGAGAGAACGCTCTACCATCTGTGATGGTTCGGCTATTATAACCGGTGTGTTGCTGGCATTCAATCTGCCTTCCAACTTGCCGCTTTGGATTATTATCATCGGTGCGTTGGTGGCAATCGGTGTGGGCAAGATGACTTTCGGCGGATTGGGTTGTAATCCTTTCAATCCCGCGCTGGTAGGTCGTATCTTCCTGCTGATTTCTTTTCCTGTGCAGATGACTTCATGGCCGTTGGTTCAACAATGGGGAAGTTATACCGATGCTGAAACCGGTGCTACTCCGCTGGCATTGATGAAAATGGCTGTAAAGGGTGATGCAAATGCTTTAGGTCAGTTGCCCGATACATTAAGTCTGTTTCTGGGTAATAACCCGGGTTCACTAGGTGAGGTGAGTGCATTGGCTTTATTGCTTGGTCTGGGATATATGCTATGGAAAAAGATTATTTCCTGGCATATTCCTGTATCTATTCTGGTGACAGTATTTGTATTTGCCGGGCTGATGCATTTGGTTGATCCGGTTGCTTACATCATCTTTGAAAAACATGGTTATCGTGCTGACAGGCGTAACCGTGGTAGCCGGAGCATTGCTGGGTTATGTGAATGAGTTGACAAAGGAACCCATTGCACAGGCTAATGCCAAGGCTTTGAGTGATGCCATTGCTATCGTAGTTCCGGGATTTGACAATAATCCTGCCGAAGCTCCTGAAACCATAGAATTGGAAGGCGTTACTTATAAGATATATAAAGCAACCAAAGGAGGAGAATTTATTGGTGCAGCCGTAGAGTCTTCTGCAAATGGTTTTGGTGGTGCGTTGAATGTATTGGTAGGTTTCGATAAAGAGGGTAATATTATAGACTATTCTTTGTTGAGTCATGCAGAAACTCCGGGACTGGGATCAAAGGCAGCCGATTGGTTTAAGAAAGGCGGCAAAGGCGATATTACTGGTATGAATCCGGGACAGAAAGCATTGGTTGTAAATAAAGATGGCGGTCAGATAGATGCAATCACTGCTTCTACTATCACGACACGTGCTTTTCTGAAAGCTGTGAATAATGCTTATGCGGCATATAGTGGCCAAAATGTGGATGGTTCCAGCGGTGCGACACAGCAGGTGTCTGAAACTGCTGCCGATGACCCCAAAGCAGCTAAGGCACAATGTGAGGGAACTCAGGATTGTTGCGGACAAGCCTGTGACTCTGCTGCCTGCAAAGCTGCTTGTGGTGGTAAATGTGATCCTGCTAACTGCGACAAGGCGGACTGTAAAAAAGCAGAATGCCCAAAGCAAGATTGTAAAAACAAAAAATAAGGAAGGAGCAGACTATGAATAATTTTAAAGTATTAATGAACGGGATTGTCAAAGAGAATCCTACGTTTGTACTCCTTTTGGGTATGTGTCCTACATTGGGAACCACTTCTTCTGCCATCAATGGTATGGGTATGGGACTGGCAACCATGTTTGTGTTGATTTGTTCGAATGTGGTAATTTCATCTATCAAGAATCTGATTCCTGATATGGTGCGTATTCCTGCATTCATTGTGGTTATTGCATCATTTGTAACCTTGTTGCAGATGATTATGCAGGCATATGTGCCGGCGCTGTATGCTACTTTGGGATTGTTTATTCCGTTGATTGTGTTGATTTTCGTTCTCGCACCGGGAGCCTTCATTGCATTGGGTTACCTCATTGCGATTGTGAATAAACTGAAGAAAGCATAACCCGTAAAAAGTAAGAAAATGGAATATATATTGATATTTATCACCGCTATATTTGTGAACAACATTGTGTTGTCACAATTCTTGGGTATTTGTCCATTCCTCGGTGTATCCAAGAAAGTTGAGACAGCTACGGGTATGGGAGCGGCTGTTGCATTCGTGCTTACCATCGCTACCATTGTTACCTATCTTATCCAGAAATTCGTGCTCGATGCTTTCGGGTTGGAATATTTGCAGACCATTGCATTTATCCTTGTCATTGCAGCATTGGTACAGATGGTGGAAATCATTTTGAAGAAGGTATCTCCCGCCCTTTATCAGGCATTAGGAGTCTTTCTTCCGTTGATTACTACTAACTGCTGTATTCTGGGTGTGGCTATTTTGGTAATCCAGAAAGACTTTGATTTGTTGACGGGGGTGGTTTATGCCTTCTCTACAGCTCTTGGTTTTGCTTTGGCTATGGTGTTGTTTGCAGGTATCCGTGAACAATTAAGTTTGGTGAATATACCTAAAGGAATGCAGGGAATGGCTATCGCATTGGTTACTGCCGGTCTGCTGGCAATGGCATTCATGGGATTTTCAGGTGTAGACAAAGGCTTGGGTGTTTTGTTTGGAATAGAATAAATTCACTTCATCGTTAAAATAAACCGATTCAGAAGTCCGGAGCACAGCTTCGGACTTTTTTATTAGAAAGAAATCCATTGTTCTTGTCCATAAATTCAATTTTTATGCTTATTTTTGCATTAGAATTAATAGAGAGATTAAATGGCTATGACCTTGATTGTACTCGCGGCCACTATGGGGAATAAATATGGTGGATTGAAACAGCTGGAGGGAATAGGTCCTAATGGCGAAACAATATTAGATTTTTCCATATATGATGCCGTAAGAGTCGGATTTAATAAGATCGTATTTGTCATAAGCAGACATTTTGAACAAGAATTCAAGAAACTGGTATCAGGCAAATACGAACATGTGGTAGAAGTGGAGTATGTTTATCAGGATGTGGAAACGATTCCTGAAGAAAAGCGTAATCCGAAGCGCAAAGCACTGTACGGTTCGGTAAGAGCTGTTCTGATGGGAGAAGAGTTGATTGACTCTCCATTCGGTGTGATAAATGCCGTGAACTTTTACCAAAGAGAAAGTTTTGAATTGTTATATAATAATCTGGTGATGTTGGGAGAAGCTGACTACCATAGTTTCAATATTTGCTACAGGCTGAGAAATGTATTGGCGGAAAGCGGAGGGGTTACCCGTGGTATTTGTGAAGTGGATGAAAAGGGATATCTGTTGTCCGTTACAGACCGTGTAGGAGTAGAACGGATAAGTGGAAATCCGATGTATCCTAATGAATTACATAAATGGGTGGCTTTGGATGACAACAGCTTGGTTTCAATGAATATGTGGGGATTTACTCCGCAGGTATTCGGTGAGATGAAGAAGGCGTTCGATAAGTTCATAGATGAGAATGGAATGGATATGAAAGCCCATTATTCTATTCCGGCTTTTATGAATGAGCGTATTGCTGACGGGGTCAGGGTGAAAGTGATTGAGACACCTGCCAGATGGATGGGGTTGGTATCGCATGATGACAAGATACAAGTTCTGCTTCGTATCAATGATATGATACGAAAAGGGATCTATCCGTCGAAGTTGTTTTGAACCTATTAGAAAACGACAGAATATTAAGTATTATGAAAGAAAGAATTTTAGTAACAGGAGGAACCGGCTACATCGGTTCTCATACGGTAGTAGAGCTGCAAAATAGCGGTTACGACGTAGTGATTGTGGACAATTTGTCCAACTCAAGCGCCGATGTGGTAGATAATATAGAAAAGGTTTCAGGAATCCGTCCTGCATTTGAAAAGTTGGATTGCTTGGATCTTGAGGGAATGGATAAGCTGTTTACTAAATATCCGGGTATAAAAGGTATTATTCATTTTGCGGCTAGCAAGGCTGTGGGTGAATCGGTACAAAAACCGTTGTTGTATTATCGCAATAACTTGGTTTCATTGATTAACCTGTTGGAGTTAATGCCGAAACATGGAGTAGAAGGTATTATTTTTTCATCATCATGTACGGTGTATGGCCAGCCCGATGTTCTTCCTGTAACGGAAGAGGCTCCGATTAAGAAGGCTGAGTCTCCGTACGGTAATACAAAACAGATCAATGAAGAAATTATTCGTGATACAGTTGCTTCGGGATCGCCTATCAATGCTATTATGTTGCGTTACTTTAATCCTATTGGCGCACATCCCACTGCATTAATAGGTGAATTACCTAATGGGGTTCCACAAAATTTGCTACCTTATGTTACTCAGACAGCGATGGGTATTCGTGAAAAACTGAGTGTGTTCGGGGATGATTATGATACACCGGATGGTTCTTGCATCCGTGACTATATATATGTAGTGGATTTGGCGAAGGCTCACGTTATCGCAATGGATCGCATTTTGAATAACAAGCAGAAGGAGAAGGTGGAAGTCTTTAATATTGGAACGGGTAAAGGCGTTTCTGTATTGGAACTGATCAATACGTTTGAAAAAGCTACCGGTGTGAAACTTAATTATCAGATCGTGGGTCGTCGTGCCGGAGATATTGAGAAGGTATGGGCTAATCCTGATTTTGCTAATAAGGAGTTGGGATGGAAGGCAGAAGCCAATTTGGAGGACACTCTACGTTCGGCTTGGAACTGGCAGCTGAAACTAAGAGAAAGAGGAATTCAATAAGAATTAAGATATTTTTAGAAAGACCGATGAACAAAGGACGCTAGTGTGGCGTTTTATAGATGCAAATAACCTGAAACCCCTCTTGGATATGTGAATACCTGATTGGCGGTAGTTATGTTACTCAAAACATAGAGCAGGCTAAAAAATTGCATAGTAGTTTTGTCGTGTTTTATTTTGTGTTTGTGTTGTGGCTGTTCTCCGACGTGAGTCGGGGGACAGTTTTTTTCTGACTATTTAGTTGTTTTTTAGTTATTTATGGCTATATTTGTCGAAAATAATCACGCACTACTTTATGAAAACAAAATTTTGGATCATCTGCTTATCAGTTTTCTTTGTGTCTTGCTTGCGTAATATGCATGATATATATACGGGGGAAGAGGAAGAAGAGGAGGAAAAAATCAATAAAGACGATTTTTTTGATTTTACTACTGTCCGTAATAGTCAACTTATCATTGATTATGGCATGAAAGTACAGACTGCTTTTTATCTGTATGATGAATATCCTATGGAATTAGTTGGAAATACTTGGGAATTTAAAGATATAAATCCCATTTATGCCGCTTCGACTGATATGAATGGTAGGTTTTTTTCAAAAGTATCTTTGCCGGCTTATTTGAAAAAGGTATGGTTGGTAACTGATAATGTGTTGGTCGTATCACCTGTTGAATTGGAATTTCTATCTGACGGACTAACCTTTAATTATGTTGATTATAAGGCACAACTGTCTGCCAACGGGCATTCTAGAGCGGTAATGGGAGGAGTGAGTTATCCTGACGGATATGATGTATTGGGTAATTGGAATGAAAATGGGGTTCCTGATTATTTGTTGCCTGAAAAGTTGGATATACCCGGTGCTTTTTTAGAGAGATGCAGTAATTTAAGCCGTTCTATAGTAGTAGATAATCGTAATTTGCTGGAAAGGTTTCCGGAACTACGTACTTCAGGGAGTAATGATATGGTAATAACTAAATCTACAGGTTTGGTTGCGACTTATTTTGATTTCTCGTCTACTGCGTGGGAGGATATGGTTGCTTATTATACTTATAAAGAAGGAGAGTCTGTGGACATAGCTACCATAAAAAAGACCATCCTGATTCCACGTTCCAGTAGGAATGCTCCTAAATCTTTAGTCGGTGAGCAAATAAAACTAAAATATTGGAATAAGGAACAAAGCAAGTATGAAGATGAATTTCCCCAAGGCACTCATATTGGATGGATTTTATTGGGAATGGGATTTGGAAAAGAAAAGGGTGTTTTTCCTCGTTATTCTAATCCTGCATATAACGATAATAAAGAGCAACGTTCAGTTTTGTTAAGTGATCCGGAACTGGACAATTGTTTCTTTATGGCTATGGAAGATAATGTGGACATGCGTTTTAATGATGTACAGTTTGCTATTATGGCGTCTGCTTCTTCTTCTGTAGAACCTACTCCTAATATACCGGATGAAGTAAATAAGGGTGAAATTTCGTATGTAGTCAAAGGGTCTTTGGCTTATGAGGACAATTGGCCTGATAAGAATGATTACGATATGAATGATGTTGTGATATATTATTCCAGTACAGTTGTGAAAGATAAATCTTCTAACGCATTGGTGCGCACCACTACTACTTTTACTCCGATGAATGATGGTGCTACTTATACAAATGGGTTTGGTTTTCAGTTGGATTACGTAGGGAAGGAGCATATAGATTTGGTGCAGGTGAGTCAAGAAGGTAATGTGATCGGAAAAAACTTTGAGCCGGGAATAGAAAAGCCTGTATTAATACTTTTTTCTGATATAAAGCCTGTTCTCAAAAAGCCTGTGACTGTAGTGATCGGATTTAAAAAATATGATAAAGTAAGCGACATGGATGCTTATCCGCCTTACAATTCTTTCATTTTTGTGAATAAACGTTCTCATGAAGTACATTTGTCAGGCTATAAGCCGACAAGCGTAGCTGATGAGAGTTTACGTGGTACGGGTAGTGATTTGAGTCAAGACTCCAATGGTATCCCAATGTATTATATAGCAGAAGATAATATGCCTTTCGCTATAAATATCAGTAACAGTGAATTTAGATGGCCTTCAGAGAAGGTGTCTATTACTACCTATTATCCCGAGTTTAAACAGTGGAGAGATTCTTTTGGCGCGGATTATAAAGATTGGTATTTACATCCTAAAGAATAATAAAGGGTGAAAGGCACTGTTGTTTTTGATAAATCGGACTAACAGGACTTTTTACTTGAAAAAATGTCACCTTTTGAAGCCAAGTGATTCAATCTTTTTGTACTTTTGCGGACAATATGATTTTATAAAGGAAAACTCACATGGATTCAGTCTTTATTACGACGCGTAAGCAACGGATTATCAGAGAACTAAGGGATTATATGTTGATTGCTCTTGGTATGCTGATGTATGCTATTGGATGGACCGTCTTTTTGTTACCTAATGACCTTCCTTCGGGTGCGGTGCCAGGTATTGCTTCTATTGTTTATTGGGCTACCGGTTTGCCGGTTCAGTACACTTATTTGGGAATAAACGGAGCATTGTTGATACTTTCTTTGGTTATTTTGGGATGGAAGTTTAGTGTGAAAACCATCTATGCTGTATTTGTGCTGAGTTCTATTCTGCCTATCATACAGGATTTGACCGGGGGAGAGTCTTTAATACATGACCAACCTTTCATGGCTTGTGTCTTGGGAGCCTTTTTCTGCGGAGGTGGTATTGGTGTCGCTTTTTCTGCCAATGGTAGCACAGGAGGTACGGATATTATAGCTGCTATTGTCAATAAGTATCGTGATATTACTTTGGGCCGGGTTATTTTGATGTGTGATTTGGTTATTATCTCTTCCAGTTATTTTGTATTGCATGATTGGGAGAAGGTGGTATATGGATATGTTGTCTTGTTTATATCCAGCTTTGTCTTGGATCAGGTAGTAAATAGTGCCCGTCAGTCAGTGCAATTCTTTATTATTTCTAAGAAGCATGAAGAAATAGGGCATCGCATAAATAAAGACCTTCATCGAGGAGTGACGTTCATTGACGGAGTAGGTTGTTATACCGGTGCGGGTGTGAAAATGATGTTTGTGCTGGCAAAAAAACGTGAGTCTACTACTATATTCCGTTTGATAAAAGATATAGATCCGAATGCATTTGTATCACAAAGTGCTGTCATTGGTGTATTTGGAGAAGGCTTTGATAGAATAAAGGTTAAATAAGAGTTCCGAAGTTAAAAAATAGAATAAGGGCGTTCTGAATGGACGCCTTTTTTTATGTCTGTTTTTTGAATGAACTTCAAAGGATATAAGACTTTGTTAACTGAATGAACTTTCATAATGTAAGTTTGTTGTCTGCTTTATCTCGAAAAATAAGTATAAAATAATATTTTGAAATTATATCAGATTATATTTTGATATCAAAATGTTAGTTTATACCTTTGCTGTATAAAATAAGAAATGATAAACTAATAAATAACCTGATCATGGAAACAAAACTTACAGAAGAAACCCGAGTAGAAAGTGATTTAATTGGTGCCCGCGAAATTCCGGCCAGTGCATTGTATGGTGTGCAGACTCTAAGAGGCATAGAAAATTTCCCAATAAGTAAATTTCATCTAAATGAATATCCGTTGTTTATCAACGGTCTTGCCATTACGAAAATGGCAGCTGCAATGGCTAACTATGAGTTAGGTTTATTGACTAAAGAACAAAAAGATGCCATAGTGTTGGCGTGTCAGGAAATCTTAAATGGTGAGCATCATGAGCAATTCCCGGTAGACATGATTCAGGGAGGTGCCGGTACTTCTACCAATATGAATGCTAATGAAGTCATTGCTAACCGTGCTTTGGAGATTATGGGATACAAACGTGGCGAGTATCAATATTGCTCTCCTAATGACCATGTGAACTGCTCGCAATCAACGAATGATGCTTATCCCACTGCAATCCATATTGGCATGTATTATTCTCATCTTCGTTTTCTGCCTTATTTGGAATCGCTGATTGGTGCATTCCATAAGAAAGGAGAAGAGTTTGCGCATATCATCAAAATGGGGCGTACTCAGCTGGAAGATGCCGTTCCTATGACTTTAGGTCAGACATTCAATGGTTTTGCCAGTATATTGAGAGATGAAATTCGTCATTTGAATGAAGCTGCGGCAGACTTCCTGACAGTAAATATGGGTGCTACCGCTATTGGTACAGGCATTTGTGCGGAACCGGGATATGCGGAAAAATGTGTGAAAGCATTGTGTGAAATTACAGGTTTTGATTTCAAATTGTCGTCAGATTTGGTAGGAGCTACTTCAGATACTTCCTGCTTGGTAGGTTATGCTTCAGCTTTAAAAAGGATAGCCGTAAAGGTAAATAAAATATGTAATGATTTACGTTTGCTGGCTAGCGGACCGCGTTGTGGCTTAGGAGAATTCAACCTTCCGGCTATGCAACCGGGATCTTCTATAATGCCAGGTAAGGTGAATCCGGTGATTCCTGAAGTGATGAATCAGATTTGTTATAAGGTAATGGGTAACGAACTATGTGTGACTATGGCTGGCGAAGCTGCCCAAATGGAACTGAATGCTATGGAACCGGTGATGGCACAGTGTTGTTTTGAATCTGTAGATTTAATGATCAATGGTTTTGAAACCTTGCGTACACGTTGTGTAGAAGGTATTACTGCTAATGCGGAACGTTGCAAGATTGAAGTGCATAACAGTATTGGTGTAGTAACCGCATTGAATCCGATTATTGGTTATAAAAACTCTACAAAGATTGCAAAAGAAGCGTTGGAAACAGGTAGAAGTGTTTATGAACTGGTTTTGGAACATGGTATTTTAAATAAGGAAGAGTTGGATACAATCCTAAGTCCGGAAAACATGTTGAAGCCGGTAAAATTGGATATCAAGCCTAGAAGATAAATTTATTTCACCACAGACTACAGGAAGGTAAAGAACTTGTTTCATGAAGCCGGCTTCAATATTTGTAAAGCCGGCTCCATGAGTGGTGGCACCAGTTTTATTTCTGCCGATAAATTGATTTCTAGAAATCCGGTATAGTGGTTTGCCACTGCTATAGCGTATAAATTGTTTTGCCGATATTTTATCGGCAGACAGTTTGTATAGCCTGTG
>QWCH01005399.1_pt1 | contig 10456 bp, 7 predicted proteins | sample 1972671 | NCBI WGS metagenome assembly QWCH01 (sample SAMN09866713, study PRJNA288562) | Human gut metagenome isolate term3_stool, whole genome shotgun sequencing... | isolation source: gut | host: Homo sapiens | place: USA: California | reverse complement strand
CGGGAAGGAGAGGATTCTCCGGAACGGGGAAGGGGTCCGGTATCTGGATAAGCCGCAGATGGATGAGATGTACCGGGTTGGCAGATAAGGCTTAAATATACGACAGGAGTGATTGGTAAAATGGCACATTTGAATATTGTTCTTCATGAGCCGGAGATTCCAGCAAATACAGGTAATATCGGACGGACGTGTGTGGCGACGGGTACGAGGCTGCATCTGATTAAGCCGCTGGGGTTTGATATTTCGGACAAGGCGGTGAAGCGCGCGGGGCTGGATTACTGGCCGAAGCTGGATGTGACGGTGTATGAGAGTTACGAGGATTTTCTGGAGAGAAATCCGGGGGCGAAGATTTACTATGCGACGACGAAGGGGCCGCAGACGTATGTGGATGTGCAGTATGAAGAGGACTGCTTTATCATGTTCGGAAAGGAAAGCGCGGGGATTCCGGAGGATATTCTGTACGATAATCAGGAGACGGCGGTGCGGATTCCGATGATTAATGATATTCGGTCGCTGAACCTTTCAAATTCCGTGGCGATCGTACTGTACGAGGCACTGCGGCAGAATAGCTTTGACCATATGCAGCTCGCGGGGCATTTGCGGACGCATGAGTGGAGGTAGACGGACGGGACTCTGGTGATTGTAGACGGAGCTGCATTCTTTTTATAAGGAAGAAGTTAAGATCATTTCCAATTCGGCGAAGACCTGCTCGGCGTAAAGCTGTTTGATTTCGTGGCGGGTCATGCCGGAGACGTTGGTCTGGAAGGTGAAGGTGTGGGCTTGGGCTTTGTATAAAATACAGAAGTAGACGACGCCCTGTACGCTGTCAGCGTTGTTGGGGTCGAGATTTCCGGTTGTGCCGGTGATTCCGATGGCGATGGCGGTGTGCAGGTTTTCTTGTACTGTGCGGGCCATGGCTTCGGCGCATTCGGGGGAGTAGACGCCGTGGATTTCGATGACGGAAGGGTCGACGCCGACGAGGACTTTGGTTTCGTTCAGATACGTGACGTAGCCGCCGGGGAAAATGGCGGAGGCGCCTTCGGTGTCGGTGATCAGGGAGGCGATCAGACCGGAAGTGCAGCTTTCCATGGTGGAAATGGTGGTGTGGGATGCAATGAGCTGTTTGATGATGGAATCAATGGTGTTTGGGTTCATAGTGAAAATTACCTCCAGAGTTAGTTTGATATGTCTGGCAAAAAAGCCCCTCGGCGGAGGGGCTTATTTTGGTGCTTCGCCTTTGGCGAGTGTAAAGATAAATTCGGTACCAACGCCCTCTGTACTGATGACATTGATATTCTGGTTATGCGCAGTGATGATCTCTTTGACGATCGAAAGCCCAAGTCCCGTTCCTTTGCGGTCCTTGCCGCGGGAGGCGTCGAGCTTGTAGAAGCGCTCCCAGATTTTCGTGATGCTTGCCTTTGGAATGCCGCAGCCGGTGTCCTTGACGGAGACGAAGACTTTGCCGTGCTTCTCCGTTGTCTCAACTGTGATGGTGGAATCGTTGTTGCTGAATTTGATTGCATTATCAATGAGATTGTACAGCACCTGCTGGATTTTTCCCATATCGGCGCAGACGTATAAGGTGCGCGATGCGAGGATCAGTGAAATGGAAATCCGCTTTTTTGTGCAGGTTCCCTCAAACGAAGCGGCGGTATCCTTGATGACGGCGTTGATGTCAAACGAGGTCAGATCAAGCATATTCCCTTTATCGTCGATGTCGTTCAGCGTCAGCAGGCTCTGCGTCAGCTTGTGCAGCCGTTCTGTCTCAAACAGAACGATTTTCAGATATTTTTCCTGCATTTCCGGCGGAATCGTTCCGTCTAGGATTGCCTCCACGTAGCCTTTGATCGAGGTCAGCGGTGAGCGGAAGTCGTGAGAGACGTTCGCCACAAATTTCCGCTGGTATTCGCCGGTCTTGTTCAGCTCGCCGGACATGTAGTTCAGCGTGGAAGCGAGATACCCCATCTCATCGTGAGATTTAACATCAATTTTGTGGGTCAGGTTGCCGGAGGCATACTCCTTTGCACCGTTGATGATCTTTTTCAGCGGCCGGTACACGACGAGGGAGAAAAAGATCAGAATCACAAACGAGAGTCCGAACACGAGCAGGAACAGAAAATCAATCCGTGCCAGCAGACTTTCCCTCTGCTGATAGACGTCCTGCAGCGGAAGGTGGATGGCGACATAGCCATTGATCCGGAAATCGGAGGTGACGGGAACCATGACGCTCAGCATCTTGTCTTCGAAATAGCCGAAAAACGTTCCCGTGCTGTAATACTCGCTGCCGAGCGCAACTGGATCAAAACCGTCGATGATCTCCGGGTTTTCCTCATCGAGTGCAGCTGCCGTGTTCAGCAGAATTTCCCCGTCTGCGCTGATGAGCCAGATCTGGGAATTGTGATAGGAAGCCAGTGCACTGAGCGAATTGTAAAGATCCGTCAGGGAACGCTCACTGTGGTAATAAAGGTCGCCCTGTTTGGAAGCGATCTGCGTGGCCTCCCGGTACAGACTGGTGCTCGCGCTGGAGACCAGACTGTCCTCCACCATGCGGGAGCCGACCGTTGAGATCAGCGTAAAGCCGGCAATGGCGAGAATGACATAAATGAGAATTAATTTCCGGTAAAGCGTGCGTCGCATTATTTTTTAACCTCAAACTTGTAACCGATGCCCCAGACCGTCGTGATGGCCCAGGAGGCATGGTCCTTGATTTTTTCGCGGAGACGTTTGATATGAACGTCTACCGTGCGGGTATCGCCGATGTACTCATAGCCCCAGATATGGTCGAGGAGCTGTTCTCGCGTAAAGACCTGGTTTGGTGAGGAAGCAAGGAAGTAGAGAAGCTCCAGTTCCTTCGGCGGCATATCGACGGTGCGGCCCTGGTAAATGACGGAATAGTTCGTCTGGTTGATGATAAGATCCGGGTACTCGACACATTTTCCTGCGGTCGCGGACACCGGGATCGTGCGTGATGGCTGAAATCTCCGCAGCACTGCTTTCACACGGGCAACGAGCTCCTTGGAATCAAATGGTTTGATGATGTAGTCATCCGCGCCGAGTTCCAGGCCGAGGACTTTGTCGAACACCTCGCCCTTTGCCGAGAGCATGATGATCGGAACATCGGAATCGTGCCGGATTTCGCGGCAGACCTGGTAGCCGTCCATGCCGGGCAGCATCAGGTCGAGCAGAATCAGGTTCGGCTGGAAGGAGTGAAACTCCCGGACAGCCTCTTCTCCATCGTTTACAATTTTTGTGTCATAGCATTCCTTGGTCAGATAGAGAGAAATCAGTTCTGCGATATTGTTATCGTCATCGACGATCAGAATTTTCTGTTTGGAAGCCATAAAAGATTCTCCTTCACTGGGGACAGGACGGAACCGCATACAGTATGCGTTCCGTCCCATATTTTCCTGAGTTTTTATTTCTTAAACGTAACAATCGTAACGCCGGCATCGCCCTCGCCGAATTCCGCTAAATGGAAGTCCGCTACGTGTTTCTGGCGGCGCAGATAATTGTGAATGCCTTTCCGCAGTGCGCCCGTTCCTTTTCCGTGGACAACGCGGACACTCGGCAGATGGGAGAGATAAGCGTCATCGAGATATTTGTCGAGTTCGGCAACCGCTTCATCCACCGTTTTTCCGAGCAGATTGATCTCGGTAGAAATCGTGGCAGCCTTGGAAAGCTTCGATTTTCCGCTGCTTGTGCGGGAGATGGACGGGCCGGTGATGACAGCCTCGTCGATCAGCACAAGGTCGGAGATATGCACTTTGGTCCGCATGATACCCATCTGGACGAAGAGATTTCCCTTTGAATCCGGGCGGGTGCTGACAGTACCTTTGAGATTCATGCTTAAGACTTTGACGGCATCGCCGAGATGAAGATCCTGCGGGCGGAGATTTCCGGTGCGCTTCGGCACTTCCTTCGCCTTTTTCTTATCGAGCTTGTTCATTTTTTCACGCAGAGCGGTACGTTTCTGCTCCATTTCGCGGACGGAAACATTCTCTTTTCCAAATTTCTGGAAATCGCGCATCGTCTGGTCGGCGTATTCCTTCGCCTCGCGGAGAATTCTCTGTGCCTCCTCGGTTGCATTGGAGATCATCTTTTCTTTTCTTGCGTCGATCTGTTCCTGATTCTTGGCAAGGCTCTGCTTCAGGGATTCGACTTCCGCGCGGGTGCGGGCAAGCTCTTCTTTTTCGCGTTCCAGCGTGATCCGGTTCTGCTCGAGAGTGGTCAGAACGTCCTCAAACGATTCATCCTGCTCGCTGATTTCGTCTTTTGCCTTGTTGATGATGTAGTCCGGCAGGCCGAGTTTGCTGGAAATCGCAAACGCATTACTCTTTCCAGGAACGCCGACGAGCAGGCGGTATGTCGGGCTTAAAGTCTCGACATCGAATTCACAGCAGGCATTCTCCACGCCCGGTGTGGATAAGGCATAGATTTTCAGTTCACTGTAGTGTGTCGTTGCCATGGTGCGGATGCCGCGCTCGTGGAGCGTAGAGAGGATCGCGATGGCAAGCGCCGCGCCCTCTGTCGGGTCGGTACCGGCGCCGAGCTCATCGAACAGGACGAGGGAATTGCGGTCTGCTTTGTCGAGGAAGGAAACCACATTCGTCATGTGGGAGGAGAAGGTACTCAACGAATGCTCGATGCTCTGCTCATCACCGATATCGGCGTAAACCTCGTCGAAAACGGAAAGGGAGGATCGGTCGAGTGCCGGAATGTGAAGTCCGGACTGGCCCATCAGTGTTAAGAGTCCGACCGTCTTTAAGGAAACTGTTTTACCGCCGGTATTCGGTCCGGTGACGATCAGAAGGTCGAAATCTTCGCCGAGCGACAGATCAATCGGAACGACTTTTTTCGCATTGATCAGCGGGTGGCGTGCCTTGCGCAGGTGGATTTTACCTTCGGTGTTGAAGATCGGCTCATTGGCGTTCTGCTCCATTGCAAGAGCGGCGCGCGCGAAGATGAAGTCAAGCTCTACCATGTTTTCGAGGTCGTAACGGATCTCATCGCGGTGCAGGTCTGCCTGGGCACTCAACGTAGAGAGGATGACCTCGATTTCTTTTGCTTCTTCAATTTCCAGCTCACGGATATCGTTGTTCAGTTTGACAACGGCCATCGGCTCGACAAAGAAGGTGGAACCGGTCGAGGACTGGTCATGTACCATGCCAGGAACCTGGCCTTTGTACTCGGATTTGATCGGGATACAGTAGCGGCCGTCGCGCATCGTGATGACGGCATCCTGCAGATACGTGCGGTAGGAACCGTTGACGAGCGAGATTAACTGGCTGTGGATTTTTTCCTCACACGATTTGATGGAACGACGGATGCGGCGTAGATTCGGGCTTGCATCATCGCTGATTTCATCCTCGGAGAGAATACAGCGGCGGATTTCCGTGGAAAGCAGCGTCAGAGGCTCCAGTGTTTCGAAGAGATCTTCGAGGCTGTCCGGCGTCTGGTCCGCATTTTCGCGGCGGCCGTACGCTTTGACGCGTGCCGTGTTTTCCAGAAGTGCGGCGGTCTGCAGAAGCTCCGTGATGTTCATGGAGCTGCCGATTTCGAGACGCTTTAATGCGCCGCGGATATCTTTGGCATCACCAAAGGAAATGTGGCCTTTTTTAAAGAGCCGGGTGAGCGCGTCGTGTGTCTCGTGCTGCATCCGCGTAATCTGGGAGAGGGAAGAAGAAGGAACGAGCTCCAGACATTTCTTCCGGCCCAGCGGAGAACTGGCATACGAAGCCAGTTGTTCGATAATTTTGTCGTATTCGAGCGTTTTTAATGCTTTCTGATTCATAATACTTACCTTTTCGTAATTCATAATTCAGTCATTGTCTACAGATAACGCGGTATTTTTGATGCAATACCGCACGGATCTGATGTTACAGTTCACAGGTACCCTGCGAACTGTAACATTCGCAGCCCTCATTTAAAGTTTTGCTTCGCAAAAGGAGGGCTGCTCACACCTGAATCACTTTCTTACGCAGCGAAACAGCAAGTGTTTCACTGCTGAGTGAACAGTAGCGATCTGATCATATATCTGCACGGGAAGTACAGACCGGAAGTGGAATGTGGGTCACAGGTTTTTCCACTCCCCCAATTATACCTTAAAAAAGAAAAGAAAGAAACCCCAAGAACGAGAAAATGCAGGATGTTGCGCAAATGAGAAAAAAATGTAACAGTCTTCATAAAATGTTCATATCTATCTGGTAAAGTTTTTTATATATGTGAAGATTGCGGAAGCGCATATGCGCAGAGCAGTTCGGTATGGAATACAGATGTATGGAGAAAGAAATGTATGGAAAATGACCCAAAACCTTACAAATTCATGAAAGAGAGCATCAAAAAGCAGCCGCCCGACTGGAAAAAGATTGTTCTTCTGATTGCCGGATGGCTGGCACTTGCGGCGCTTGGCGGTCTGGTTGCGGCTGCGGTATTTGCGGTGACAGAGCCAAAGATTGCAGAAGCAGTTACCAGGGAAGAGCCGCCGGCGAAAGTGGATATCCCGGGAGATGAGGATCCAAACAGCGGACAGGAGCCGGATGAGACAATTACCGCATCTTCGGCGAGTGCGTCGGTAGACAGCAGCGGCTCCGGTTCGGAAATCAGCAGTTCTACAGTGGATAGCAGTACTTCAGAAAGCAGTGTATCCGAAAGTACGGTTTCCGAAAGCACAGAGGAGAATGGAGCGGCAGAGGGAACGGAAAGCAGCACTTCCGAAGAGCCGGAGGAGGGCAGCGAGGTTTCCAGTGTCGATGGGGAAACGGATGCGGAGGAAAAGGACAGCAGCCTGAAAAATTATGAAGCGCTCTACCAGGATATGCTGGAAGTAACGGAAAAACCAAAACGAGCGCTGGTTACCGTCATCGGCATTACCAATCAGATGGACTATTTTAACCAGAACTATGAAAACCAGCAGCAGATTTCCGGTCTGATTGTTGCGGACAACGGGCAGGATCTCTTTATTCTGACGGAATACCGCATCGTGGAAAATGTGGAGCGGATTCAGGTCACCTTCTGGGACGAGACGATGGTGGATGCCACATACCAGCGCCACGATCCGAGCACCGGCCTTACGATTGTGAAGGTGGATGAATCGAAGCTGGATGAGGAAACACGGGACGGTCTTGCGGTTGCGCCGCTCGGCAGTTCGTATCTCGTCAGCCAGGGTGACCCGGTCGTGGCTGTCGGAAGCCCGGTCGGCTACAGCGATTCGATTGCGTACGGTGTGGTGACTTCGGTTACGAACAAGATTTCCGCGCTGGACAATGAGTACAATCTGCTGACCACCGACATCCTCGGCAGCACGGACGGCAGCGGCATTCTGGTAAATCTTGACGGCGAAATCGTCGGCATTATTGCGCAGAGTTACAGTGCCAAGGGAAACAACGTGGTGACGGGCATTGCGATTTCCCAGATCAAAAAGCTGATCGAAAATCTTTCCAACAACGTGAGCCGCGCGTATATCGGCATCCGCGGACAGGATGTCACAGAAGAACTTTCCGATAAAACCGGCATTCCAAAAGGCGTTCTCATCAGCCGCGTCGCAGACGATTCTCCGGCGATGATGGCAGGCATGAAAGAGTACGATGTGATTGTAAAGCTCGGGGAGCACAAGGTTGAGACGATCAAACAGTACCATGAACAGCTTGGCAAATACAGCACAGGAGACGTGGTTACCGTGACGGCGATGCGGAAAGGCGCCGAAGGGTATGCGGAGATGACGTTTGATGTGACGATGGGGGAAGTATAAAAAACAGAGGCTTTCGGGAGCAGAAAAAGCCGGTTTTAGCCGGTGGGGCTTCCGGAAGCTTTTCTTTTCGAATGGTTTTCCACTGGCGGATGAAAAAATACGTGCATTCTGCAGGAAAATCTGGTAGAATTGGTAAGGCATGCAGGAGCACAGGCTTTGCATCATAAAAACGGCATCATAGAAACAAAAACGGAACACTGTGTCCGCATTTATTTTAGAAAAAGAGGATTTATTTTTATGAAGTATATCAATGAACTCCGGGAAGGAAACCGCATTTCCGGAATTTATCTCTGCAAACATAAACAGTCGGCTGTTACCAAAAACGGAAAACAGTACGAAAACGTGATCTTACAGGATAAAACCGGTACGATCGATGCGAAAATCTGGGATCCGAATTCTATGGGAATCCGTGAATTTGAAGCACTAGATTATGTAGATATTATGGGAGATGTTTCCAGTTTCAATGGAGCACTTCAGGTTTCCATTAAAAATGCAAGAAAAGCGGAAGAGGGCGAATATAATCCGGCGGACTATCTGCCGACGAGCCGTTACGACATCAATACGATGTATCAGGAGCTGCTCTCCTGGATCGGAACGGTGAAAAATCAGTATCTCTCCGAACTGCTGACGTATTATTTTATCCAGGATCAGGAGACCGCAAAACGGTTCCGCATGAGCTCTGCAGCAAAAAGCGTGCATCACGGATTCGTCGGCGGCCTTTTAGAGCATACGTTAAGTGTCACCCGTTTCTGCGATTTTATGGTAAAATCGTATCCGATTCTGAACCGCGATCTGCTGATTACGGCAGCAATTCTGCACGATATCGGAAAGACGAAAGAACTCTCCTTATTCCCGCAGAACGATTACACCAATGACGGACAGCTGCTCGGCCACATCATGATCGGTGCGGAGATGGTACACGATGCGGCGCAGAAGATCGACGGTTTCCCACAGGAACTCGAGAATCAGTTAAAGCACTGCATTCTGGCGCACCACGGCGAGCTGGAATACGGTTCCCCGAAAAAACCGGCAATGGTGGAGGCGGTAGCGCTGAACCTGGCGGACAATGCCGATGCCAAAATGGAAACCCTGACCGAGCTGTTTGACGCAGCGCCGGCCGGCAATGAGTGGCTTGGCTACAACCGGTTTTTTGAGTCCAACATCTGCAGAACAGGAGACTTTTCATGAGCTATCAGAAAAATGATGTACTGACGGTGAAAATTGAAGATATGGGACACGACGGAGAGGGTATAGGCAAATGCGAGGGCTATACCCTCTTTGTCAAGGACACCGTCATCGGCGATCTTGCCGAGGTAAAAGTGATCAAAGCAAAGAAAAATTACGGCTACGCGCGCCTGATGCGCCTGATCGAGCCGTCCGCACACCGTGTCGAGCCGGTCTGCCCGGTTGCACGTCCGTGCGGCGGATGCCAGTTGCAGATGCTCGACTATGCGGAGCAGCTTCGCTTTAAGGAGAAGAAAATCGCCGGAAATCTCCAGCGCATCGGCGGCATGGCGGAGATCCCGATGGAGCCGATCGTGGGGATGGAAAATCCGTTCCGCTATCGAAACAAAGCCCAGTTTCCGATCGGGCAGGATAGAAATGGAAAGCTGATTACGGGATTTTATGCGGGAAGAACGCATCAGATCATGGAAAACCGGAACTGTTATCTCGGCGTGGAGCAGAACGAGGAGATTCTGAACCGCATTCTTGCCTGGATGGAGGAGAACGGCGTTCCGGCATACAACGAGGAGACCGGCAAAGGCCTGGTGCGCCATGTGCTGATCCGGTTTGGATTTATGACGAAAGAGATTATGGTTTGTCTCGTTGTGAACGGAAAGAAACTGCCGGCCGAGGAGAAACTCATCAAATCGCTGACAGAACTCGAAGGCATGACAAGCATTACCCTAAGCGTAAACCGTGAGCGGACCAATGTGATCATGGGAAAAGAAATCCGCTGCCTGTGGGGACAGGGGTATATCACCGACTATATTGGAAACGTAAAATATCGGATCTCCCCGCTGTCCTTCTACCAGGTCAACCCGGCGCAGACGGAAAAGCTGTACGGCCTTGCCCTGGAATACGCAGGCCTCACTGGAAATGAGACGGTCTGGGATCTCTACTGCGGCATCGGAACGATTTCCCTGTTCCTCGCGCAGAAAGCCAAAAAAGTCTACGGTGTCGAAATCGTCCCGGAGGCAATCGCGGATGCGAAGAACAATGCGAAAATTAACGAGATCGAAAACGCTGAATTTTTCGTTGGAAAATCGGAAGAGATTCTTCCGGCCTACTACGAACAGTACGCCAAAGACCACCCGGGCGAACACGCCCACGCGGACGTCATCGTCGTCGATCCGCCGAGAAAAGGCTGCGAAGAAAACCTCCTCCACACCATGGCCAGCATGCAGCCGGACCGCATCGTGTATGTATCCTGCGATTCCGCAACGCTGGCACGAGATGTGAAGGTGCTTGGGGAGCTGGGGTATGAAGTAAAGAAAGTCCGAGGGGTTGACCAATTCCCGATGACGTGCCATGTGGAGACTGTGGTGTTGCTACAAAGGAAGAATATGTAGAAATCCTTGAATTTACGCACTTTGTGGAGTTTTTCAGTTTCAAAAGAATAGGCGAAAATCACAAAGAAAAGAGCCTTGTGAAGAAAGTAACCGTTGTTGTTGCATTAGACCTCGGTACGGGGAACACAAAGAATTC
>QWCH01010074.1_pt1 | contig 10471 bp, 14 predicted proteins | sample 1972671 | NCBI WGS metagenome assembly QWCH01 (sample SAMN09866713, study PRJNA288562) | Human gut metagenome isolate term3_stool, whole genome shotgun sequencing... | isolation source: gut | host: Homo sapiens | place: USA: California | reverse complement strand
TTATGAATCACCAAATCAATATGAGAATAATTATTATTCAAAGCATTAGAATTTAAAATTTATCTATTTTATGAGTCCTTTTTCTTGACGTAGTACCAACGGGGATGCTCATGAATGATAAACAGAGGGAAATAATTCATAAATTGAATAAGGATAATGAAGCATTAAATCAAGGGCATAATTCCATGGTGGAATATTCTAAAGGGATGATTTGTATAGGATCATTGATTGTATGTTTCTTGATCTACTATTTTACGAAGTATACATTTCAATTTGGATTCTGGACTTTTGAAGTATATAACTTAGTTTATGCCAAGAACGATAAGAAAAAGATTGGAATAGGTCTTTTAATTCTAATTGTTTTATATGTTCTAATAACGCTTTTGTGTGGATAAGCCTATGAAAAAGAAAGTAATGATTATTGGGTGTGTTTTACTGGCCTTGATCCTATCGACTGCAATCTATAGAAAACACGTGGAAAGTAATATAATCTTCCATTCATTCAACGAACCAGCGAATATTAAGGTTGGAACAAAACTAGAGGAAACACTTATTGAGTTTTATCATACTGAAAATATAGATGATAATAAGGTAACTCATGAGTATATATATGATCAGAATATTGTTAATGAGGTTCAACCAGTAACTGTAAAGGTACATTATCAATTATTTACTTTTACAAATACTTATGAGCTATTGATAGTGGATTAATAAAAATCCGATAAATTTTAAACCAGAAAGGAAAAAGTATGTGTAGATTACTTTGTTTAATTAACTAATTTATACATATTTTGAGGAATGAATATGCTAAGGTATACAAGAAATAAATTTAGAAAAGAATCGATATCTGCAAAATTAATTGAAAAAAAAGAGGGTGAGTATTTTGCTATTCCTGGAAAAGTGCCAAGTCCAGAAGCTTTTTATGAATTGATTTTTATGACTGAAGTAGGAATGAAAACTTTTGAAGTTAGTGTATTTGAATATAATGTTGTAGACGTTGGGATGGAAGGTACTTTAGTTTTTCAGGGATATCAATTGTTAGCTTTCGGTGATTGGATAAAGGAATTTAGTTTATAGTATAACTTTACATTATTTTATGATTGACGTTTAACATTTAATTGATTTTTTATTGTGTGATATGTTATATAGCTAAAATATATAAGACTGGATGAAAATGAGATTTGTATTTGTAATAGTTACTCTTTTTACAATTAATTTCATTCATTTACTGACGTTGAGAAAATGGGGAATGAGTGAAAAAGTTGATAAGGGGATAATGATGTGGTATGGGAAACTAAGTTATAGAAGAAAGTTTATTAGAACATTATGGATAATTCCGATAGATATAGCTATCATGTTTGGGTTTTATTATAAATTTCGTTCACTTCGTTGGACTTGTATAATAGCAGTTATATTAAGTATAATTTTGTTTATCCAAGCTTTCTATAACTACAAAAAATGGCAGGAAGAGATTGTGACAACAGACAATAATGAGAAGAACTAAAATAAACGGAATTATTTGTAACGTGCATAATTTTCAAGAACAAATATTATTGAGCGAATAGAAGTGTCTTATGGATTTATTTGCATCCAATCCTGGTTTCTAAAAGATACTGTATCTCAACAAATGACTACCTAACAAAAGGCCAATCTATTCATCTTAGATTTATCTTTTCTCGGATGGATCATTCTAGGTTTGATTTGTTGTGGAATTGGAATTCTATTTGTACTACCTTATCCACAATCAACAAAAGCTGAAGTGTGTTTAATGCTAAGAGATTTTGTAAAGATATTATTGAGTATAAAAAAGACCATAATTGATGTATCATTCAACGGAATAACATTAAATTTATAGTTTTGAAAGAAAAAAAGGAGAAAATAAAATGAATGTAAATGGATTGTTAGATCAACTACGTCATACTTTCCATAATGAAAGAGATAAAAGTACCGCATTCGAAGAATTGATTTGTAATTGTTTTAAATACGATCCTGTTTATGCATCTCAAATTTCAGATGTTTGGATGTGGAAAGATTTTCCCAGATTATGAAGCAGTTTAAATTATACAAACACATTAAAAAAATTATTTCATACTGTATAATCGCATTCTTTTTGATTGGAACAGTAGGTTGTCAAAAAATAAATCGTTTTGAAACTTCAGACGAGGTTGATTCTTATGTGCTAGGCAGCGATGGAATAATTGGCTATCAATTCAATGATGAAAAGTTAAATGAAATAACCAAAACAGATATTAAGATTATAAATACGAATATAAACCCTGTGGTCCATCGTTCTGAATTGTTAAATCAGTATTTAGTATTTACCGAAGAAGATTTTCCTGGTCGAGATAAGCAATCTTTAGTTTCAATAGACTTCAACACAGGGTTAATTCATCGTTATCAAACGGACCATTGTGCATATACATCATCAGGAGCTTCTCATAATTACTATTTTGCAACTACTACAGGAGAAAACTCGTTTATTTCAATTTATACACCAGAATTAGAAGAAGTGGAATATCTAAAACTTGAGAAGGATATGTTATTTAGTGATTTCATTACTTCGTCTGATAAAGTTTATACTATTGGAACAGAGGTTGAAGCCACAGAAGTTGAAAATGGGAAGAATTATTTTAAAAATATTTTGATTTCTATTTCTAAAAATGATGGTGATTTTTCAATAGATACAATAAAAGAACTTGAAGTCAATAAAGAGAAGCAATATTTCTTTAATGATGTTATTACAAAAGGAAATTATTTATACGCTGTTTCAGCGGGGTGGCGAGATCTTGATAGTTTAGAAAAAATATATGCTGGTGCAATATATAGATATGACTTAGTTAACGCAACAAGTGAATTCTATACGATTGAAGAAATATTTCCTTCCGATATTTATGATATTGGAGATGATTTTCTTGCTATATCACATGAATCGATAACTATAGATAAACTGGGTTTTACTATTTTTAATTATGAAACATTGCAAAGCGAATTTGTTGATATTTCACCGTATGCCATTTCTGAAAATGAAAGAATTGTAGATATTAAAAGATTAGACTTAAATCATCTTTTACTTCTTACGGAGAATCAATTGATTGTGTATGATATACTAAAAGGTACTATCACACTTCAGTTAAAATGTGATGATACTTTAGGAACGGTTTTTCATATATGGATTAATTAAGAATAATATCAATACATTAAGTTTTATTTGTTAATAATCTGATAAGGCAATTTGTCTTATTTCATAAAACAGTATAAGGGGCGCATATACCCCAAAACGGTTTATAGCTAATATTAGGCTCGAACAACAAATAAAAAGGGAGGGATTGCTGATACAACCCTACTCTTTTAGATATCAAAAAATATAAGTTTTATAAGACTTATATTTTTATAAAAATGATGTAAATAAAAACTATAGAGAAGTGAACAATATTATCTATTATTGAACTGTAATAGTATTAATAGCATTGAATTTTGATTTATAATCTATAAAAAACACATAAGGAGATTGATACCCATGGGAACCAATAATTTTTAATCTTAGCAGGTATATTAGAGGATAATGATCATAATAATGTGAACAAATTTTAATTCGAACGAGTATTTTGATTATAACGGAAAGGGATGATGGATAATATGAAAGATAAATTTGCACAGTTTTCTGGGATATCTATTATGTTAGTAAGCGCAAGTATGACGCTATTTACACGTTTGGTTGATGGTTATTATGAATTAAAAAATGTATTAAGTATTATTATAACTCTTTATATCTGTATAAATTTAGTCATAGTGATTTATCTTTATTGTAAAGATTAGAACAGAGAAGTGAAGGAACAGGAAGAAAGACTGGACAATCGAGAAAAAGAACTGAAAGAGAAAGAATCTAAAATCAATAAAAGTGTATCTGATGAAGTTGGAGATATTCGTGATAAATTGGAAAAAAATACCAATTCAAACCCAACTCACTGTATGCATTCCTCGTTGGAACAACACTCTATAGCTTTTTGATCACGATTTTCCAAGGATTCAATTTATGATTTTCTTTTGAAATATAAGCCATTAGATTTAAATGTGGTGCAATGGGTGGTCTTCATAGGTACTGTGATAGTCCTTGTTTATGGTGATACTTTTTTGACTGTCTGATATGTATTTGTATGGTAGTGAAAATGATGAAAATGATGAAAATGATTGAAAATGAAGCAAAAACGTTTACAATATTAGATATATGGAAAGATGCACTGAGAGTATAAAAGAGATTCAATTATGATTAGATATATAAAAAAGAATGTGAGTACCCATCTGATAAAACACGATGAAAGACTATTTACAAATACAATCTTTCAGGATAACAAGTTACCTTTGAATGTGCTTTTATATGGATTGTTTTTAATTTTCACAGCAAAAAAGGGTATATCTAGTCTAGAACTATCAGAAGAGTTGAAAGTTAACTACAAAACAGCATGTCTTCTACAAACAAAAGCAAGAATATTAATGAAGAACTCGAATTCAAAGAAGTCTCTGGATTCGAGTTTTTACGAATCGGATGTAGCCTACACTGGTGCACCATCTCATAATGGAAAAAGAGGGTTAGGTACAGATAAGCAACCGTTTTTAGTTGTCTTATCAACAGAGCAAGAAAATCAGTATCCACTTTATATCAAACTACATGAAGTAACTTCTGACTCAGGAAATCTAATTCAAGAATTTTTTGATCAATATGTAAAAATGTCTAATGAAAGAACTTTGAATACGGACGGAAAGACAACTTATAACATCCTTAAAACAAGACTACAAGTGATAAATGAGGCCATCGATTATGACAAAGAAGATCATCGAATAGCCACTCGAAAAATGATTCGTGATTCCGTGGACCAGTATGCCATGGCTAGAGGACTTGAAATTTCCTAGGGGTTATCAGATGGGTACTCACAAATAATTTTAATTAATTTTTAAAATCAAAATGTATCACATAAATGTTATATTGATATTTTTCATTGTTTTTTTAGCTAAAACTCGTGTTTTAACACGAAAATCTTGTCAATTTGACAAGAAAAAGCCTCGCAGAGCGCATGTATCTTTTGTGGTTTCCACAAAAGTACAAATGCGTTTCTTTCGTGAAAGAAACAAAGCTTTTATGGTATAATTGCATTAACCAAGGAGATGATAAAATATGCCTACCGTTTCAATTGCCAAGGGACGTGGTTATTTAAGCCACAACGACAGAACGATTAAACAAGTAAATAGTAGATCGTGGAATCCTGAGTTATCGAATCAAAATATTGTATACGTAAACGAGCCTATTCAAAACGTATATCATGAGCTGTTCGATTCAGCTTTAGATAAATACAATGCTAAAATCAAACAATCTAAAAACCCTCAACGTGTCATAAAAGACTATTATGAACATATCAGCCGATCCAAACAGGAGAAACCATTTTATGAATTTATCGTGGCATTCGGCAACATAAACGATAAAAATACAGAGATATATCCGGTTCTTCAACAATGTCTGGACGAATACAATCGTGACTTCCAATCGAGAAATCCTAATTTCCGTATATTTCAGCAGATAACACATCGTGATGAAGTAGGAATTGATCATACACACATGGATATCGTTCCTGTATGTTCAGGAAATACACGTGGTTTGGAAACCAAGAACAGTTTTTCTGGTGCTCTGAAACAAATGGGTTTCACCGGAAAGAATGCTTTTCTTGACTGGCGAAGGTCTGAAGAAAAAGTCATGGCCGAAATTTTAGAACGTCATGGGCTTGAATTTGAGCGTGGTGACGGCCGTCAGGAGCATTTGAATGTCCGTCAATATCAAGAATATAAACATTACGAAGAACTCACTGTCCAAGAAATGCAGCGTCTTGAAACATTACAAAAAGAAACCAACTATACTGCACTTGTGGCCGAGAATCGAGAACTAAAAAAACAGATAAATACATTGAATAATCTTCAAACAGAAAACAACCAATTGAAGCTGAATCTGCAAAAAGAAAAACAACGAAGTGAAAACTTCAAAATAATCGGCAAGCTCTACCAGTGCATGTATCTATATTTAATGGATCATGTACTTCAGAAATTCATAAATATTGAATGGATCAGCAATGGACTAAGCAATATATTCAGTAAGGTTCTAGATAACTATCAAAACCAATCTACAAATCCAGACATCCGAACACAACTATTCTATGACAACATAGAACTCAATGATTCTTATACGGATATTGATCAGGAATTTACAACGCTTCCTGATGTAGATGAATTGATTGAAAGTTCTGAACAGGATTTAGAAAAAGAACATGATTATTACAGATAAAAAAAGACAGCCTAAGCTGTCTTGAAATAACATTATTCGTAATGATCTTTTAATTCTTGGAAATAAGCTTGTGGATGTTTACATACTGGACATACCACTGGAGCTGTATCTCCATAATGAACGTGTCCACAGTTTAAACAAATCCATACTGTAGAAGTGTCTTTTTTAAACATGGCATCTTCTTCTACATCTTTCAACATAGCTTTATAACGAGCTTCATGATGCTTTTCAATAGCACCTACACCTTCAAATAATGCAGCAATATCGTCAAATCCTTCTTCACGAGCTTCTTTAGCCATTGTTGCGTACATATCTGTCCACTCATAGTTTTCACCTGAAGCAGCATCCTTTAAGTTTTCTGTTGTTGTTGGAACTTTTCCACCATGCAAAGCCTTGAACCACAATTTAGCGTGTTCTTTTTCATTATTTGATGTTTCAGTAAAAATATTTTGAATCTTTACATAACCATCTTTCTTAGCTTGTGAAGCATAGTATTGATACTTAACACATGCCTGAGATTCTCCTGCAAAAGCAGTCATTAAATTCTTTTCTGTTTTAGATCCTTTCAATTCCATAATAAAAACCTCCTATATTTATTAATTTTAAATTAACTCAACGCGTATTACAATATAAAAAGAGTTACACTATTGTACCAACGTGAGATAGAAAATCAATCTTGGCAGTTACCTGTTCATTTACTTTTTTGAATCACTGTTGAAGTGTCCATGGTCTGTCTTTGGATGTCCAAAGACGTTGCTTGCTACAACTGTAGACATTGATTTTACGAAGGGGTTTGGGGGCGAAAGTCCTCAAAAAATAAAATGTGTGTACAACACATTTTGACTTTGTATGCACAGGTATCGCAAGGGCTTTGTATGCACAAAGTCCTTAGGGAATTCCAGTGTATGCACAAAGTCCTTGCTTGCTATTTTTAAAAGGCCAAAAATGCCCTAAAATCGCCGATTTTGAAGAAAATGGCATTTTTACGATTTTTGCGTCTTTTTATTATGTCCAAATTTCATTTTTAAAGTGCATTTTTTAATTAAAATGTTGATCTAAAAAATTATTTTTGCATTTATTAAATGCTAATTTTTTTCAAAAGTGCGTGCTTAAAATTTTTATTTTTGTCATTTTATTGTATCGAAAAATTAAAAATCAGTGTTCGATTTAAACACTGATTGCGTGCAATAAAGTCAGTTTATTTCCCAAATAAACGTGCAAAGAAACCTTTATTTTTTTCTTTTTCTAATTCATTTTTTAACTTTTCTATCTCATTTAACTGCTCTTTTTTTTCTTGATCTAGTTGTTCTTTGTGCTTTTCTTCGATTGCTGGCATACTTTTTTCTTGCTGATTTTTTAACAATATTTGTGTATTTTCAGTGATTCTCATAGCATTTTTTAAAGTTTCATCTTTGGCTTTTAATTGTTCATTTAACGCTCTTATTTGTTCATCTTTGGCTTTTAATTGCTCTTTTAACAACTCAATCATCTGTTCAACTGGTTGTTCAACGTTGGTTGAAAGTTGTTCAACTGGTTGTACAACGTTGGTTGAATTGGTTGAAACAAAACAGCTTAAACCCCTTATATTTACATATGTTTTTCCATTTTCAACCTTTTTAAACTTTTTCAACTTGTTGTTCAACTGTTTGTAAACTGCTTGTGAAGATACTCCAGCACGTTCCGAAAACTGTTTAACGCTTAAATATTCATTGCTTTTCATTTTTTCTTATCCTCTACCTATTATTCTTGTTGTTTTTTAACCACATCATTCTGTAATACGCATATCCAATAACATTCTCATCTTCTTGTACTTCCATTACTGTTTCTAATTCATTTAAAGACATATTATTGATTTTTTCCAATGTGCTTTTAGGAAGTTGAATCATTACGTTAACTGTATCTGAATCACTCCTGGTCTTAATAATATTCTGAGGAATAAAATGACCTCTCGGAATCTCATTTTGACTAGATTTCTTAACATTTTTGTTCTCTTCCCACCATTTTTTTACGGTATTTTTTGATAGACCTGTATCTTTAACACATTGATATTTTGTTCCTTCAGGATTGATTTTCCGCCATTCTCCAACAATATCCTTTTTTGACTTTCGTCCTTGTAATGCTCTCCCTTTTTCTTCACTCAAAATTTCTAAATTACTTCTTGCCATTTTTAAATGTAACGACTGTTTTCGTCCGTTTCGTTTGTTTTTCTCGATTGGAATATTAGCTCGATAACTCATTTTATCAATCGGATAGGTATACCAGGCACTGTCATACCCTTCAAGAGCTGCCAATACATCATCTTCAGTAAACGGATCCGATTTGTTCTCATCTTTATTGTTCATAATATCAATCAATCCAAATGCATCTCGTTCCAGTTCATCCAATGAAATACCACATTTCATGGCTGTTATAGCCAATACCCATATCGACCAATAGCGATGCCCTAAATTAGCTTCTCTTGGCAGTCGTTCGAGCCATTTATCATAAACTGCTCGATTAAAGTTCCATGTTCCTCTACCTTTTTTTTCGATAATTCTCTTTTGATACCATTCTGGATACTTATTCTTCGCCTGATCTAATGTCAAATCACTCTTATAAGTAAATTCTTTTACTTTATATTCATCTCTTACAAATTCATTTAGATATTCAATCGTAACTTTACCGCCTGTTTCAAAAGCTTTTACTCTATCACCTGTCTTAGTAATCGTACCAACCACTCTAAATCCCTGACAAACAGGCTCATATTGAATTTCATCCACTAATTTGGAAATACTATCATGCCACATCATTCTAGTTAATTCTTTTTTCAGTAACTCAATCTGCTCCACAATATTTTCAAACATTGGTACAGGTCTTTCAAATACATAATATAAATGAACTCCAGTACCACTACTTACTACATATGTAGGCTTAGGCATAATCATCATATGATCCACTTGATGAAAGAAATTGGCCAATCCGTATGGCCACTCTTCACCATCTTTTATTCTTGTCTGAATACCATCCAAATCAAAAGCTAATGCATACAATTCACGAGCCATAGAACTGTCTCTAGTCTTTCCTGCATACGAAATAGGACTCATCAAACAGAAATTGTCACGAGAAACAACTTCATCCAGCTTTTCTAGATCATCAGTCAACGTATGTCTTAAAACTTTAGGCTTTCCACTATTCAATTTCTCATCTGTAACTTCAACGATAATGCCATTATATTTACAATCTCCATAATGATCTTTCCCTTTACACTGTAAAACTCCAACAGGAAATATATCTCTATAAAAATCCTTATAAGTTACCTCATCAAAATATGTTTCTAAATACTTAGTTAATAGATTCATAAAACACCTCAAAACCCGCTCATATGGACGTTATATTGTCAATAGATTTTTGACCCTATTTTTACCTAAAATATACCACGGATTTCGCTCCGCGTTCAAGCAAATTTTTACTCTAGCAAAATGGCGTAAATGTCCCTCTATACAGTGCTAGAGTAAAACATGGAAATCTTGTTGTTATTAAGTACGTGTCCTCGTACTTAGCTTTTGCTAAGTCTCGGACGTTTACTTTTGAAAAGTTCATGATATAATTCAAGTAGGCAAAGTTGCAAACAAAAGCCACGTTAAGAAGAACTGAACTAGTCACTCGGTTCTTCTTTTTTTTTACATAAAAAAAAGAGTGGGTAGTCAATCCACTCCGTTTGTGCTTTTGCTGCCTAGTCATTTCCGTCAAGCCACTTGCAAATGTAGTAGGCGACCACACTTGCTCCGACAGAAACTATAAAGTTGCAAACAAATTCCACGTTCTCACCTCCTTCGCGTTGGTGAGCCTAGGCAACAAAAAGATTATAACATAATCTGGTATCTTAAAAACCCGCTCATATGGACGTTATATTGTCAATACAGTTATTCCACCTTTTTATATCAAAAACATCATAATATGAGATTTTTAAAAAATATCAAAAAAACAAAAAAAATTTAATTGAAAAAGTGGAGGTTCAAGGTATGTTAAACCTTGAAGGCCTACTTTTAAAAATTAAAAATTTAAATAATTATGTGAGTACCCATCTGATAACCCCATTCAATAAGTGGACATAAATAATGTCAATATAAGTAGTAGTATAGCATTATCAAAGGATGGTGCTATTTA
>QWCH01005387.1_pt1 | contig 10479 bp, 10 predicted proteins | sample 1972671 | NCBI WGS metagenome assembly QWCH01 (sample SAMN09866713, study PRJNA288562) | Human gut metagenome isolate term3_stool, whole genome shotgun sequencing... | isolation source: gut | host: Homo sapiens | place: USA: California | reverse complement strand
GACCGGGAGTGATGGAATCCATGCCTTCGTGGAACTCTACCCGTAGCCCGCTCTCCTCGTGGTAGACGGATGCTTGGGCGCCCCGGTTGCGGTAACGGATTTTGGCATTCACCTCGAAGCCGTCCGGTAGAGAAGCGTATTTCATGAGGTTGATATCTTTTGCCCGGAAACCTTTACCTGTCAGTTCTTCACGGGTGCCTAACACGACTTCGTTTTTCCGCGGGTCAATGGCCACGACGAACATGGGATGCCCGAGGGCAATGCCCAGCCCTTTGCGTTGCCCGATGGTGTAGTTGGGGAAACCCCGGTGCTCACCCAAGCGCTTGCCGGATGTATCGACAAATAGCCCGGGACCGTATTTCTCCGTGAAGTTATCCACGTTCTCGGTAAGGAAAGCGCGGTAATCGTTATCCGGGATAAAGCATATCTCTTGGCTTTCGGTTTTCTTGGAAAGTTTTTCATGTCCTTTGGCGAGAGCGATTTGCCGGACTTCCGGTTTTGTCAGTTCACCTAAAGGAAACAGCGTCCGGGCAAGATTCTCTTGTGTTAGTGTCCACAGGAAATAGGTCTGGTCTTTAGTTTCATCCACTCCTTTGCGCAAGAAGTAACGTCCGTTCAGTTGCCCGATGCGGGCGTAATGTCCGGTAGCGATGTAGTCACACCCGAGTTCGTCGGCCATTTCGATCAATTTGCCCCATTTGATCGTGGAATTGCAAAGTACGCAAGGGTTGGGCGTGTGTCCTTGTAAATATTCGTCGATGAAATTCCGTATCACCAGATCTTTGAAATCCTGACGTATATCCAATATATGATGTTCAAAGCCCATTTGCTGTGCCATGTGTTTTGCCTCGAAGATCGCGTTCACGCTGCAACACCCTTTTTCCTTCTCCATGCAGGCTTGCGAGATTTGATCGTACACCCGGTAGGTAACCCCGACCAACTCGTATCCCTGATCTTGTAATAACATGGCGGCAACCGTGCTGTCAATCCCGCCGCTCATGGCCATTAAAACCCTCATAATTTTAGATTTAATGATTTTAGATTTATGATTCTTAAATCGTAATTCATAAATCGTAAATTTATTTACTCATAAATCTTGCCTCGCTGTGGTAATCATCTTTCTCGATGTCGATATCGGGTTCGATGAGTTCGCCGGAGTCGGACAAGGTGAATTTCAAGTATTTGATCTGTTTTCCTCGGGATAACCATTGTTGCTCGTAGAATGTTTTGATACCTAGTATTTTATCATCCAGTCCGCTCGCGTAAAGGTCGTCCGTGTTGACAAAAGCGGTCAATCCGTTCAGGCGGATAAGTTCAGCCGTGTATTGATACAGGAAAGGACTATCCGTTTTGAGGTGGATGATTCCGTCTTCTTTCAGCATCTTTTTATAGAGCGAGAGGAAGCGGGTTCCCGTCAGGCGCTTGCGGGCCTTTGCCATTTGCGGGTCGGGGAACGTGATCCATATTTCGGAGATTTCCCCGGGGGCGAATACCGATTCAAGCATCTCGGCATGCGTGCGCAGGAACACCACGTTTTTCATGTCCTTTTCTTGGGCAATTTTAGCCCCGGTCCACATCCGGGCTCCTTTGATGTCCAACCCGATAAAATTCTTCTCCGGGTAGAGTTCTCCCAGTCCCACGGCGTACTCGCCTTTGCCGCATCCCACTTCCAGTACAATCGGGTGGGCGTTGCCGAACACTTGTTCTCCCCATTTCCCTTTTAGCTTGTAATCCGTGCGGAAAACCTCGTCATGTTTCGGTTGGAACACGTTATCCAGTGTTTCCATTTCCGCGAATTTTGCCAGCTTATTTTTCGCCATATCCCAATCGCTTAATTTTCTAATTTAGTTATCTTAACCCCTATATTTTTTATTCCTTTCAATTCCTTTTCTTTCATGCGATGACTGATCTCTACCGTGTAGATACCCGCGGAATCCAAGTGAAGTATTTCTTCCGAGGTTTGGGTCACGGTTTTCAATCCCCCCAATCCTTGTCCCACCCATTCGCCGTCCTTATCTGCCAAAGTGATGTCCGAACTTAGGTTGATTGTTGTCAGGTGCGGGTGGGAGATGGTGAGCCAACAACTCAGACCATGTAGTTTATAATCCGTCGAGTGCCGTACGCATGTGCTTAACACGTAATCGCCCGGTCGCGTGATGTTGAATTCAAACTTGTAATTACTATCCCGGTTCCATGTCTCGCGGGCGATGGATTTGTAATTTCCCGCGTCGGGGGTAATGTTACAAGCCATGCAACACGATAAAATGAATAAAGTGTAAATACCAAGTTTCTTTCTCATCACGTTCGGTCGTTATTGCTCGTTTTTAATAGTGTTTCCAGTTCCGCGATCATCATTGCCGTGGCTCCCCAGATAAAATGATTATCAATCTTGTAGCCCGGTGCGACAATCTGTCGGTCGTTCCGGTAAAGCGAACGCGAAGTTTTATTCTTGTCGTCAAATAAATCATTTAACGGGATGACTATCACTTCCTCCACTTCATCTTCCGAGAGTACAAAATTAGGTATTTTCGGGATTGTTCCAACAATGGGTGTTATATTAAAGTTGCTTAACGGGATATACACGTCGCTCAAACTCCCGATAATCGTGACGTCTTCGGGTTTTACCCCGATCTCCTCGTGACATTCCCGCAAAGCGGTATCACGTGCATTCGTGTCTTCCGGCTCCGTCTTCCCACCCGGCAGGGCGATTTGTCCCCCGTGATATTTCCCCACCGAAGTACGTTGTATAAAAGGGATTGCCCAATCCTTCCGGTAAGGCATCAGCAGCATGAGCACGGCGCTATTCACGGGGGAATGCTGATGTATTTCTTCTATTCCCTTAACGTGATTAGGTTCGGGTGTCATGAGGGCGTGTGCCGCCGCTCCCGGTAATTCTCGTGCTAGAACTTTTTGAACTGTTTCAATTGTCACCGTTAATCTAAAATTTAAAATCTAAAATCAGTATGGTTTTTGTACAGCGCTCAACACCCTTAAGATGTTATCTCCCCACAACTTGTGCAATTCTTCCGGCGTGTAGCCTTCGCGGAGGAGTTCCACGGTGAGGTTGATAAGCTCGTTGGCGGCACGGCAGCCGATAAGTTTTTCCGTGTCGTCGCCGTCGAAGTCCGTGCCGATGCCCACGTGGTCGATGCCCACGAGGCGGACGATGTGGTTGATATGAGCCACGGCGTCCAGAATGGTCGGGTTGGGTTGCGCGCTCAGGAACGAGTTGTACAGGCACACCTGTACCACGCCTCCCTTGTCGGCGATGGCTCGAATCTGGTCATCTGTCAAATTGCGGGGGTGATCGCGTAACGCTCTCGCGGACGAGTGGGAAGCGATAATCGGGGCTTCGCTGGTTTCCAGCACATCCTGCACGGTTTTGGCGTTGGCATGCGAGATGTCCACGATAATTCCCAAGCGGTTCATCTCTTTCACGACTTGCCGTCCGAAATCACTCAACCCGTTGTGTTCCGGTTCGCCTTTTGCCGAGTCGCAAATGTCATTGCTGCCGTTATGGCACAGGGTGATATAAGTGACTCCCATTTTCTTGAACATCTCGAGGTTCGCGATATCCTTCCCGATAGCGTACCCGTTTTCGATGGCAAGGAATATCGCTTTCTTTCCGGCATTCTTCAGGTAAAGCAGGTCGTCCTCGTTATAGGCAATTCCCACTCGCGACTGGTTCAGTTTCACTTGTTCCGATATCTGGTACAGGATGTCTACAGCCTTTCGGGTGGCGGCACGCGAGGCTTCCTCGTCCCGGCTATCTTGATGCAGGTAAGCTACCATGAAGACGGCGTCCTCTCTTCCTTCCTGCATTTTGGGGAGATCTACTTTCACGTCCTCGTGGCGTTGTCCGAAATTGAAACCCGGGGTGAATTTCATCGGGGTATCGCAGTGTGAATCGACAATCAAGCTGTTCCGGTGGATTTCTTTTGCCTTCTTGAACAGGGTTGCCTCGCTCACGAAATAGTGGAAAAGTTTCATCATCCGCTCGTCGGGGCGTACCGCCATTTTCTCCGGGTGCCATTGCACGCTGAAGACGCGGTGTCCCGGCATACCTTCCATCGCCTCGATAATCCCGTCGGCAGAGGTCGCCGTCACGCGGAATCCGGGAGCGATGTCCTTGATGGCCTGATGATGGTAAGAATTAACCGTGATGGAGTCTTCTCCCATGATTGAGTGGAGTATCGAGTTATTGATGATATTCACCCGGTGCGAGCCGTATTCCCGGCTGATTGTCTGGCTGTGTTTTAAAGCCGGTTGCTCGTGTTGCGAGTAGATATCCTGATAGTTGGTACCCCCGAAAGCCATGTTGATAATCTGGTGTCCGCGGCATATCCCGAAGATGGGGATTTGTCGGTCGGATGCCAGTTTTACCAGCGTCAGGTCGAATTGATCTCTCGCGGCATCCACGTCCCGCAGGGGAGGGATGGGGTCTTCGTTCCCGTACAGCGGGTTGATATCGCCCCCGCCCGTGAGCATAAGCCCGTCGAGCGTGTCTATCGTTGCCCGCAAGCTCTCGATGTCATTATGCACGGGTATTAGCACGGGAATACCGCCCGCTTGCAGGATGGAAATCACGTATGAATGTTCTATACAGGAGTTCCCGTTCTCGAAATTTGCCGTGATACCGATAACCGGTGCGTGGGCTTGTGTCTGGCGATCGTCTATCGCCTTGTATAAGGTATCCAGATTTGCCGGATAAATAATGTTATTCATAGAAATGCAAGTTACAATTGAAAATTGAAAATGGAGAATTGAAAATGTAAGTATTCGCCATAAATCATAAATCATAAATTATAAATCATCGGTCACGGGAATTTTAATTCGCCCCCGTTCGGTTGCACGATAAGTTCCGCGTTCGTTCCCAGTATCAACGGGTAATTGCCTCGGGTATGACCTGCCGGTAGCCCGAAGCAAACCGGGTACGCGTAATCTTTCACGGCATCGTGAATGATGTGGTACACCCTTTCCTTAAATTCGGGGTCGTCATTCCGTCCGAATTCCCCGACCGCGAGTCCTGCCAGATGTTGGAACTTGCCCGCGTATTTCATGCATCGGATGCTTCGGTCAATCCGGTATATATCGTCTGTCGGGTCTTCAAGGAAAAGAATCGTGCCCCGCGTATCGCGTTCGATGCGCGTGTCGTGCAAGCTGTGAATCCATGTCAGCATTCCGCCGATAAGTTCCGCTTCCGCGAGTCCCGTGCGGTTCAGCGGGTGAGGTTTCGTGGCGTATGCCGAAATAATACCGAACAGGAAATTCCGGAGTTGTGTCAACGCTTCCGGTGTCGTTTCTTGGAGGTTCGAGGGCATGGAAGCGTGAAGGCTTTCGATGCCTAACGAGTGTAACTTCGAGTGCAGCACGGTAATGTCGTTCATGCCGATTACCCATTTCGGGTTTCCCTGAAACACGGAATAGTCGGCATCCTCGATGATGCGGAGTATCCCGTAATCTCCCGCCATGCACCAGATAGCCCTGACGTCCTCGGCGTCAAGCGCGGCTTGGAGGTCTGCCAAACGTTCTTCATCAGTCCCTGCCATTCGTCCGTCCCGCGCCAAGACGTGTTCCCCGGGAACGGGAATCAGTTCCCACGAGGCGAGTAATGCTGCTGCTGCGTCCAGTTGTTCTTTTGTCGTGATGCCCGAGGGGGAAACAAGCGCCACCTTATCCCCCGGCTGCAGGTATATAGGTCGTAACATAATAACGATAGTTTTTATTGTACGAAGGTACGGTTTTAATTTGAAAATGCGTTATACTTTGTCAATAGAATTACTCGCCGCGGGCTGACGGGGGATTTCTCCCACTCGTCCAAAGGGATTCATTCATCGCCAGCTCTGAATAAAAGTATTGATAAAGTATTATTAAACGATTTATATCGTATTATAATCGAATGGTAATCGAATAATAGTCGAGGAAAACTCGGGGAATGTGCGGGGAAGAGTACAGTGATTTAGCGTGTTGATTTTAACGTGATGTTAGCGATATTTTTATTAACTTCGCGACTTCATGGAGCGCAAAAGTTTTTTCCTTTGGCTTTATGGACTTTATAAACTTTATAACTTTACAAACTCTAAATACATGAGCAAGTTCAAGAGAAATTTGGTTACCACGGCGTTGCCTTACGCTAACGGTCCCGTGCATATCGGGCATCTGGCAGGTGTTTACGTGCCCGCTGATATTTACGTGCGTTACTTGAGAAAGAAGGGTGAGGAGGTTGCGTTTATCGGCGGCTCGGACGAGCACGGGGTACCTATCACGATCAAGGCGCAGAAGGAAGGGGTAACCCCGCAGGATATTGTTGATCGTTATCACAAGATTATTAAGGATTCATTTGCCGAGTTGGGGATCTCTTTTGATATATATTCCCGCACGAGTTCGAAGACGCATCACGAGTTGTCGTCGGCGTTTTTCAAGAAACTTTATGACGAGGGGAAGTTTATAGAGAAGACTTCCATGCAGTTCTATGACGAGAAAGCGGGGCAGTTCCTTGCCGACCGTTATATTATAGGTACATGCCCCCGTTGCGGGAACGAGCGGGCGTATGGCGACCAGTGCGAGGCATGCGGCACGAGCCTGAACGCTACCGATCTGATAAACCCGGTATCCGCTATCACGGGGAATAAACCGGAATTGAAGGAAACGAAACACTGGTATCTGCCTTTGGATCAATACGAGGGATGGTTGAAGGAGTGGATTCTGGAGGAGCACAAGGAATGGAAGCCGAACGTTTACGGGCAATGCAAATCGTGGTTGGATAGCGGTTTGCAGCCTCGCGCGGTGACCCGTGATTTGGATTGGGGTGTGCCTGTCCCGGTAGAGGGTGCCGAGGGGAAAGTGCTTTACGTGTGGTTTGACGCCCCTATCGGTTATATTTCCGCCACGAAAGATCTCACGCCGGAATGGGAAAAATACTGGAAAGACCCGGAAACGCGCATGATTCATTTTATCGGTAAGGATAATATCGTGTTCCATTGTATTATTTTCCCGGCGATGTTGAAAGCCGAGGGATCTTATATTTTGCCGGACAACGTGCCCGCCAACGAGTTCCTGAATCTGGAGGGAGATAAGATTTCTACGTCCCGTAATTGGGCGGTTTGGTTGCACGAGTATCTGGTGGATTTCCCCGGGAAACAGGACGTGTTGCGCTACGTGTTGACTGCCAATGCACCGGAAACGAAGGATAACGATTTCACGTGGAAGGATTTCCAAACCCGCAATAATAGCGAGTTGGTGGCTATCTACGGGAATTTCATCAACCGCACGCTGGTGCTGACGCAGAAGTATTTCGATAATATCGTGCCGGAACGGGGTGAATTGACGGATTACGATAGGGAGGTGCTTGCCGAGATACCGCGAATCATCGAACGCGTGGAGAAGAGTTTGGATACGTTCCATTTCCGCGACGCTTTGAAGGAAGCGATGAATCTTGCCCGTCTGGGTAATAAATATCTTGCCGATACCGAACCTTGGAAAGTGATCAAGACGGACGAGGCGCGGGTGAAAACCATTTTGAATATCTGTTTGCAGATTTCGGCTAATCTTTCCACTTTGATGGAACCGTTTATGCCGTTCTCTTCACGAAAGTTGCGCGAGTTCATGAATATCGACGCGATCGAGTGGAGCAAGATGGGCGACGGCGTGATCCAAGCGGGACACGAGTTGGGGCAGGCTGGGTTGTTGTTCGACAAGATCGAGGACGACGTGATTCAAGCGCAGGTTGATAAACTGCTTGCCACGAAAAAAGCGAACGAGATGGCGTCCGTCACGGCTGCTCCCGCGAAGGAGAACATCAATTATGATGATTTTATGAAGATGGATATTCGCGTGGGTAAGATTATTGCCGCCGAGAAAGTGGCTAAGACGAAGAAGTTGATGAAATTGACTGTCGATACGGGTATCGATCAGCGGACTATCGTGTCGGGCATTGCCGAGCATTACGCGCCGGAGGAGGTGATCGGGCGGCAGGTGAGCGTGCTGGTGAATCTGGAGCCGAAACCGTTGAAGGGGATCGTGTCACAAGGCATGATACTGATGGCGGAGAATGTCGACGGGACTCTTTCTTTTGTTACTCCCGATAAGGAGGTGAAACCGGGATCGGAGATACGATAGTCGCCTTTGGCGAGTTGCAGGTTACAGGTTGCATTTGCCTTCGGCAAGTTGCAGGTTGCTCCTCTAGCGTTCAAGACTGTATTTTAGTTCTCCCTCTGTTTATAGAGGGAGTACCCCGAAGGGGGAGGGAGTTTATTCATTTTAGATTGAATGATTTTAAGATTTTAGATTAACTCCTCCGTCACTTCGTGCCACCTCCTCTATAAACAGAGGAGGAGTTGGAATACAGTCTTGAACGCTAGAGGAGCAACCTGTAACTTGCCGAAGGCAAATGCAACCTGTAACCTGCAACTCGCCGAAGGCGATACTAATGTTATAAAATTTCAGAATAGGGAGGTGAATTAGGATTTTGTTAACTTCGGTTCACGAGGGGGGGTGATGGTGTTATGTGTTGATTATCAGTTGTATTTGTATTGAAATGTAATTCTTAAAAAAATAGTTGTCATTTTTAAGACTAACAAATATTTAACCTTACCTCAACTAAAATATAACAGTAATAATCTCATTTTCATGGAGTAATGCCTTACCTTTGTATCGTAAGAAATTACAAAAGCCAATATGGCAAGAATGAATAAGAATAATAATTTAAAAAAATAATGATATGAAAAAGTATATTGTATTAGTTTGCATCGGAATGTTAGCATTGTTTGTAGGTGGAATCAGTTTAGCAAAAACTCAGACTAACGGAATCGAGTGTGCTTACGCTAAGCAACAGAATCTTAACGCTACTTCCAAGGTCGTGAAAGTACAGAAAGTGGGAAAAGATGTGATTTACGGTCCCGTGAGTTTGCCCGAGGTGGTTGTAAGCACGAAGAGGAAAGCTTGAAACGGCTTTTGTAAAGAATAGGAAAACGAGGCTTTTGACAGGCCTCGTTTTTTATTGCCCGAATATTTGCCCCGCATGTATCGTTGCATTTATTTTGGATTGACAAAATAATCCTTATTTTTGTATCTGAATACTAGATGACGAACCGGATGCAGGCTATAAACATTCATTCAGAGGAGTTTTTGGAAGATTTGAAACAAGGAAGACAAGAGGCTTTCCAAGCTTTGTTCATGGCTTTTCATAAACCCTTGTGTTTTTTTGCCGCCCGTGTCGTGAGGGATGGCGAGGAGGCGGAGGATATCGTGCAGGAGGTGTTTCTCTCGTTTTGGAAAATGGAGCGGGAGAGTTTCCCCAATTTGAAAACGATTAAGACTTTTCTTTATAATAGCGTGCAGAATCGTTGTTTGAATTATTTACGGAATTTGGAGATTCGGGATCGGAATTACCGGAATCTGAACCGGGAGGAATTGGACGAGGATTATTTCCTGTGCCAGCAGATTCGTGCTGAAATTATCGCGGAGCTTTTCGGGGCAATAGACGAATTGCCGGAGAAGAGCAAGGAGATTTTCAAGAAATCGTATATCGACGGGCAGGAGGATAAGAAGATTGCCGAGGAGTTGGGAATTTCGTTGAACACGATTAAAACTCAAAAGCAACGGGCAAAGTCTTTTCTGAGGGTACGTTTGGGGGATTTATTCGTTTATGTAGGGATGTTCTTCCCGGGAATCTAAAATATTTTTTACTTCCGTGTCACCCATTTGCCGGACGAGTGTGTTTCTGGTGTAAATGAACGTGAAAGATGGGAATAGAAAAGGAAATACATGAATTGATTATTGCTTATCTGCGGGGAGATATTTCCACGGAGGAACAGGTTGTGTTGCGGGAATGGTTGGTGCGGGATCGTCGTCACGGGGAGTTGTTGGAGGAGTTGAAGAGTAAGGACGTGCTCCGGCGGGATGCGGTTATTTATGCCTCGTTCGATACGGCAGGACGATGGAAGAGGTTGCGGCAGGAGATGAATAAGGTGCCTCGCGGGAAATCCCGACTATTGCTTCGTTGGGTGGCGGTTGCTGCGGTGTTTGCTGTCGCGGTTTTGACCGGGGTGTTTTATTGGCAGGGAAAGATATGCAAAAAGAGAATATGCAAGGGGAGCAGCTCTGCTATATAAGACCCCGCAAGGCTATCTGGAAACTGAAAGCAGCAGACGAAGAAAATGTAACCGCTTACATATATGGTATCAGTGGATCTGGAAAGACAGAACTGATATCAAGATACCTGAAAACAAGAAAATACTGGTTGTTTAACGCTGGAATGGTGACGGCAGAAGAATTGCAGGAAATCAAAGTCTCCAAACAGCGCAAGGTGGTTGTGATAAATAATCTGCATGATATGGCAATGCAGAATGATACAGAGGATATCCGGCAGGCGATCATGGAACTGATCAAGAGAGAGGATATCTGGCTGATCCTAAGTGGACGGTGCGCGGTTCCGCCATGGCTGATGGCGATACGTTACCGGGAAGTATTTTATGTGAT
>QWCH01005354.1_pt1 | contig 10540 bp, 6 predicted proteins | sample 1972671 | NCBI WGS metagenome assembly QWCH01 (sample SAMN09866713, study PRJNA288562) | Human gut metagenome isolate term3_stool, whole genome shotgun sequencing... | isolation source: gut | host: Homo sapiens | place: USA: California | reverse complement strand
AGGGTATGGGCATGCAAAATACGCAAGCCTCATACCCACGTGTTTGTACCCACGAGTCACAAAGTTTTTCTACGGAATTACTGGAATCCAAAGGAACTGGCAGCAAACATTTGCCACAAGCTCGTCATTCAAATATCTCCCCCTCAATGCTTTGGTTCATTTATCCGCGAGGTCTAGAGAATAATTCCGACTATCACCTCATACACTGTAACAATCATACTGAGGTCATGATGAATGGATTGGATTGAGTCGTTTTTACAGAACTATGGCATTTGGGCTATGTTTGTGCTGATTATGTTGGAATATGCCTGTTTTCCTGTTTCGAGTGAGATTATTCTGCCACTGGCGGGGGGTATGGCTGCCGGGCAGGGGTTGTTTTTTCCATATCTTGTCCTTTTGGCAACGGGAGCAGGACTGATTGGGGCACTGATTCCGTATGGCATTGGCAGGTTTGGCGGGTCTCCACTGTTGGAACGCATTATGAAACGCTTTTCTTCTATGGAGAAACCAATCCTAACCTCCTACCGTGTCTTTGGCAATCACGAAAAAAGTGCCGTTCTAATCAGCCGTGTGATTCCTCTGTGCCGCACCTATATCGGCTTTGTCGCGGGTGCCATGGGGCAGAATATCAGCCGTTATCTTTTGTATTCTGCCATCGGCATTGTTACATGGAACACGGTATTAACCGGTCTTGGTTATTATTGTTATCAATACAAAGATTTGTTCTTTCATTATTTTGATAAATACAAGCATGTTATTTTTTATACAGGTATTGTCCTATTAGTAATTTTCGCCCTCAATGCTATTAGAAAAAAACGGGCAGCACGCGAAACAAACCAAGAAGAATAAGAAGTATGCCACTGATTCCGTTTAGACGGCGCACGTGGTATATCCTCTGCCCGCCAATCCACAAAAAGGCTCCACATAAAAAAGCGGTACATACAGGAAATAACCAGATTATGGTTCCCTGACCGACCAGACTAAGTGCTGCACTCACCGAATCAAGCGCAAGGGCACTTCCCAACGCACTGCCTTCTTTTATATCAATGCTTCGGGAATTATCTTTGTCATACTGTACTTCCCCTTTGTTTTGCAACACACGGATGCACGTTTTTGCGCCAAGCAAAATCAAAATCCCACCGCCAATAAGGCGAAAACAAGGTTCCGGCAGCCCCGCAAGGCATGTCGAACCTGCAAAAAGTGCAACCGCTGTCAGCACGCCATTTAATAACGCAATAAATAACCGGATTTGTTTGGGTATGCAAATGCCCGACATTGCATATGCCATACCAATCCCCAGCGTGTCAAGGCTCACCGACAACGCCAATAAGCAAACAACAAACACAAGCTCCTCCTGCCACTTCCTTATTCTATTTTATGCAAATAAGGGAAAAGAGGAGAGTCCTTTCGACAAAAACAGTCAAATATTTTGGAGGTAAGTATGAACTGGTATCAAATGGAATCACAGGAAGTAATGGATAAACTCAACCGTTTCAAAGACCGGGGCTTATCCCAAAAAGAAGTTATCAAACGCCAGAGACATTATGGAAAAAATGAATTGCAAAGCGAAAAAGGTCCCGGATTTTTCCGTCAGTTTGCCGCGCAGTTTAAAGATTTTATGATTCTTACTTTACTGGCAGCTGCCGGCATTTCTTTTTTTGCTTCTTATGCACAGGGAGAAATGAATCTGACCGACCCTTTAATCATTCTGGCAATCGTTATACTAAATGCTCTGCTTGGCATTTATCAGGAGAAAAAGGCAGAACATTCGCTGGCTCACCTTCGTTCTCTGCAAACGCCACAATGTCAGGTACTAAGAGATGGAAAACGCCAGACCATATCTTCTCCGGAACTTGTACCGGGAGATTTAGTCTATCTTGACACCGGCTGTCTTGTTCCCGCCGATGGCAGACTTCTCCTTACGCACAATCTGTCGGCAAATGAATCCGCCCTTACCGGCGAAACGGGAAGCATCGAAAAAAATTCCGACTCGCTGCATATGAAAAATCTTTCACTCGGCGACCAGCTCAATATGGTATTTTCGGGCACAATGATTACGACCGGAAATGGGCTGTTCTGTGTTACGGAAACCGGTATGAATACGCAAATTGGGAAAATCGCCGGTATGCTTTCACACGAACAGGCACCGCAGACACCTCTTACCAGGCGCCTCAATCATACAGGAAAAGTGCTTGGCATCCTGGCCCTGATTATTTGTGCCATTCTATTTTTTCTGGGATTGCAGAAAAACCAGCCGGTTTTTGATATGTTTATGACTTCCGTCAGTCTTGGCGTCGCAGCCATTCCGGAAAGCCTGCCTGCTCTTGTCACCATCATGCTAAGCCTTGGTGTCGAGCGCATGGCAAAACAGTGTGCCGTTATCCGACATCTTCCTGCCGTGGAAACACTAGGCAGTGCTTCTGTTATCTGTTCTGACAAAACCGGCACGCTTACCCAGAACCGCATGACAGTTCGGAATATATACAGCACCGAAAATGAAAAAACATTACTTCGTTATTTTCTGCTTTGCAACAACCAATCCGGTCCACTCGAACATGCACTGATTCATTACGGTGCATCAAGCGGACTTATTTATACGGAAGTACGAAAAGAATTTCCGGTTATTGAAGAAATCCCTTTTGACTCAATCCGCAAGCGGATGACAACGCTGCACCGGACACCCAATGGATATTTAGCAATAACTAAGGGAGCTCCTGAATTTATCCTTGCCAACTGTCACTCGTATCTCGATAAAGATGGCAGCACACGGCCACTAACACATACGATGCGGCATAGATTAAATGAACAAATTGAAAATTACACCGCCAATGCACTTCGCGTCATTGCTCTCGGTTTTTGTCTGCACAAAAGCCACCCGGACAACAAATCCTTAGAATCCCATTTGGTTTTCCTTGGGATGGCAGGTTTGATTGACCCACCCCGCCCGGAAGCTTACGCCGCTGTTAAAAGCTGCCAGCACGCCGGAATTCGTCCGATTATGATTACCGGCGACCATAAAAATACCGCTGCAGCGATTGGCAAGGAACTTGGCATCTGCCAGACAAAAGACGAGGTCATTACGGGAGCCGACTTAGATACCATCAGCGACCGTTCACTTCCGACGGCACTCAAAAAATATCATGTTTTTGCCCGTGTATCCCCAGCGCATAAAGTCCGTCTCGTAAAAGGGTATCAGGCGATGGGAAATGTCGTTGCCATGACTGGTGACGGTGTCAATGATGCCCCTGCCCTAAAAGCAGCGGATATCGGCTGTGCCATGGGACGCACCGGAACCGATGTTGCCAAAAATGCATCTGACATCATTCTGATGGACGATAATTTTTCCACTATTGTAAGTGCCGTCCGGGAAGGGCGCGGTATTTACGATAACATAAAAAAAGCCATACATTTCCTCTTGTCTTGTAACATCGGGGAAATCATGACGATTTTTGTTGCTATCTTTTTCGGGCTGTCTGCACCACTTTTACCGGTACAACTGTTGTTTATTAATCTCGTGACGGATTCTTTTCCGGCACTATGCCTCGGTGTCGAGCCACCGGATCCGGACAGCATGAACCGTCCGCCATTATCGAAAAATGAAAGTATCTTTCACTTTGATACCGTCTTTCAGATGGTTTTAGAAGGTATGTTCATCGGCTCCTTAGCACTTTTTGCCTATACAAGTGGCAATTCCACCATGTGCTTTGCCGTACTTTCTTTATCGCAGTTAGTTCACTCGTTTAATATGAGAAGCGAGCACTCGCTGTTAGAGACGGGGATTCTTGGGAACAAAAAACTTTTATTTAGTGTATTGTTCTGCATTGTCCTGCAATGTCTGGTCATCTGTATGCCCGTTCTCCAGCCTATTTTCCATACGCAGTCACTTAATCTGCGCGAATGGGTTGTCGTAGGTATTTTATCTCTGATGCCGATTCCCCTCATGGAAATCAGCAAGCGGCTTCACGGATAAACTCACGGATTCGCTGAATGAGAATTTCTTTTACATCTTCCCCCGGATACTGTGTGGCGAGCATGTGTTTCATCAACATGCCGCCCGCTTTATTCGCGTGTCCGCCGCCAGCACCAATTCCACAGCTGACTTTTTCCGCTAAATCACTCGCCGGCAAATTTTTTTTCGCACTTCGTACTGACATTTTATATCCAATCGGCGTTTCATTATATACCACACAGCAGTCAACAGTCGCCACACAATTTACCATATCACTAATAACGCCAAGCAGATTTGGATCACATGGTTTTGTATGCAGCAGCGCAAAACGCTTTTCCTCATCATAGTAATAGTGAGACAACGCTTCTCCTGCTATTTCCAAATCCTGACGCTGTAAATTCGCATGAATCATTTCATCGAGACACTCTCTGTTAATCTGCAGAGAATCACGCATCTGTCTGTCTGCCGGATAATAAATTTCAGACAAACTGCTGGTATCACTATACAAACCATAATACAACGCCGTTGCCACCTGCCAGTTCTCATTTACCGGATACCCCGCCTCCAAAAGCAGTTCCCAGACCACGGTACAACAACTTCCGAATTCCGGGAAAATAAAACACCATTCATCCGTTTCTACACAAATCGGATGATGATCAACCATCGCCACTTTTTCCACCGGCATCGATGTAATATTACCACCCTCATACTGGCAATCCACGGTAATCAAAATGTCATGTTCCGGCATTTCATTCACATATCGAATCGGAATACCAAGGTGCTCCACCATCAATTTCAGCGACGGCTTTGTAATTTGATGTTCCCCTGCATAAATCAAATTTACCTTTTTACCCAGACTCATAAAATACGCATACAAACCAAACGCAGCCCCCATCGCATCTGCATCCGGACTGTCATGGCACTGTATACAAATCGAATTGAATTCTGCAAATTGTTTGAGAAACATAAAACGCCTCGCCTCCCTCTCCTTTGTGGATTAAACTGTTTTTAGAATAGCAAAAAAAGGGGGAAGATTCAAGATTTTTATTATCTATATTTTTAGGAAACATCATCTGTCAATAGAGCCCCAAAAAAAGTTCATTCGTAAGAGACTATAAAGCAAAGCATTATCTTGTCTCAAACGAATGAACTCCTTTTTTAATTATAGATTAAGCGTCAACCATATACTCATGTGCCTCACCGTTTGTATCCGTTACTACAATCGTATGAGATACACCTTTCTTCACATACAGATTCAGTTTCCACTTATAGTTCGTAGTACCAGACTGTGCATTGATGTAAAAACTGCTGATTCCCTGGTCTACCCCATCAATCGTCACTGACTGAATACCGGAAAGTTTTGTTGTGTCAATCTCTGTACCAACATAAGTATCTTGGGTTTCCCATGTTGAGCCAAACATCGTCTTTCCACTGTTCGTACTATAGCAGGCACCACCGGTTACTGTCACTTTACAAATACTCTGGCTCTTTCCATCTCCAATTGCATAGGTACTGCCACCTGCGGAAATGATACCGCCATAGATTCCAATCTTCATCGTTTCAGCTGAGGCATCTGCAGTACCACCGCCACCAACTCCGGCTCCGTTACCGGAAGATGTGGCATAAATATTACCACCGTAGATGTAAATTTCTCCGCCACCTTTAGCGTACCTTGATTCACCGATTCCTGCAGCATTTCTTCCTGTATTGCAGGCTATAATCGTACCGCTCCTGATAATAATACGTCCTAATGTGCTAGATGTCTTACCATCTGATGCAGCACCAATTCCTGCCGATTCGTTACCGCCTAATGCCGTCAATTGGCCATCACCGGATATCGTCAGTTCACAACCGGACGGAACCTCGATTCCTGCATGATAGCCGGAACCGGTCAATGCGGATGTTCCAGCTAAGATAAGATTTACCTTAGCATCACCACTTAATTTAATTGGACTTGACTCACTCGATGTACAAACAAGATTATCTAACGTAATCGTATGAGTACCGCCCGTTACTAAAATATAATATGCTGTTGCCGATTGTGCTGTACTGGAAATCGTGTAATTTCCGGTAAATGCAGTTTCTTCTGCACTACCAATTGTATATCCGGTTGCACTGATTACAATACTTCCTTGCGCCAAATCCAATTCTTTTGTCTCTGCCGGTTCCGGTTCAGCCGTCGGCTCCGGAGTCGGTGTGGTAACCGGCGTAGGTGTTGGCGTAGCATCCGGATCAACGGTTGGAGTTGCCGTTGGAGTTGCCGTCGGAGTTGCCGTCGGAGTCGCCGTCGGAGTCGCAGTTGGTGCCACAGTCGGCGTTGCGGTCGGCTCTACAACTCCATTTGCCAGATTAATCAATGCCGTAAACGCTTTTTTCGGCAGATAATTTTCATCAAACAGTGATGGATAATAGGTACTTCCATTACTGTAAAAACTATTCAGCCAAGTATCCAAATCTGTCAGATTCCAGAATGTAACATTACTTACATTTACCGGAGCAGACGTATCATCCATTCGCTGTAATATAATATTCATGAACTTCTGGTATGCTGCTGCCAGTGTCTCATTACCCGCCTCTGAATTATCCTTACTTGCAAAATCAAGCTCAGTAATCTGCACCTCATAGCCATTTTGCTGGAATAATTTCAGTGCATTTTTAATATTATCACCATCTGCCACACCAAGATTAGTCTGATGTGCCTGCATGCCAAGACCATCAATATTTCCGGCATCTTTTGCATCTGCAAGATATTTCACAACTGCCTTCATCTGTCCCGGCGATGCCAGTCCGACAAAATCATTGTAGAACAATTTTGCCGATGAATTTGCTGCTTTTTCAGCTTCTCTCGCATATTCAAAAGACTTTGTAATATAAGTATTGTCGTCGTCTGTAAAAATAGCACCATACAAACTTGAACTTACTGTCCGTAATTTACAGCCATTGCTGTCAATCACCTCATTTACTACATCGTAAGCATATACAACGCCCGGATAATTAGTCTCTGCATAGGTAATAACCTGCTTAACATAACTTTCAATTCGAGCAAGCATCGTCTCTTTGTCAACAAGATTTGTAATGTTTTTCTTAGCTGTTCCCATACCATCATACTCCGGTGTGTAATTCTTACAGAAATACCAATCCGGTGTCTGCGAATACCAGACAAGCGTATGGAAACGCACACTTAAATCATTTTCCTGAGCAAGAGATAAACATTTATCAATCACATCTGTATTAATAACCGGCATGCCATCTTCCGATGCTTTTGTTGCCTCTTCGTTCAAAAGATTCTCCGGTTTCAGCTCATCTGCAAATGTAACCGTACTGTAATGATGTTTAATAAATGATAAAATCTCCGGATTCTGCAAATTATAGCTATAAACTGCACATCCCATCGGGAAGCGGTTTGCATATGCCTCTTTCAGACTCGGTGCAGCAAGAACTGCATCCATATCCAAATGCTTCTCCGTAATAGAAATATTGTCTACATAAAAATCATTTGAATAATTTGCCATTTCAAAATAAAGTGACAATTTACTTACATCACCCGGTGCCACAACCGTTGCGTCCACTTTTGTCCATGTGCCATTCGGCGCAACTACATTCTGCACGGTTGTATAAGCCATCGCTCCCGCATAGTCCATCGACTCCCACATGCAGTTTATCGTCTTGTTGCTGCCCGTTGTCTGCTTTACATAAGCCTCAATCTTGTACGTTGTAAAATCAGTCACATTGTGAGTGATATCAATCGTCGGTCCGGCCCAGTTTTTCACACGGTTGGAAACTTTCAAACAATAGTTGTCATTATAACCGCCCTCTACAACAGTCAGCTCTTCTTCGCCCTGACGTCCGGTCACATATTGATTGGTACCATCTTCAAAATCCAAAAGCAACGCCTTCGTCGGATCCGTTACCGGAATCGGGGTGCCCGGAACCCTCGTCGGTTCTGCTGTTGGGGTTGCAGTTGGCTCATCCGGGTCTGCCGTCGGTGTAACCGTAGGTCCTGCCGGCTCATTTGTTGCAGTCGCAGTAGGCTCCGCCGGCTCTGTCGTTGGTGTTACAGTTGGTATCACCGGCTTCTGCGTCGGTGTTACAGTCGGTGTGCCCGGTTTCTGCGTTGGGGTTGCAGTCGGTGTCACTGCCGGTTTCTGCGTCGGTGCTTTGGTTGGTACTTTTGTCGGTGCATTAGTCACAACTACTGTCTTTTTCTTTTTCACCGTAACCTTGAAGGTTTTTACATCCTTCTTGCCCTGATAACGGAAACGTGCTGTAATCTTCGTTGTCCCCGCCTTTTTCGCTTTCACTTTTCCTTTCTTGGAAACTGTCGCAATTTTCTTGTTTTTGCTCTTCCATGTTACTTTTGTCTTCTTGCTTATATTTTTAACCTTAAGCGTTAAGATTTTCCCCACAGTTATTACCGCTTTTTTCTTTGATAAAGCAGGCTTTTTCTTTGCTGCCTGAGTTGACATAGAAAAAGAAAATACCATGCTTGCTGCTAACATCCATGCTAACAGCTTTTTACCATTCTTTTGCATACACAAACCTCCAATTCTATCCTTGAATTAATACTACTGATATTCTCTCATTTTAACATTTGGGAATCTATATTGCAATAACTAAAATCTTATCCTCTCATAAGCATTTCTTTAATGCAAACAGGGACCGGTCTGGCAAGAACCGGTCCCCAAAAGAGAAACAATTAGTTGTGACAATCTCCTATTTAATTTACGGCTCTGCAGCCACCTCATCCGGTGGTGCTCCACCTGGCTTTTTAACATCCTTTTTCTCTACTTTTTTCCCTTTGATTTTTGCTTTTGCAAAGAGTGCCTGTAATACAATAAAGAAGCAAAGCAGTGCGGAAAGTACAATTCGTACCCACCAGCTTGACAATGTACCCTGTGTTGTAATCAGACTGGTAATGGTTCCTTTAATCAGTACACCAAATGTTGTACCAACAACCGTTCCGACACCTCCCGAAAGAAGTGTTCCGCCGATTACTGCTGCCGAAATAGCATCCATTTCCAAACCTTTTGCCTGTTCTACAAATCCGGCACAACTGTTCAAGCAGAATAAGAATCCACCCAAGCCGGCCAAAAGACCATCTAAAATATAAGCTTCAAACTTCGTTCTTTTTACATTTAAGCCCATCATCAATGCACTCTGCTGGCTGCCGCCGATAGCAAATAATTTGCGTCCGAATTTTGTATAACGAAGCATAATAGCAATCAAAACAACCACAATTAGTGCAATCACAACCGATGGATATATATATGCCGGCCGGAATACCCCATGTTTATTATATGTTCCAATCGGCAGTTCAATCTGATATGTTGCCCATTTCTGAAACAAACCGTTTTTAATGGAAATCATATCTGTACTTATCATAGCCGTAAGTCCTCTTCCTAGAAACAAACCCGCCAGAGTAACGATAAACGGCTGAATTTCCAGGTAGGAAACTAAATAGCCTTGAAGCAAGCCAAACAGTAATCCAATACCAAGCGAAATCGCAAGAGCTGCATAAGGACTCATCCCCTTATTTTCCATAGCATAAGCACTCGCCATACAAACCAATGCGGTTACCGAACCAACCGAGATATCAATTCCTCCGGTAATCATAACGATTGTCATACCACAACCAATTACAATCAATCCGGCATTGTTAATAAACAAGTTGGTAAACATCTGCGGTTTTGCAAAACCTTTGTCTGCAAATACAATCATTCCTGCTACATACATTGCAATAAACAACACAATTGTAATAATGAAAAGAAATGTATTGCTGTTAAATCTTTTTGTCTTTGCCTTCAAAAATTCACCCATTACTGTTCACCTCCCTGTACTACTGCCTTTTTCGACTGTCTCTTCGCTTTGTAATTCTGCATTGCCTTTTTGTAAACCGGGCTCTGAAGAACTACGATAATGATAACAACGATTGCTTTATAAACCGGGAGCTGGTCAGACGGTACACTCATAGCATACAGCGTTGTTGTCAACGCCTGAATCGTATAAGCGCCAATTACTGACCCCATCAAACTAAATTTACCACCACTTAAGATGTTTCCACCTAACGCTACTGCTAAGATGGCATCCATCTCAAGGTTCAGACCAATGTTGTTAGCATCTGCGGAATAAATTCGGCTCGAAGCAACAATTCCTGCAAGCCCTGCCAGGGCTCCGCAAATTACATAGGTGAGGAATTTAATTCTTGTAGAATTTAATCCAATCAAGCGGGATGCATGACTGTTAATTCCTACACTTTCAATATACATACCAAGTGCTGTCTTATTTAATACCAAATAGGCAACAACAACGGCTGCGACTGCAAAGATAACCGGTGTCGGAATTGGTCCGAGAAATCCACCCATTGCCTTGTAAGATTCCACACGGACATATGTAATCTGTCCTTGTGTAACCAACTGGGCAATACCACGCCCTGCAGTAAACAAAATCAATGTAGCAACCATTGGCTGGATATTTAGTTTCGCAACCAAAAAACCATTAAACGCGCCGCACAAAGCAGCAACTAAAATTCCGGCAATCGCAGCAATGATAATCGGAGCAGCCAGTGTATTTGTACTTACTTCACCGCCGGAC
>QWCH01005348.1_pt1 | contig 10551 bp, 8 predicted proteins | sample 1972671 | NCBI WGS metagenome assembly QWCH01 (sample SAMN09866713, study PRJNA288562) | Human gut metagenome isolate term3_stool, whole genome shotgun sequencing... | isolation source: gut | host: Homo sapiens | place: USA: California | reverse complement strand
CCCATTCCGAACAGAGAAGTTAAGCCCAACCACGTCGATGGTACTGCGTAAAAGTGGGAGAGTAGATAGCCGCCGTTTTAAAAGCGAAAGCGAAGTGAAAAGGAGTTGGTTCTTTAAGAACTGACTCCTTTTTCTGTTTATGGGGAAAAGCTCTTATATCTTATCCCGATAGCGTACGGCTGTTCCGGCTGCCGTGACCATAAGCATACTGCCTGTATCGCCTACTGTTTCATAATCCAGATCGACCGCTATCACTGCATTGGCTCCCATCTGGGCGGCTTGCTGGCTCATTTCGGCCAATGCGCTGTCTTTGGCCTTGCGCAATACGCCTTCATAGGAACTGGCGCGGCCGCCTACTATATCACGAATGCTGGCAAAGAGATCTTTGAACAGGTTGGCTCCGATAATCGTTTCGCCGGAGACGATTCCGAAGTACTGGGTTATTTCTTTTCCTTCGAGGTTGTTTGTTGTCGTTATTAACATGGCTTTGTTTTTATGATATATGGCAACAAATATATTTATTCTGTGGTATATTGCGTTATCTTGCTATATAAAAAAGACGAAACGGTTCCCTTTTGTATAAGAGAACCGTTTCGTCTTTAAAGCGATGCCTGTCCGTTTATCAAGCGATGCCTGCCGGTTTGAAAGCCGATAGGCATCGCTTTTTTTAGTTGTGCGTGTCGCTCATTATAAATTCCAGTTTACCGCCTTTGACGATGTCGCTGTGGTTGATAAACGGAGTATCGAGTACCTGGCCGTTCAGCTTAACCTCTTTTACATACTTGTTGGCAGCGCTGTTATTCTTTACCAGAATCTCGAATATGCCGCCTTTCACGTGGATCAGTGCCTTGTCGACCATTGGCCGTCCCAATGTATAGACCGGAATGCCCGGGGCAACCTGATAGAGCCCTAATGCACTCAGCACATACCAGGCGGACATTTGTCCGCAATCTTCGTTTCCGATGATACCGTCCGGCTCGTTGGTGTAGAAGTTTTGCATGATTTGATCCAACCGTTCCTGTCCTTTCCAGGGTGCATCCGTCCAGTTATACAGGTAAGCCATGTGGTGGCTCGGTTCGTTACCGTGGGCGTATTGGCCGATCAATCCGGTGATATCGCCGGATGCTTCTTCTCCGTCAACCTGGGAGGACGTCGTGAACAAGGTGTCCAGACGCGTTTCCAGCTCTTTCTTGCCTCCGATCGTAGCGATAAAGTTGTCCATGTCGTGCGGGGCGAAGAAACTCCATTGGAAGGCGTTTCCTTCGGTGTAATCACTCTTCATGTGTGATGAATAGCGGGGATTAAACGGGGTACGGAAGGAACCGTCGGCCATCACACCGCGCATCATCTTGGTTTCCGGGTCCAAATAGCGTTTGTAGTATTCTGCTTTTGCAGCATATTCTTTGGCCAGTTCCATATTGCCGGCTTTAGCGGCGATCTGGGAGATGCACCAGTCGTAGTAAGCCATTTCGAGCCCCCAGGAAACCGATTCAGGGACGGAGTCTGCCGGGACGAAACCATATTTTTCTTTAAAATAGGGATGACGGGTAATCAGATCCAGTTCGCGTGTCCCTTTGAACTTCTCCGCCAGATCATCCCGGTAGACCGAAGAGCGTGCACCGGCTTCAGCCCATAGGTTCAGATCGCCTTCCGCCAGGTCTTTGGTTACCAGGTCCGCCAATACGGATACGGCCGGATAGCCGACCATACAGCCTGTGTAGCTCGAAGCCAACGGCCATTTCGGAAGGATGCCACCCTCTTTATATCCCTGTACCAGGACTTTCCCCCAATCGGCCGCCCGATCCGGCTGGATGATGGTCATCAGCGGATGGAGTGCGCGGAAGGTGTCCCAGAGCGAGAATACGGAATAGTTCACATACCCCGGCTCTGCCCGGTGGACTTTCTTGTCCATTCCTAAGTAACGTCCGTCTACGTCTTGGTAAGCATATGGAGCGATCATCGTGTGATAGAGCGCTGTGTAGAAGTTCACCATTACTTTCGGGTCGGAGCTTTCAATCTGGATATCGTTTAAAGCTTTGTTCCAGATGCCTGCCGATTCCTGGCGTGTGGCCTCGAAATCCCAGCCCGGGAGTTCGGCCAGCATATTCTTTTCCGCACCATCCGTATCGACGGGGGAAATCGCCACTTTTACATAAAGCGGTTTACTGCTTTCGGCAAACTTATAGTGGAACTTCAGGTCGTCTGTTGTATGAAGGCGGAGGAAGAGAGAATCTTTCCGCAACTCCCCGCCGATATATTGGTAAAGCGTCTCGATCGGTTCGGAGAATGTGATCCGGTAAGATACGGAATGGAAATGCGCCCATCCTTGTGTCTTGACAGTTCCTTCTACCGTCGAATCATTTACAAAGAGATATTCGTTGCCCACCAGTTTATGTCCCCAGTTCGGCTGCAAGACGTGTCTGAGGTCGAGCATCACACGGCGATCTTTCGGATTATCGTACGTATATTTATGGAAGCCCACGCGGTCCGTACTGGTCAGTTCCACATTGATCCCGAAGTTGTCAAGACGGACGGCGTAATAGCCCGGCGTCGCCTTTTCTGTTTCTTTTTTAAATGTCGCAACCGGTTTGATCGAATCGCCTCCGGAGAAAGGAAGAATCGCCACATCTCCTAAGTCGCCGATTCCTGTGCCTGACAGGTGCGTATGGCTGAACGCGTATATCTGGTTATCATCGTAATGATATCCGCTGCTGGCATCCCAGCCCATGATATGTGTATCCGGACTGACCTGCACAAGTGCAAACGGACGGGTCGCACCGGGAAAAGTATGCCCGTGAAATCCGGTTCCGATAAATGGGTTTACATACTGAATTTCATCACGTAGCTGTTCCTGGCCGGACGGCTGGCTGCAAGCTGCCAGAAAACCAAGCACAGCAGCCTGAAGGAATAGGACTGTCTTCTTCATGTTATATTATTTGTGTTTTATCTCCTAAAAGGATAAATTATTATTTTCAACCATACAAAGGTAATGAAAAAGAACAATATACGGGAATTTCTTATTTTTCTTCCGAAAAAAAGTCACCGGAAATTGCAACCTTACCCGCCCCTCGCTCGTCTATAATAACAGAGATGAGAACAGACGAATTTATAAAACGGATATTGCCTTTGAAGGATAATCTGTACCGGGTCGCTTTCCGGATTACGGGAGACCGGAATGTATCGGAACAGATTGTACAGGAAACAATGTTGAAGGTATGGAACCAGCGGGAGACGTGGATGGTGATTGAAGACTTGCCTGCTTACTGCCTGATGGTGACGCGTAATATGGCTTTGCAACGTACCTGTCTTTATTCCGGCAAGCGGGAACAGTTTGCCGTCAGGTAGTTTTAGCGAGAAGGGAATGATGGATTATAACCGGATACATATACTGCTCGATAAGTACTGGAGATGTATCACCACCATAGAAGAGGAACGCGAATTACGCAACTTCTTTTCAGGTAAGGTCATCCCTCCGGAATTCCGTCCTTACCAAGTGTGGTTTCAAACTCCCGAAGCCGAAGAGCTGCCTCCGTTGGGCAGTGAGTTCGACCATAAAATCATCGAACGTATCGCCTGCGCCCGCAGGAAAAAATACCGGCGTCTGATTCTTTCGGCCTTGGCGGCTATTATTATCTTCTGCATTATTCTATTTATTCTTTTGCTGACTACTTCTTTTATTTCCGATAATGTTTATCTTTGAAGCACTAAGTATAATTTAATTTTAGTTACTATGAAGGCTAATATGAAAAAAGCGTTTGCGGCACTTCTCTGTATGATGATGTGCCTGTCTCTTTATGCTCAGGATAAATCAGGCTCGGTAGTCGGGAAGTGGAGTTACTCTGCTCCTGATGCTCCTTATGGCTACCAGGAAGGCACATGCCAGTTTAAGGAAAATGGCGGTAAGCTGTCCGCTGTCTTTACAATCAGTGGTTCTGAAATGACTGTCGGTGAGATCAAGAAGGAGAACGAAACGTATAAATGTGAATTCTATGTAGACGGAACAGACGTTTATTTGACTTTCAGACAAGTTGATAAGAATAAGCTGTCTGGAAATGCGGATGCCGGAGGAATGGAAATCCCTGTAGTATTCACCAAAACAGCTAACGCTGATTCTGCAAAATAGGCCATTCTGATATATGTTTACAGTCATTGGTATTATGTTCGCGGGTATTGCCGCAGGCTACCTTTTGCGCAAAATCGAACTTTTGCAAAAGATAGGCAAGCCGATCTCCTATACGATTTTTCTGCTTCTTTTCCTGCTCGGCATATCGGTCGGAGCGAATAAAGAGATCGTGGATAACCTGGCTACGCTCGGAGGGCAGGCCTTTTTGCTTGCCTTGGCAGGTACGGCAGGAAGCGTATTGGCAGCTTGGGGCGTGTATAATCTGTTTTTTAAAGAAAGGAGTCGCGGATGAAGGGCAGCTTGATTGTTGTCGGGTTCTTTGTACTCGGTTGCCTGTTGGGATGGAGTGGCCTACTGCCGGATACGCTGGTCAAGGGAGATCTTACGGTATATGTGTTATATCTATTGATGTTCCAAGTCGGGCTGAGTATCGGAAGTGACAAGAAATTAAAGGAAATACTCGGCAGTATCCGTCCGAAGTTGCTTTTAGTTCCTTTGTCTACGATTATCGGGACACTGGTCTTTTCCGCTTTGATCAGCTTGTTGCTTTCAAAATGGAGTGTGTTCGATTGCCTGGCGGTGGGAAGCGGTTTTGCCTACTACTCGCTTTCGTCCATCCTGATTACGCAGTTGAAAGAGCCTTCTTTAGGTGTCCAGTTGGCTACCGAATTGGGGACTATCGCGTTGATGGCAAATATCATGCGTGAGATCATGGCTTTGCTTGGCGCTCCTCTTTTTGTGAAATATTTCGGACGGTTGGCGCCAATCTGTGCCGGAGGTGCCACGACGATGGATACGACTTTGCCGATTATTACCCGCTATTCAGGGAAAGACCTCGTCTTCGTCTCTATCTTTCACGGGATTATTGTCGATTTTACTGTCCCGTTCTTTGTGTCGTTTTTCTGTTCGATGTAAATGCTCTTTAATTACGTTGTATCTCTGTTTTGTGGATGAAAAAGAGTATATTTGCTGCAGGTCTTATTTGATATGAATAAAGTCGGTATCCTGTTTCTCCTGTTTCTTTGTTACTTTTTCCTGCCGGTGAAAGGACAGGCTATCGACTTGTCACTTTTCCTCGATACCGTACAGATTCGCCACTATGCCCCTATGCGTTCGATGACACGGATCAAGGTGGCCCCCTCCGACAGTATCTATGTTGAAAAATACGGTGAGATGCGCTATTACAACTCCGACACACTATTTCACTACCTGGCAACCCGTGGTTATCACGCCGTTGAAGACGAGCTTTATTACTATTATTATGATATAGTATCTTACATGAGTGATGTCAGGGCCGCAGCCGAGATCAGGAAAGTCCGGCAAATGGCCCTCCGTTACAACAACCCGGAGATAACCTATGCTGCCGAATTTCTCCCCCTTCTGGTCAACCTCTCCAGGGCCGACAGTACCCGCTTCGATGCCGCTATGGACGATTTGTACAGGCTGGCCCGGAAAGTAGCGGCCGAAGGTAACACCAGAGAGGAAATCTTCCTTCTCCGCCTGATCTTTAACGAGTCTTACCTCAGCGGCCATTATGCCAGGGCTTTCCGTTTCGCCCGGCTGACAGCTGCCCGGCTCGACCAACTGACCGACGAAGAGTTCTTCGACCGGAAAGCCACCTATTTCATGATAGGAAATGCCTACCACGCATTCCGGGATTATGATCGCTCCATTCCCTACCTGAAAAAATCCCTGCGTGACGACGGGCCCCGCCATATGGCAGACCGCGCTAACTTGAGGGCGCGACATAGCCTGGCTGAATATTATGCCTCCATTGGTGATCTCGAACAGTCGGACTACTATTTCCTCTCCATGTGGAACAGTCCTGACCAGGTAAAGATGCGTCCGGTGTATGATTTGATTGCCCTTACAGGTCTGGCCGGCAACGAGATGAAGCGGGGACGGTTTGATGTACCGTTACGTATATTCAAACTTTGTTTACCTGCTTTAAAGGAGGAGAAAGCTTCGTCGCTGTCTACTGCCGTCGAGTTGAAAATGGCCGAATGCTACTTGGAGAAAGACGACCCGGGGGCAGCATATGCCATACTCGACAGTGTCCACATGAATCCGGATTCGGCCGATGAGAATAGCTGTTACTATTATTCTCTTCTGAACCGCTACTATGCACACCGGGGCGACGCTCTCAAAGCCCGTTGTTACCTCGATTCTATGATGACGGCTTTCCGCCGGTATGAAGATAAATACAATACCCTGATTATCCTTCGTGCCGAGCAGGAGCTCTTTGAATCGGAGAACGCCCGGAAGGAGCTGCAAGTCAAGTCCTTCCGGCATGTGTCGGTTGTCATGGGAGTGACGGCGGGAATCATCTTGATTGCTCTGATTATTATATCTATCCTTTACCGCAAGAAACATCAGGCCTATCGTAAACTGGCCTCCCGCAGCCGCGAGTGGGCAGAGAGTACTTCGCGTGTTGCGCCTGTCGTGCCGGCCGATAACATAGATGTATCACTGATGGAAAGCATAAACCGACTGTTTGAGGATGAGCAAATCTATCTGAATGCAGATCTCAACCTTGAGACTCTTTCGAAACTCCTGGGCGTCCACCGCAACCTGATCTCGAAAGCCATCAATACTGTTTACGGCAAACCTTTCTCCTCTTTTATCAACGAATGTCGTGTTCGCCAGGCTATCCTTCTGCTTTCCGATCCGGCAAACGACTCCCGTTCGCTCGAAGCAATCGCTTTCGATGCCGGATTTTCCACCCGGCAAACTTTCTACCGTGTCTTTAAGGCGCAAACCGGTATCAATCCCGCTACATATCGCAAAAACAGGGAGGCGCAGACAGAGCCATAGCTCTCCCGAATAACATCCCGACACCGGTGAAATGTCCTTCTCTTGCCCGGAAATTTGTCTCATTTTGCAATTTGTGACAGATTCTTCCTCCTTCTTTTATAGATTGCTGCTGAAAATAGATGTGAGTATGTCCGTACTCTGGCCTGTCCCTTTGCGGCTCTGTGGTAAGCATGGGAGCAGGAAACTAAATAAACGATTATCAATGAAAATGACAAATATTATGAAAGCAAACATTTCCACTTATCCGACAGCCCTGCGCCTTCTGGCCGTCCTGTTCTTCTTCTGTTTATTTACTCTCCCGGCAGCAGGGCAGGAGGGTGATGGTACGGTGAGCAAGATAGAGAATCAAGGTGGTGGCAACGGCACAAAAGGCAACCCTATCCTGATAGCCAATGCCGGGGAACTGGCGTATTTTGCAAAGCAGGTGAATGACGGGGGGACAAATCTGTCGTATGGGACGAATGAGGAGATAGATAAAAGCGGAGAACAGAATTATAAAGGCGGCTTTTCCGGCTACTACTTCGCCTTCTCCGCTGACATCGACTTAGCCGGGAGAGACTGGACGCCGATAGGGACGTATATGCACGATTTCTGCGGCCATTTCGATGGCCAAGGCCATGTCGTGAAGGGGTTGAAGGTGGATATGAGTAATGGAAGCGGTTATATATACGCCGGATTATTCGGCTGCATATATGACGGCACGATCCAAAACCTGGGTGTCGAACTGTCGGATGATGGGATAAAGGCGGGTTCAACCGGCGGGGTTGTCTATGCCGGAGGAATAGTCGGAAAGATAACCGGATCTGGCGGAGCCGCCACCATCCGTAACTGCTACGTGACGGGGAGCGGGGGAGTGACGATTACAGAATATAGTAGGGGTGGTTCTGCTTATGCCGGAGGAATAGCCGGATACGTGAATAAAGCAGGTAGTGTCGGCACTCAAAGCGTTACCCTCACCCATTGTTACGCAACGGTCGATGTGACAGGATTAATATACACCGGCGGTATTGTCGGAGAGCTTGAAGACGGAACCCTCTCCTTCACCTACGCCACAGGAACGGTGACGGGAAAGAATGGAAGTGCCGGCGGCATTTGCGGGTATAGCTATGAGGGATCACTCACCAACAACTTGGCATTGAATAAAGAGATAAGCGGCAGCGATAGCTATAGCGGCAGGGTGCTCGGGCAGAATTCTTCTTCTTCTACAACCCTCGGCTCCAACTATGCCAACTCCGATATGCTCGTTAACGGCCAGCTCGCCGCCGGTACAGACGCCGGTTCAAACTCCGGCGCCGCCACCTGGTCCGATAAATTCAAGGATGATCTGATCGGAACAACGCCCGGTAACGAAACCGCCTGGAAAGACGCCTGGGAATGGACAGACGGGCAGCTTCCGCAGTTGAAGATGATAACGGGCGAAGACGACAAAGGCAAACCCACCGGCTGCAGCAATAATGCGTTCGGCAGCCAACCCTCAATAAGCGTCGGCGACTATCTGACGCACGCTCCCTGGGCTGACTGTGCTGCAACCTCTATCGCAAATTCCGGCACCGGCACAAAAGACGACCCCATCCTGATAGCTTCCGGCGCCGAGCTGGCGTATCTGGCGCAGCAGGTGAATAATAATAAGAATTTGAAGGTTGGCGGTGATAACGGTACCGATATTGACAACACAAACGGCTTCTCCGACAAGTACTTCGCCCTCTCTGACAACATCGACCTGGCGGGGGGAGAGTGGACGCCAATAGGGACATATGGCAAAAATGGGCTCAACCACGAGTTCTGTGGCCATTTCGACGGCAAAGGCCATACGGTAAGTGGCTTGAAGATGGATCTTCACGTCGAAAGTGGCGATGACAGTTGGACTTTAGCCGGATTATTCGGCTATGTAAAGGACGGCACTCTCCAAAACCTGGGTGTCGAACTGGCAGACGCCGGGATAGTGGTGTCGGCGAAGAAAGGGTATGTCTATGCCGGAGGGATAGCCGGAAAGATAACTGCCTTTAGTAGTGGAAAACCCGTCATTCTCCGCAACTGTTATGTAACAGGAAAAGGCGGCGTGAGGATAACCGGGGCGGGAGAAAGTGCTTATGCCGGGGGAATAACAGGCCATACCCTTGAGAGATACGGTATAGTTCGGATTACCCACTGTTACACCCTGGTCGATGTGGAAGCGACAGGCACTAGAGATTCTTATGCCGGTGGTATTGCGGGATATGCAAATGGGGAACTCTCCTACACCTATGCCACAGGAATGGTCGAGGTAAAGGGGGGAACTGGCCGTACCGCCGGCGGTATTTGCGGCTCTCCCCCGGATAATCTATCGAACAACCTGGCTTTGAATGGAGAGATAATAGGAAGTGGTTATTTTATTCATCGAGTGAGGGGTGAGGGGAGAGACTCTGGCTCCAACTATGCCTCTACCCAAACAAAGGTAAACGGCTCTCCCGTCCACAGTAACAACCCGTCATCCTGGGACGGTGCCAACACCTGGCTCGACACCTTCGAGAACGATTTGAAAGGAGTATCGGACGAAGCCAAAGCCGCTTGGAATGCTGCCTGGACATGGCCAGACGGGAAGCTTCCGCAGTTGAAGATGGTAACGGACGAAGACACCGACGGCAACCCCACCTATGGCGACTGGACGTCCGACACCCAGCCGTTGATAGACGCTCCCGGTCTACTACCCGCCCGCCCGAAGCTTTATATCGTGCAGCCTGCTAAAGGGGGCAAACTGCAGGTGTTTGACGAAGCCACTGGATTAGACATATTAGATGGCTACGCTGTTACCCCCGGCATTACCCTGTCGCTGAAGCCTTCCGCCGCCAACAATTACCGCTTCGACGGCTTCTTCTCCGGCACTACCGCTGATGATGTCACCACCCCGGTATCCGGCACGACCATCCCGATGCCCGCCGCCGACCTCTGGCTGAGTGCCCGCTTCACCTACGTGGCGCCGCCACCACCTCCTACGGTCTACCACACCGTCACCCTTCCCGCCGTAGAGGGAGCCGTGACTAACCCCAGACCGGGTTCTTACACGATCGAAGCCGGGAGAACCTTCCGCTTCTATCTCACGCTCGACACCGCCTACTCGGAGTCGCAACCTGTTGTCACGACTGACCGTGGCGAGACGCTCACTGCCCGCAGCAGCGACGGCGCCTACCTGCTGAAGAACGTCCTCGGCGACGTCGAGATCTACATCGACGGCCTCTACCCCAACTTGCCGGTAGCCAACGAGTCGATCACCGACCCGCATGCCGCCGATCGTTCCGCTCTTCCGCGGATTTGGACGGAACCGTCTGCACTTTGTATCCTGCTCCCAGACGGTTTCTTAGCTGGAGTCAATGCCTCCGCCATCCCCATCCGCATCCTCTCGCTCGACGGCCGTTTGGTAGACATCTTCAAGGCAGCCCCGGGGCTGAATCGTCGGCAACTGCCGACGGGAGTCTATATCGTATGGATCGGCGATATCGTCCGTAAGGTAGTGGTGCAAAACTAAGAAAAAGTGAACCTGTAAATGATGATTTAACGGTGTGTTTGCTCGTATTTACCGGACGCAGACGGGCGCAGATTACGCAGAAGAACGCAGACTTATTTTCTTTTAAAACAAT